>Ga0207705_10003851_pt1 | contig 11422 bp, 6 predicted proteins | sample KBSC13metaG_FD_184314 | JGI IMG/M metagenome (GOLD analysis project Ga0207705, IMG submission 184314) | Corn rhizosphere microbial communities from Kellogg Biological Station, Michigan, USA - KBS C1-3 metaG (SPAdes) (version 2) | ecosystem: Host-associated > Plants > Roots > Rhizosphere > Soil ...
CCGCGACGCGCTGCACGTCCGCACAGCCGACGAGGCATACGCGCTAGGCGGAAGCACCCCGGGCGAGTCCTACCTCGACATCGGGAAAGTCATCGAGGCCGCGAAACGGGCGGGCGCTGACGCCGTGCATCCCGGCTACGGCTTCCTGTCCGAGAACGCCGGTTTCGCCGAGGCGGTGACCGAGTCCGGGCTGATCTGGATCGGGCCGCCACCGGAGGCGATCCGAGCACTCGGCGACAAGGTGAAGGCGCGCCACATCGCCCAAGAGGTGGGCGCACCGCTCGCGCCGGGCACCGCCGACCCGGTGGCGGGCGTGGACGAAGTCCTCGCGTTCGCCGACCAGCACGGCCTGCCGGTGGCCATCAAGGCCGCCTTCGGCGGCGGTGGCCGGGGGCTCAAGGTCGCGTGGACGCGCGAGGAGATCCCGGAACTGTTCGACAGCGCGACCCGGGAGGCGGTCGCGGCCTTCGGCCGCGGCGAGTGTTTCGTCGAGCGCTATCTCGACCGGCCGCGCCATGTCGAAACCCAGATCCTCGCGGACTCGCACGGCGAGGTCATCGTCGTCGGGACGCGCGACTGTTCGCTGCAGCGGCGACACCAGAAGGTCGTCGAGGAGGCGCCGGCACCGTTCCTCACGGATGCGCAGCTGACGCGGCTCTACGAGGCGTCGAAGGCGATCGCGAAGGCCGCGGGCTACGTCGGTGCCGGCACGTGCGAGTTCCTGGTCGCGCGCGACGGCACCGTGTCGTTCCTCGAGGTCAACACGCGTCTGCAGGTGGAGCATCCAGTCACCGAAGACACCAGCGGTGTCGACTTGGTGCGGGCGCAGTTCCTCATCGCCGATGGACAGCGGCTGCGCGGCGACGACCCGGCGCCCCGCGGTCACTCGTTCGAGTTCCGCATCAACGCGGAAGACCCCGGTCGAAACTTCCTTCCCGCACCGGGCCGGATCACCCAGTGGCAGCTGCCGTCGGGGCCTGGTGTGCGCGTCGACGCGGGTTTCGTCGAAGGAGACACCGTCCCGGGCGCGTTCGACTCACTGCTCGCGAAGCTCATCGTCACCGGCGCCACCCGACGCGAAGCGGCCGAACGCGCACGCCGGGCGCTCGCCGAGTTCGTCGTCGGCGGGATGCCGACGATCCTGCCGTTCCACCGCGCGGTGATGGCGGACCCGGCGTTCACCGGCGACAGCTTCGACGTGCACACGCGATGGATCGAGACCGAGTTCGTCAATGAGATCCCGCCGTACGACGGCGCTGTCGCAGCCGACGAGCCCGCGGAGCGTGAACGGATCACCGTCGAGGTCGGCGGCCGGCGCCTCGAGGTGGTCGTGCCGGCAGGTCTGGCCGCCGCGGCGCCCGCAGCCGGCGCGCGCCGCAAGCCCGCCGCTCGCCGCTCCGGCGGGGCAGCTGCGACGGCCGCGTCGGGTGACTCTCTGACCGCACCGATGCAGGGCACGATCGTCAAGGTCGCGGTCAGCGACGGCGATCAGGTTGAGGCAGGTGACCTCGTCGTCGTGCTCGAGGCGATGAAGATGGAACAGCCGATCAACGCGCACAAGGCCGGCACGATCTCCGACCTCAAGGCGGAGGTCGGAGACGCCGTGCAGTCCGGCGCCATCCTCGCCACCATCACCTGACACCAGCTGCACCACTTCGAACAGCGGGCGACCACGACACGCCGCGCTGCGGCGCGAAAAGTGGTCGCCCGGTGTTCGAAGTCGGCTAGGTGAACGCGCCTTCCAGGTCAGCGACGACGTTGACGACGCCTTTCTGGTTGTAGAGATCGACGACGTTGCCGGCACCGAGCTTGACGATGACCAGGTTCGGGATCGTCCCACCGGCCGGAACGTTGAGGTTGCTCGCGTTCGGCCGGGTGGCGCCGTCCGGCCACAGGGTGAAGAACGTGTCCGCGCTGGCACCCACACCGGTCACGTTGAGCACGACCGCCTTTGCGCCCGCCGGCAGAACGCCGGTGAAGTCGATCTGCATGATGTTTCCCGCGCCGAGCGGCCCGCTGGTGCCGCCGGTGCCGTTGCGGGTGTCAACCACGCGCTGCGGCGCCTGCGGCAGCAGGCCGGGCGCCTGGGTGGAGTCGAAGACGCCCTCCAGGTCGGCGACGAGCTGCACGTTGCCGGTGTGGTTGTAGAGATCCACGATCCGGCCCGGACCGAGCTGCACGACCACGAGGTTCGGGATCGTCTGTCCGGTCACGACGTTGAGGCTGCTCGCCGTCGGACGGGCGCTGCCGTCCGGCCACACCGTCACGAATGTCGGCGCCGTGGCGGCCGTGGCAGTCACGTTGAGGACGACCGCGGTAGCCGTGGGTGGAACGGCGTTGGACAGGTTCAACCGGACCGTCTGGCCGGCCTGCACCGGGCCCGTCGTGCCGCCAGTGGCGTTGCGGGTGTCGAGCGTCCGCACCGGCGTCTGCGACTTGTAGCCGGTGGAGTTGGAGGAGTCGAAGTAGCCGTCGAGGTCAGCGACCAGGTTGACGGTCCCGCGCTGGTTGAACAGGTCCACCATCTGTCCCGGGCCAAGCTGCACGATCACGAGGTTCGGGATGGTCTGGCCGGCCGCAACGTTGAGGTTGCTCGCGGTCGGACGGGTGCTGCCGTCCGGCCAGACGGTGACGAAGGTCGACGTGCTCGCTGCGACGGCGGTGACGTTGAGCGCCACCGCTGTCGCGGTGCTCGGCACTGCGTGGGACAGGTCGAGCTTGACGGTCTGCCCGCCGTTGACCGGCCCGGTCGTGCCGCCGGTGCCGTCGCGGGTGTCGAGGACACGCGCCGGTGACTGCGCGACGAAGCCGCCGGCCGCCGACGCCACGGTGAGCTGCGTCGCACCGGTCGAACCGTTGAAGTTCGCGTCGCCGGCGTAGGTGCCCGTGACGGTGTCCGTGCCGGCCGGCGCGTTGCTCGCGGTGCAGGAACCGGTGCCGTTGCTGGGATTCAGGATCGCGGTGCACAACGCCGTCGAGTTGATGGTGAGTGGAACAGAGCCGGTCGGCGTGCCCGAAGAGCTCGGACTCGCGTCGGTGACCTTGGCCGTGTAGGTGACCGACTGGCCCTGCGCCGGAGACGCCGGCGACGCCGTAACGGTTGTCGCGCTGTTTGCCTTGGACACATTCTGCGTTGCGGTTCCGGGTGACCCGCCGGCGAACTGGCTGTCGCCGCTGTACTGCCCGGTGATGGTGTCGGAGCCGACCGGCGCGTTATGGGCGGTGCACGAGGCCAGACCGGAGTTGAGCGTTCCGACACACAAGGTCGTCGACCCGACCGTAAAGGTGACGCTGCCTGACGGAGTCCCAGGGGAGGTCGAGGTCACGGTGGCCGAGTAGGTCTGTGTCTGACCGTACGTCGACGACTGGTTGACGATCACGCTGGTCGTCGTGGGATGCAGGTTGGCTCCGACATTCAGCGTCGTCGTCCCGCTCGACAACCCGAAGTTCGAGTCGCCCGAGTAGGCACCCGTGACCGTCTGGTTAGAGCCGGTTGGTGCTGTGTTCGAGGAGCACGAGGCGTGGCCGTCTGCACCGACTGCGGCCGGCGGACACACCTGTGTCGACCCGACGGTGAAGGTGACGGTCCCCGTCGGGGTGCCGGTCGAGTTGGACGTCGCGTCAGTGACCGACGCCGTGTAGGTCACCGACTGGGTCGGAGCGACCGAACTTGGATTGACCGACACCGAGGTGCTCGAAGCCGCCTTGGAGACGCTCTCGACTGCCGTCCCCTGGGACCCGGCGTACGTCGAGTCGCCGTTGTAGCCGGCTGTCACGGTCTGGTTGTCGCCCGTCGGGGGCGGGTTGGTCCATGGACACGACGCATGACCGCCACTCAACGTCGCACTACACAGGGACACCTGGCCGATGCTGAAAGACACCGTGCCGGTGGGTGTGCCCGCAAACGTCGATGTGATCGTCGCCGAGTAAGTCACCTGCTGGCCATAGACGGACGTGTTGGGCGTCACCGTGACCTGCGCCATCGTCGGCGCCTTGGCGATGGAGAGCAGAGCCGTGCCCTGTGACGTGGTGAAGCTCGCGTCACCCGTGTAGTTGCCCGTGACGGTCTGTTTGTCGCCGATCGGGGCGTTGCTGGCGGCGCACGACCCGGTTCCGTCGCTGGCGAGAGTTGCAGTGCACAGTTGCGTGGAACCGATGCTGAACTGCACCGAGCCGCTCGGCGTGCCCGTGGAGCTGGCGGTGTTGTCCGTGACAACGGCGGAATAGGTCACCGGCTGGCCGACACTCGTCGATGGTGGCGAGACGGACACGACCGTCTTGGAGGCCGCCTTGGTCACAGTCAGGGTTGCCTGACCGTTGGACCCGTTGAAGTTGGAGTCGTTGGCGTAGGTCCCGGTGATGGTGTCGGTGCCGACTGGCGCGTTGGCCGACGGGCAATGTCCGCTGCCGTGGCTCACCGTGGCCTGGCACAACTGCGTTGATCCGGCGGTGAAGGTGACCGTGCCGCCGTCCGGCGTGCCGGTTGATCCGGCGCTGCTGTCGGTGAGAGTCGCGGTGTACTGCACCGTCTGTCCGTAGACGCCAGACGCGGTGTTCGTCACCGTGTTCGTCACCGTGACGCTGGTGGCGCTGCTGGCCTTGGTAACGGTCATGCCAGTCTGTCCACTGGACGGGTCGTGGGTGGCATCGGTGCCGGGGTCGTAAGTGCCCACGACCGTGTTGCTGCCGGCCGGAGCCGCGTTCGACGAGCAACTGCCTGATCCGGCGAAGAGCGTTGCTGTGCACAGCGACTGTGACCCGATCGTGAACGTCACTGAGCCCGCAGGTGTCCCGGTGCCGGACGTCACGGTTGCGTTGAAGGTGGCGTTGGTTCCGTAGGCCGAGGATAAGCGCGACACTGACATGGTCGTCGTTGTCGGCGCCGCGTTGTCGACGAGGATGGTCGTCGTTCCGGCCGAGTTTGCGAAGTTGTTGTTGGGGTCGGTGAAAGTGCCGCTGACGGTCTGGACGCCTTGTGTCGCGATCGGCTGAGGCAGCTGACAGCTTCCAGACCCCGACGTAATTGCCGCGGTGCAGGTCTGTCCCGCCACCGAGATGTCGACGTGACCGCTCGGGCTTGCGCTCGACCCGCTCGTCGTGTTCGTCACCGTTGCCATGAACGTCGGCGCCGAGGAGGTCGTCGTGCGGCTCGGCCCACTTATAGCCGTGCTCGTCGACGCGGCCGAGATCGTTTCCGAGGCCTGGCCCTGCGAGCCGTTGAAGTTGCTGTCGCCCATATAGGCCCCAACGATCGTCAGCGCACCGGCTGGCGTCGTCGACCCGGAGCAGGTGCCGACGCCGGAGGTGATGGTCGCAGAGCAGAGGGTGGGCCCTCCCTGAACGCTGAATACCACCGTGCCACTGGGCGAGCCGTTGAACGAGTTGCTTGCATTTGTGATCGTTGCCTTGTAGGCCACCTGCTGCCCGTAGGCCGAGCTGCTCGGTGTGATGGTCAGATTCGTCGTGCTGTCGGCCTTGTTCACCGTGAACGACGGCAGGGTGCCCGACGATGTTGAGTAGTTGCCGTCGCCGTTGTATGTCGCGGTGATGGTCTGGTTGGCGCCCACGGGGGCGCTGGCGTCAGGGCAGGAAGCAGTGTTGACGTTGAGCACGGAGTCATGGGCAAGCGTTCCCGTGCACAGAGTGGTCGAACCGATGGTGAACGTGACACTGCCGGACGGTTCCTGCGGGAACGCGCCCGCCCCGTGCGCCACGTTGGCGGAGTAGGTCACGGACTCGCCGTAGCTCGGCGGGCTCGCACCGGCTGGTGTGGCGGTCACGCTCGATGTGGTCGTCGACGCCTTGTTGACCGTGAGCGTGGTGGTGCCGTCGGAGAGGTCGAAATTGGAGTCGCCGCTATACAGGGCATCGACGGTGTCACTGCCGCCGGGGGCGTCGGGCGACGAACACGTCGCAGATGGCGTCGGGCTCCCCGTGAGAGGAGCAACGCACATGAAGGCACTGCCCACCTTGAACGTCACAGTGCCGGTCGGCGGCGTTCCCCCAGCTCCGAGCACGCTCGCCGTGTAGGTGACCGCACTCCCGTACGTGGTCGAGCTCGGGTTGACCGTCGCGACGGTGTGCGTCGCAGTTCCGGCCGCGGCCGCGGACGGCGCCAGCACAAGGCCGGTGCCGGCGGCCGCCGACCACGCGGCAATCACCGTTAGAAGCCGGATGCTGCGCCCGGAAAACGGCATGCGTGAACGCATGAGCCCCCCACCCCTATTCGTCTCTGCTGGGAAAGACGGGCGGACCTTACCGGATATCGGAACCCGATGTGATCAATTCGGCGTAGTTGCTGGCTCGACCTAACTAAGCCCGACGGGCGACGACCACGAACTCGTTATAGGGGAAGACCTTTCCTGCCGCTCGTGGGAACGGGAACGAGTAGCTGCGCTCGACAGAGGCGCCGACCTTCTCGACGACACGTTGGATGTCGGCGAAGTCGAGGAAGCGCACGTGGGTGGAGTCGGTCGTGTAGCCCTTCTCCTGCGGGCAGATGACGACGATCCGGCCGCCGGGGCGGACGTAGTCGACGTAGTCAGCCAGCAGAGCCACGCCGTCGTCTTCCGGCAGGTGCTCGGCGACGTGCGCGAGCAACAAGGCGTCAAACCGGCCCGGCGCAGCGTCAGCACTCGCCTTGAACTCCTCCGGTGTGTACGCCGTGAGGCCGCGCGCCCGAGCTGCGCGGATCGAGTCCGCGTTGTGGTCGACACCGACGCCGTTGCCGTCGAGATTGACGAGGTTGCGTCCCAGACCGCAGCCGACATCGAGGGTGTAGCCGAGTTGCAGCCGGCGCAGGTTCCAGCGGTAGGGCGCCTGCACGTTCAGGAGTCGCTTCCACCACGCGCCCTCGAGCCGCGTCAGCCGCTGCGTGTAGGCGGCGTCGCGGGTGTCACTGGGACGTTCTGCGGCCACAAGCACTCCTTAGATCCAGGGCCCTAGCGACGCTCAGCCAGGTGCAGCTGGCGCGCGGCTTCGGTGATGCTGCCGGACAGCGACGGGTAGACGGTGAACGTGTGCGCCAGCTGATCGACCGTTAGAGCATTCTGCACGGCGATCGACACCGGAAGGATGAGCTCGCTCGCGCGCGGCGCGACGACCACGCCGCCGAGCACGGTTCCGGCACCGGGCCGGCAGTAGAGCTTGACGAAGCCGTCGGTGATCCCCTGCATCTTCGCCCGCGGGTTGGTGGCCAACGGCAGCTTGACTTCCTGGATGCCGCCGCGCTCCCCTTCGGCCGCGGCGAGGCCGAGGCCAACGGTCGCGATCTCCGGGTCGGTGAAGACGTTGGCGGCGACGTTGGTCAGCCGCAGCGGCTCGACGGCGTCGCCGAGCGCATGCCACATCGCGATCCGGCCCTGCATCGCGGCGACGGATGCCAGCAGCAGGACCCCGGTGCAGTCTCCAGCCGCGTAGATGCCAGGGACGGTCGTACGGGACACCCGGTCGACGCGGATGTAGCCGCGCTCGTCGGTGGCGACGCCGACGTGCTCGAGCCCGATGCCCGTGGTGTTGGGCACCGAGCCGACCGCGACCAAGCAATGGGTGCCCTCCACGATGCGGCCGTCGTCGAGCTTGACCTCCACGCCGTCGCGGGTCCGAGTGACACCGGCGGCCCGCGCCCGCTTGACGATGTGCATGCCGCGGCGGGTGAACACGTCTTCGAGGAGCAGCGCCGCATCGGCGTCCTCACTCGGCATGACCCGGTCCCGGGACGAGACCAGCGTGACCTGTGAGCCGAGCGCGAGATAGCCGGAGGCAAACTCGGCGCCTGTCACGCCCGATCCGACGACGATCAGGTGTTCCGGCAGTGACGGCAGGTCATAGAGCTGCTGCCAGGTGAGGATGCGCTCGCCGTCGGGTTCGGCGTCACCCAGCTGCCGCGGCGCGCCGCCGGTGGCGATGAGGACCACGTCGGCGCCATATCCCTGCTCGCCCTCGTCGTTGCGCACGACGAGGCGGTTGGGGCCGACCAGGCGGCCGGCGCCGCTCACCACCTCGATGCCTTCGCGGGCAAGCCGACGGGCGATATCCAGCGACTGGGCCAGCGCCAGGGCCTTCACCCGTGCATTCACCGCTGGGAGATCGACCGTGACCTCCCGCTCGGCCGGCTCGGCCGAGCGCAACCGCATGCCGAGCCGGGAACTGCCGGCGAAGCCGGTCATCGCCTCGCTGGTGGCGATGAGCGTCTTGCTGGGGACACAGTCGGTGAGCACGGCGGCGCCGCCGAGCCCGTCGCGGTCGATCACGAGGACTTCAGCGCCGAGCTGCGAGGCGACCAGCGCGGCCTCGTAGCCGCCCGGCCCGCCGCCCAGGATGGCGATGCGCGTCACCCCTGCATTGTCCCCGCTTGCCGCCTACCCTGTCCTTTCGTGACGCTCTATGCCGCTTATGGGTCAAACCTTGATCCAGAGCAGATGCGAGGGCGATGCCCGCATTCACCGTCCCGCGGCGCCGGCTGGCTGGTTGGCTGGCGGCTGTCGTTCGGTGGCGAGGACCTGGGCTGGGAGGGCGCGCTCGCGACCGTGGTCGAGGACGAGGGCGATCAGGTGTTCGTGATGGTCTATGACGTCCCGGACCACGACGAGCAGGCGCTGGACTCGTGGGAGGGCGCCGACACTGGGCTCTATCGCAAGATCCGGGTCCGGGTGCAGACCATGGCCGGCAGCGAGCTGTGCTGGCTCTACGTGCTCGACGGCTATGAAGGGGGCCTGCCCTCGGCCCGCTACCTCGGGGTGATGGCCGACGCCGCCGAAGCCGCCGGAGCCCCGGATGACTACGTGGCCGAGCTGCGATCCCGGCCGTGCCGGACGCTCGGCGAGCGCTGACGGGTCTACCCGCGGCAGACCGCGGGTAGATCTGCGGGCATGGGCGCATTGATCTGGCCGGTCGTGGCGATCGTCGTGCTGCTGCTGCTGTGGTTCGCGTTCGGTGCCAAGAAGGTGCGCGACCAAGCGAAGTTCGAGCGGTCGCTCCCGGATGACCCCTACGAGCGCCGCGAGGCGGAGCTCGATCATCTACGCCGGGAACACGCCGACGCCGACCCAGCGCGCACGGAGCATCCCGCCCGCCGTCCGTAACCGGGATCAGTCGACGGCGCTCGCCACCGCGGCGAGCAACCGCACACCCACCTCGATGCACGCCTCGTCGACGTCGAACGCGGCGTGGTGCAGGTCAGGCGCGCCGACGACTCCGACCGGCCGCACCCCGAGACGCGCCAGCGCTCCGGGCACCTTCTCGAGCATCCAGCCGAAGTCCTCGCCGCCGAGGCTCTGTTCAGTGCCCGCCACACTGTCCTCGCCGATCGCCCCCGCCGCCGCGGCCAGCTCCGCTATTGCCAGCGGGTCGTTAACCACCGGCGGCACTCCCCGTACGTGCGTGACCTCAGCGTCGACGCCGTACGGCGCGACCACGGCGCGCACGATCTCCGCGAGCAGCGTCGGCACGGTCTCCCAGACCTGACGGTCGAGCATGCGCAGCGTGCCGGAAACCGAGCCCGAGCGGGGGATCACATTGGCGGCGGTGCCGGCGTGCACCTCACCCCAGACCAGGTTGACCCCGGCGCGCGGGTCGACCCGGCGCGAGAGGACGGCAGGCACCCGCGCGAGCACATCTCCGAGCGCAGCCAACAGGTCGCCGGTCAGATGAGGCCGGGCGGTGTGCCCACCGGGGCCGATGACGCGGACGGTGACGTGGTCGGTGGCCGACGTGATCGACCCTGGCCGGAGCCCGACCCGGCCGACCTCGAGCGCCGGGTCGCAATGGACGGCGAACAGCCGTTCGAGCCCGTCCAGCCCACCGGCGGCGATCACGTCGAGCGCGCCGCCGGGCATCTGCTCCTCGGCCGGCTGGAAGATCAGCCGTACACCGCGTCGCAGCCTCCCGGCCGCCGCCTCCGCGGCCAGGAACAGCCCCGCGCCCAGCACTACCGCCGTGTGCACGTCATGGCCGCACGCGTGGCAGGCGCCCTCGACAATCGAGCGGTAGGGCACGTCCTTCGCGTCCGTGAGCGGCAGGGCGTCGATGTCCGCCCGCAGTCCCACCGTCGGCGGCTGGGTCCCGACATCGCAGAGCAGCCCGGTGCCCCCGGGCAGCGGTCGAGGGGCGAGCCCGGCGGCGGTCAGCGCCTCAGTGATCTGCCCGGTGGTGCGCACCTCGAGGCGGCCGAGCTCGGGATGCGCGTGCAGGTCGCGGCGGAACTCGACGAGCATCCGCCGGTGCTCCTCGACGTAGCGGCCGAGCGCCGTCACTGCACGCCCGCCGGCAACGGCGTGTTGTCGCGCATCTCCGCGACCAGCGCATCGACGACGGCACTGAGGTCGCCACCCGATGCGGCCGCAGCCGCGCGCTGGCGCTGGTAGGACGGCCCCACGTCGAGGATGGTCCTCGCCCGGCCCAGCTCCTCGGCACAGTCGAGCCGGTCCGCGATCGGCGCAAGGTCCAGGATCAGCTCCTCGAGCACCTCCCGCAGCGGAGCGGTCCGTCCGGTGTCGTCGACGATGATCTCGGCGTCCACGCCGTAGCGAGCGGCGCGCCACTTGTTCTCGCGCACGGTCCAGCCCTTCGGCGTCGGCAGGGTGTAGCCCTTGTCCAGCTGCCCGTTGAGCATCTCCACCAGGCACTGGGACATCGCCGCCGCCCACCCGATCTCGTGCAGCGTCGGCAGACCGTCGCAGATCCGCAGCTCCACGGTCCCGAAGTTGGGATGCGGTCGCACGTCCCACCAGACCTCGCGGACGGTACTGATCGTCTTCGCGGAGATGAGTGTCTCCATGAACCGCTCGAAGTCGTCCCATCCGGACAGCTGGTAGGGCAGCCCGGCCGTCGGCAGCCCCTCGAAGACCTTGCTGCGCGCGCTGGCCAGGCCGGTGTCCGTGCCGATCCAGTACGGCGACGAGGCGGACAGCGCGAGGAAGTGCGGGATGTAGGCCGTGAGCGCGTTGACGATCGGGATCGCCTTGTCGGGTGACCGGACGCCGACGTGCACGTGCACCCCGAAGATCTGCAGCCGCCGTGCCAGCCACTGCATGTCCTCGATGAGCTTGGCGTAGCGGGGGTTGGGGCTGATGCTCTGCGTCGACCAGTCGGTGAACGGATGCGTGCCGGAGCACATGACGCCCAGGCCGCGCTCGGCGGCCGCAGCAGACACCTCCGCCAGCGTCTCCTGCAGGTCCTTCTGCGCCTCGCCGACGGTCGCGCACACGCCGGTGATGATCTCGATGCACGACTCCAGCAGCTCGTGCTTCGCCTTGGGATGCTCGCCGCCATGTGGCCGGCCGAGCTCACGCAGGATGTCGCTAGCGGCCGTGCCGACCGCGAGCTCACGCGTCTGCAGGTCGACCAGCTCCAGCTCCCACTCGACGCCGAGGCTCGACCGCGGCGAGGAACTGAACGGGATCTGCACGCCTCCGGAGATTAC
>Ga0207705_10003854_pt1 | contig 11413 bp, 13 predicted proteins | sample KBSC13metaG_FD_184314 | JGI IMG/M metagenome (GOLD analysis project Ga0207705, IMG submission 184314) | Corn rhizosphere microbial communities from Kellogg Biological Station, Michigan, USA - KBS C1-3 metaG (SPAdes) (version 2) | ecosystem: Host-associated > Plants > Roots > Rhizosphere > Soil ...
AAGATGAAGAAATGGGCCTTGACCGAAACCCCTGCAGAAGTTGCGACGCGAGCCCTGTCGATCATCGACGACGTGATGCACCCTTCAGCATCGGCGATCGTCCTCGATACAGCGCTCAGTCGTGACCTTGTCGCTGCCCGCAATGTCACATCGGCGGACGATCCGGAGCTGGTCGAGAAGCTGACCCTCGCGGATGAGGAAAGCTCGGTCGGGACGCTGCTCCTCGGACGGCGTTCCGACGGCAACCGCTACAACAGGCAGCAGCTCGAAGCGATTGAGGAACTCATTCCCGCCCTCGCCGAGGCCCTGCGCATTGCGCGCAGCCACCACTCGAGAGAGAGCGTCATGCAACAGCGGCTCGATGAGATGGCGGCACGACTCGCGCAGCTCGAGGGCGGGGGAGCGCCGAAGCCGGCATAGACTGTCCTACAGGCTTGTATTGCCGCCACGACGATCCAACGAACGTCCAAGTCCATGGAAAGGCGTTGACGAACCAGGCCCGGCGGGGTGCACGTCAGTGCGAAGATCAGTGAAGATCGGGCTGTGGCGCACCGCGGCTCGGCAGGCTAGGAAGGGTCATGCGCATCGCCCTCGCCGCCGACCATGCCGGATACCTCCTCAAGGACGAGCTCGTCCGGTGGCTGCGCGAGCAGGGCCATGAGGTGACTGACCTTGGGACAAACGGTCCCGAGAGCGTCGACTATCCGCAATATGGACGGAAGCTGGCGCATGCCGTGGCTTCGGGCCAAGCCGAGCGCGGAGTCGCGGTCTGCGGATCGGGCATCGGCATCTCGATGGCCGTCAATCGGGAACCGAAGTGCCGTTGCGCGAGAGTGGACGACCCGCTGTCGGCGCAGCTCTCGCGCGAGCATAACGATGCCAATGTTTTGGCGCTCGGTGCACGCCTGATCGGCTCGGACATGGCCAAGGCGTGCGTCGCCGCCTTTCTCGATACGGACTTCGCCGGCGGCCGCCATCAGCGGCGCGTCGATCAACTTTCACAGGAATTGCAGGACAGCGACTGATGGCAACCGCCGCCGACCTTGAGCAAAAGCAAAGCTATCGCGTGCCGCATGGCTTTTTCACTAGCGGCCTTTCCGAAAATGACGCGGCCGTCGAAGATGCAATCCGCGCGGAGCTTCGCCGCGAGCAGACTCAGATCGAGCTGATTGCTTCCGAGAACATCGTCAGCAAGGCCGTGCTCGAGGCTCAAGGCTCTGTCCTCACGAACAAATATGCCGAAGGCTATCCGGGCCGGCGCTACTATCAGGGCTGCGCTCCCTCGGACGCAGTCGAGACGCTCGCCATCGAGCGCGCGAAGAAGCTGTTCGGCTGCGAGTTCGCGAACGTCCAGCCGCATTCGGGTGCCCAGGCCAACGGGGCCGTGATGCTCGCGCTGCTCAAGCCCGGCGATACCATCATGGGCCTGAGCCTCGCGGCCGGCGGCCACCTCACGCACGGCGCTCCTCCGGCCCAGTCGGGCAAATGGTTCAACGCGGTGCAATATGGCGTTCGGCAGGACGACCATCTCGTCGACTTCGACGAGGTCGAGCGGCTCGCCAAGGAACATCGGCCGAAGCTGATCATCGCCGGCGGCTCGGCCTATCCCCGTCACTTCGATTTCAAGCGCTTCCGCGAGATCTGCGACGAGGTCGGCGCTCTGTTCCTGGTCGACATGGCGCACTTTGCCGGCCTGGTCGCGGCCGGAGAGCACCCCACGCCGTTCGGCCATGCGCATGTGGTGACGACCACCACCCATAAGACCTTGCGCGGCCCACGCGGCGGCATGGTGCTGACCGACGACGAGGCCATTGCCAAGAAGATCAACTCGGCCGTCTTCCCGGGTCTTCAGGGCGGGCCGCTGATGCACGTGATCGCGGCGAAGGCCGTCGCCTTCGCCGAAGCGCTCCAGCCCGAATTCAAGACCTATGCGAAAGCCGTGATCGCGAATGCCAAGACCCTCGCCAATCGGTTGAAGGAGCGCGGCTCGGACCTCGTCGCAGGCGGGACCGATACCCATGTCGCGCTAGTCGACCTTCGCCCGCTCGGCCTCACCGGCAAGGATGCGGACGAGAGTCTCGAGCATGCCGGCATCACCTGCAACAAGAACGGCGTCCCCTTCGACCCGCTACCGCCGGTCAAGACCAGCGGCATCCGGGTTGGCTCGCCTGCGGGGACCACGCGCGGCTTCGGCGAAGCTGAGTTCCGGGACATCGCGGACATGGTTGCGGACGTCCTCGATGGGCTCGCCAAGAACGGCCCCGAGAACAATGGCGCCGTCGAGCAAGAGGTGAACGAGCGCGTGCGCGAGCTCTGTGCGCGCTTCCCCATCTACCAAGGGTAAGAATGCGCTGCCCTTTCTGCGCCCATGAAGACAGCCAGGTAAAGGACAGCCGACCGAGCGAGGATGGCGCCGCCATCCGCCGTCGGCGTCAGTGCGAAGCCTGCGGTGCGCGGTTCACCACGTTCGAACGCGTGCAGTTGCGCGACCTCACCGTCGTCAAGAAGGACGGCAAGCGAGAGCCCTTCGACCGGTCGAAGCTCGAGCGCGCGATCGGCCATGCCACCCGCAAGCGCGATATCGACGCGACGAAGATCGATCGGCTGATCAGTGGAGTTCAGCGGCAAATGGAGACGACGGGCGACGAGGTCTCTTCCGTGCGCATCGGCGAGGCCGTCATGGCGGGGCTGAAGTCGCTTGATCATGTCGCCTACATCCGGTTCGCCAGCATCTATAAGGATTTCAGCGATCCCGGGGACTTTGCCGAAATCGCCGAGCGGGTCGAGAAAGAGGCGACGCCTCCGGGGCACGACAAGTTGCTGTGAGCTCCGCCAACAAACCCGTCATCGTCCTTGTCCGTCCGCAGCTTGGTCAAAATATCGGCAAGGCTGCTCGCGCAATGCTCAATTTCGGGCTGACCGAAATGCGGCTGGTTGCGCCCCGCGACGGCTGGCCCAATCCCGACGCCGGCCCGGCGGCAAGCGGAGCCGACGTCGTGCTCGAAGAAGCGAAGGTGTTCCAAACGGTCGGCGAAGCGGTGGGCGACTGCTCGATGATCTTTGCTTCTACCGTTCGCAGGCGCGACCTCGTCATGCCGGTCGTTGGGCCGCATGAGATGGCCGATCAAATCGCGTCCTCGCCTGCCCGCTCCGCCATCCTGTTCGGTCCAGAGCGCTCTGGCCTCGAAACCGAGGACGTTGCGTTGGCCAACGCCATCGTGACCGTTCCGATCAATCCGGAATTCGGGTCATTGAACCTTGCCCAGGCGGTCATCCTCCTCGCCTACGAATGGTCGAGGCAGAGTGAGCTCGCACAGCCGACCGTAAAGGGTCTCGAGCCCGCGGCACCACATTCGGAGTTGGACGGGCTCATCTCCCAACTCGACGAGGAGCTCGTCGCGAAAGGCTATTTTCATCCGCCCTCGCGCACTCAGGCCACGCGCAACACGATCCGCACCATCTTCACCAAGACCGGCTGGTCGTCCCGGGAAGTGAAGGCCGTTCGCGGCATCATCCGCGCGTTGGTCGGTCCCGTTCGGAAGCACGACTAATTGGCCGCTATTTTTTCGACGAACGGCGGTTGACAGGTCCGCCGCGGGACGGCCATGTCTTTGATCTGCATCAATAATTCTTACGTAAGGACAATGCATGATTCGTGTCACGCTTCTGGCCGCGGTAGGCGCAGCCGTCGCAGTACCCGCCATCGCTGGGGCGCCGACGGGTCAAACCCAAACCACTGCCGCCAAGCCGGAGGACAAGGTCGTCTGCCGGTTCGTCAATACGACCGGAAGCCGCCTGAGTCGCGAGAAGGAGTGTCACACTCGTGCGGAGTGGAATCGCCAGTCCGAGGATACGGCTGACGACATCGATCGCCAGCGCGATCGCGCCACCGGCGAAGCGACGAACGCACCGCACTAGGTGCAAACTTGACCGCTCGGGCGCGCTCCTTTAGCAGGCGCCCCTCGCAATTGGCCCCGCACTCCGGTGAAGCGGTGGCCCTGCCCTTCCTGTTCCTTCAGGAAATCAGCAGCGCGGCTCCGGAAACTGAGCAACGCAATTGAAGGATTGAACATGACGAAGCGCACCAGCGCCAAATACAAGCTCGACCGTCGTATGGGCGAGAACGTCTTCGGACGTCCGAAGAGCCCGGTCAACCGGCGCGAATACGGCCCCGGTCAGCACGGCCAGCGCCGAAAGGGCAAGCTCAGCGACTATGGCGTACAGCTGCGCGCCAAGCAGAAGCTCAAGGGCTATTACGGCGACATCACCGAGAAGCAGTTCAAGAAGAACTATGTCGAAGCGACCCGCATGAAGGGCGACGCTTCGCAGAACCTGATCGGTCTGCTCGAACGGCGTCTCGACATGGTCGTCTTCCGCGCGAAGTTCGCGCCGACGATCTGGGCAGCTCGCCAGCTCGTCAGCCATGGTCACATCCGCGTCAACGGCGTGAAGTGCAACATCGCTTCGCGCCGTGTGAACGTCGGCGACGTGGTCGAGCTCGGTCCGAAGGCGCAGGAGATGGCGCTGGTGATCGAGGCGCAGAGCCTCGCGGAGCGTGACGTGCCCGATTATGTCGTTCCTGACGGCAACACCAAGGTCAACTTCACGCGCGTCCCGAAGCTCGACGAAGTTCCGTATCCGGTGCGGATGGAGCCGAACCTCGTGATCGAGTTCTACTCGCGCTAAGACGTCGAACGAGAGTTTTCGAAAAAGGCGGCCGGGTCATCCCGCGCCGCCTTTTTCATATGGTCAGTGGCCGATCGTCCGATCGAGCAGGCTCGCGATGTGCAACAGCATGTTCGTCCGTTGCACGCTGTCGTCGATGTAATGGTCGAGCCCCGCGATGCGGATGTACTCGACGTCCTTGCCGGCACTTTTCAGCGCGGCCGCCATCTTGTCCGAATGCTCGACATCCACATTCAGGTCCATGTCGGCGTGGACGAGCAGGACGGGCGAAGCGATGGCGCTCGCGTGGCGCAGCGGAGAGCCCTCGACAACGTGTGGACCGCTTCCGATGAACTTCTCCACGATGTCGGAACTCGTGTAACTGTGCGACTCCTGCTTCATGAGCTGCAGGTCGGTTACGGGCGCAACCGCAACGACGGCCTTATAAAGCGAAGGCTCGGTCGTCGCGGATTGGAGCGCGGCATAGCCGCCGTAGGACCAACCGACGATTGCCAGCCGTTTGGGATCGGCGATACCCGAGGAGACGAGATAGCGCGCCGCCGACGTAATATCGCCGATGGACGTTCGCCAACTCTTGAAGCCGTTGTCCATCAGCCATTTGTCGCCGAACCCTGCGGAGCCGCGATATTCGGGCTGAATGACCGCGTAACCGCGCGCCGCCAGGAATTGGATGAGAAAGCTGTCGGCGTGCCAACCCCACGTATCGCGTGCGCTCGGTCCGCCGTGGGGAAGTACGATTGCCGGTAGATTCTTCGGCGCCTTCCCCGCCGGCAACGTCAGATAGGCTGGTATCGAAGTCCCATCCGCTGCCTTGTAGGTGACCGAACTGACCGTCCCCAGGGTTCGGTTCCCCAGTCCCGGCCGCTTATCGAGCAGTTCATTCAGCTCGTGGGTTTGCTTATCGTAAAGATAGTAGCGACCAGGATCGCTTGCACCGCCGGCGAGGATCAGCAGCTTTCGTCCATCACTGCTCGCACCACCGAACTCCACGTCGGGATTGTGGGGGAGCAGGGCGGACAGTTGATGGTGGAGACGATCGAATTCCGGGTCGAAATAAACGACCGTCTGCCGATCTTCGGCAAAAGTGTAGCCGATGACCTTAAGGCCGTCGCCCACGCGAACGACGTCGTCGATGTCGACCTTCGGATTAGACGCGACCAATTCTTCTGCCTTGGTTGCATCGAGCTTGATCCGGTACAGCGCCTTGCGACCGTTCAACTTCTTGAGGGCGTATAAGGTGTTCGTGGTCCCGTCGACGGCGAGCGGCGTGAATTCGTCCGCGTCGATATAATCGGTAAGGGCGTGCCAATCCTTGCCGCCGGCCATACGGTAGAAGACACGTTCGCGGCCGGTCGGCCGATCGTCATCGGTTTCCAGATGGATCTTGATTCGCACGTTACCAAGGCCGTCGGACATGAACTCAGCCGCATCGGGCAGCGGCGCTTCAATCGCCGAGGCCCTCCCCGTGTGCGCGTCCACAATGTCTACGCCAAGCCCCTGCTTCTCAGCGGCGACACGCGTCCCAGTCTTCCCAATCTCGGGCACGTATTCACGCTCCATCAGGACCGTGCCGGGCTTGCCCGCGTGCCAGTCCAGCACGCTACCGTCGAACTGACGAAGACCCCGATCGTAGAAGGACGATTGCTGGCCAAGCTGTTTCAAGTCATGCCCATCGAGGTCGATGGACACGAGCCGACTGAAGCCGACGAGAACTCCGCTTCCTTCGTGCGCATTACCCGTGAAGCGGCAGACGAGCCGATCATTGCCGGCGAAATTGCACCAGCGCAGAACTTCAGGCGCTCCGTTCGAAACCAGGATCGGCTTGTCGGTTCCCGTCGCAACATCGACGATCATCACCGACGACCAGCGATCCTTGACGGGTGCGACGTAGACGAGCTTGGTTCCGTCTGGCGACAGGGCCATTCCTCTGACTCCGTCGCGCGCGCCGAACGCCGCAGCGTCGTCCGCAAGAGTGTGAATCGGTTGCTGCGCCTCAGCTTCAGCATTCATGAACAAGGCGGCCAGGATGGCCGCGCTACACAATAGAACCCGCACCGTTGAATCCCCCTCCAAATCGGCACGCCGCAAATTCGCACAACTTCAAGCAATTACAAGCGTCTGACTTGGCGTGTTCATCTGGCGCTGTTAGCGGCGCGTCATGGCCCACAATCCGCCAGCTTCGCCGCTTCCCGAATGGGCCCCCCATGAGGCGGTTTGGATAGGCTTCCCGAGCGATCCGGAGCTGTGGCTCGGCGACCTCAAGGAAGCGGAACGGGAGGTTGCGGCTTTCGCTGCGGCGATTCACGCCTCGGGCAAGGGCGAAACGGTCAGGCTCGTCGCCGCTCACGAGGGTGCCGCCGAGGCTGCCCGAAAGCTTGCGCCATTCGCCGAGGTGATCGTGGAGCCTTTTGGCGACATCTGGCTGCGGGATACCGGTCCTATCATTCTTGGTACCGGTCGGGATCGTCATGCCCAAGGGTTCGGCTTCAACGGTTGGGGCGGAAAATACGAACTTGAGGGCGACCAGGACGTCGGCGAGCGCCTCGCTCGCCGCGCAAGCTTGCCGTTCGAGCGGGCGGATTGGGTCCTCGAAGGCGGCGCAATCGATGCCGACGGCTCCGGCACCGTCGTCACCACAGAGCAATGCCTGCTCAACCCCAATCGCAATACGCTCACGCGGGAGCAGGTCGAGGCGCACCTTCACGAAGACCTTGGTTTCGAACGTGTGGTCTGGCTGGGTTCGGGTCTCATGAACGATCACACCGACGGGCACGTCGACAACCTTGCGCGCTTTGTGGCTCCGGGACGGATCGCCATTCCAACGCCGGCCAAGGACGACCCTAACGAAGCGGTCTATCGCGACGCAGCGAAGCGGCTCCGTTCGGCCAAGCTGGATATCGTCAACCTCCCATCGCCGGGGCGCATCCTCGACGAAGACGGCGAGGTGATCCCGGCGAGCTATATGAACTTCTACATCGGGAACGCCGTGGTCGTCGTCCCGCAATATGGCGCGCCGAACGACCGCGCGGCGGTGGACGTCGTCCAGGCGCTCATCCCGGATCGCGTTGCAATCGGCCTTCGGGCGGACCACATCCTGACCGGGGGCGGAAGCTTCCACTGCATCTCGCAACAGGTTCCCCGATGACGAAGCTCACTGTCGCCGCACTTCAGCTTGCCTTCACCGAAGACACCGACGCGAACATCCGCGCGGTTGGTGAGCTCGTGCGTGAGGCCGCGGGCAAAGGCGCGTCGGTGGTCCTCCCTCCCGAGCTGTTCGAAGGCCCCTATTTCTGCCGCGTTGAGGACGAAGGCCTGTTTGCGACCGCCAAGCCGACGGCTGAACATCCATCGGTGATTGCGATGCAGGGACTTGCCGAAGAGCTGAAGATCTGGATCCCTACCAGCTTCTTCGAGCTCGACGGTCCCCACCATTACAACAGCCTTGCCATGATCGGTCCCGACGGAAAGATCGCAGGCGTTTATCGCAAGAGTCACATTCCGGACGGTCCCGGCTACGAGGAAAAATTCTATTTTCGGCCCGGCAATACCGGCTTCAAGGTCTGGGACGGACCGGACCACGCCAAGCTCGGCGTCGGAGTGTGTTGGGACCAATGGTATCCAGAGACTGCGCGCGCGATGATGCTGATGGGCGCGGAGATCCTCTTCTACCCGACCGCCATCGGGTCGGAGCCGCACGATCCCGACCTCGACACTTCCCGACTGTGGCGCCGTGCCATGATCGGCCACGCGGTCTCAAATGTCGTACCGGTCGTCGCCGCCAACCGCATCGGCACCGAGCATGGCCAGCGATTCTACGGCCACAGCTTCATCTGCGACGAGCGCGGCGACATGCTGGCGGAGTTTGGGGCCGAGGAGACAGGCGTTCTGGTCGCCGCCGTCGACATCAGCCTCGCAAAGAAGCACAGGGCCGCTTTCGGCTTCTTCCGCGACCGAAGGCCTGAGCTTTACGGCCGGCTCACCGCGGACATCTGATTTCCAGCGCGCGGCGGAAGACGCTGTCGAACATCGCGGCGTCCAATCGGCCGGTATTCTGATTGTATCGGGAGCAGTGATAGCTCGACAGCAAGATGCGCCCGTCCGGTGCGACGGCTTCGGCGCCATGGCCGAACTTGGTGGAGGCCGGAGGCAACCCCATAGCTCTGGCCGCGGCGACATGAGCGATCTGCCCAAGCGCAACCACGACCCGGACGTGGGGAAGCGCGCCCAGCGCGACCTCGAAATAGGTCCGGCAGGTTGCGATTTCGCGCGGCTCGGGCTTGTTCGCCGGCGGCAGGCATTTGACGGCGTTCAGGATGACCGCGCCCGACAATCGAAGCCCGTCCGAAGGGTCCGCGCGATATTCGCCCTCCGCCAAACCGAACTTAAGCAAGGTCCGGTAGAGAAGCTCGCCGGCATAATCCCCAGTGAAGGGCCGGCCCGTCCGATTTGCGCCATGCTTTCCAGGAGCAAGACCGACAATCGCCAACCAGGCCTTCCGGTCGCCGAACGCCGGGACGGGCGCGTTCCACCAGGTTGGAAACTCAACGCGGCATTCTTCCCGCAAGGCGACCAACCTCGGACACAGCGGGCAATCCCGAGGCGCCTCTCCCTCGGGAATGGGTGACAGTTCCGCAGGGGTGGCTAAGCGCATCGCACTGACCTAGGCGACGCGCCGTGCACCATGCAACGCACCTCTACGCGATCGCGATCGGATCCAACCGTCCGCACGGCAAGTACGGCCGTCCGGCGGGGGTCGTCGAAGCGGCGATCGCTCGCCTCGACGAAGACTTCGGATTGTTCGATACGTCGCCGATCATCCTCAACCCCGCCGATGGCGGAGCCGGGCGTGATTTCGCCAATGCGGTCGCGCTGATCGAAAGCGCGCTTGGACCAGCAGAATTGCTGACGCGGCTGAAGAGCATCGAACGCGACTTCGGAAGGCGGGCCGGCCGGCGATGGGGCCCACGCGTCCTGGATCTCGACGTCGCAGCCTGGAGCGGGGGCCGATTCCGCTCGCGGCGCCTGACGGTACCTCACAGCCAGTTGGCAAGGCGAAGTTTCGTTCTCCAACCGCTGGCCGCGGTTGCGCCGGACTGGCGCATTCGTGGAAGTCTGACCGCACGGCATCTCGCGGAGCGCCTTGCCCGCAAGGCCCCGCGCGGGTAACCGCATCCGCGAAGCGGGCCCATAGCTCAGTCGGTAGAGCAACTGACTTTTAATCAGTAGGTCGCTGGTTCGAATCCAGCTGGGCTCACCACCTTCCTGAACGCGGCACGCCTTTTGGGTCCGTCAAAGTCCGCCTTCGATCGCAAGCCGAATTGCTTCGGCCGACGTGCGCACGCCCAAGCGCTGAAGCACCTGGCTACGATGTGCCTCGACCGTCTTGATGCTGATGTTGAGCGTGTGCGCGATTTGTTTGCTCAGCAGGCCGTGCGAAAAAAGCCTCAGGACGTCGCGTTGACGCGGCGAAAGCTCTGCGATCAGGCTAGCCGCCCAGATCCCTCGACCCGCCAGGTCACCGATATGCGGATCCCCCAAGTCCACTTGCGACCCGATGAACCATCGTAAGTGGCCGTCAGCGTCGAACAGCGGCGTGATCATCACCCCGTTGCGAAACGCCGTGCCGTCGCGTCGATAGTTGAGGATTTCGACCAGTGCCGATCGCTCTTCGCGAACAGCAGCGCCCAGCTTGAGCGAGTCGGCGGGATTCGTCTCTGGTCCCGTCAAGAAACGACAGTTCCGGCCCACGACTTCCGGCCAAGGGTAACCCGTCAGGTCACAAAAGGCATGATTCGCGAGGCGAATGGGATTGTCCGGGAGTGTAGGATCCGTGACCAACATGGCCACCGGGCTGAGATCGAGTGTGTCGAAAAACTCTTCGCGCTCGTCTGACTCAGCCGAGAACTCTGTCACGCAACTACCCCCTGCGTCCTCCCCTAATGCGCCGTCATATAACGAACGTTCTGCCTCGACCCAAAAGCCGACTGGCGTCGAAGGCGGAACTTTTCCGCTTACGCAGTCGCTATTGCTGCATGCATCGGGACAAGCTTTACGACGAAGCCACCGAGGTAACCGCCAGGGATGGCGAAGTAATCCTCGACGGGCCTGACGCGGTTGACGTCAAAATAACCCCTGAAGCCGCGGAGCAGACGGCCGACAACCTGATCGAAGGGGCGGCGAAAGCAGCAGGTCAGCGGCGACTTAAGGACCTGCCTCACCGGCCGCGTTAGTGGAGGCTGCCATGGCGCTTACGGGCTCTTGAATGAATAAGGCGGCCTCGCTGGTCGAATCGAACCCCTAGCCCACCACGATATGCCGGGCCGGTCGTAAGTCGGACCTGACTTGAACGGTGGGCGCCCGCCGCTCGACCAGCAGCGCCAGGCACATAGCGAAGAGCGCACTGATTGCTGCAGTCCTGAGTGGAAAATCGACCAGGCTGTGGACGAGTATGGCCGCCGAAGCGATCGAAGCTGCGCGGGCGAAAACGCCAGCATCGACATAGCGCCACGCGCGCCAGGCTGCGCGTATCCACCAACCGAGGAAGGTAATCATCAGCAGGATGCCCGGCACGCCGGTTTCGAGCGCAAGCTCGACATAGTCATTGTGGGCGTGGCTGACATAGGTGCCGTTCACGAGCAGCGGGTCCTCATAAAGGTGATAGACGTTTTCAAAGGATCCTAGGCCCGAGCCCCAGGGCAGGAAGTCTCGCAGTGCCTTTGCACTTGTC
>Ga0207705_10003856_pt1 | contig 11406 bp, 7 predicted proteins | sample KBSC13metaG_FD_184314 | JGI IMG/M metagenome (GOLD analysis project Ga0207705, IMG submission 184314) | Corn rhizosphere microbial communities from Kellogg Biological Station, Michigan, USA - KBS C1-3 metaG (SPAdes) (version 2) | ecosystem: Host-associated > Plants > Roots > Rhizosphere > Soil ...
AAGTGGCGCCAATTCTTCCGCAGCGTGCAGGAGAATCCGCTCCTCGAGCAGATCCTCGCCGCGGTGGAAGGCCAGGAGTCCGGCGGCGTGACCAGCGACTGGCGGCACAAGATCGAGTCCGCCTCCACGGACGAGAAGGAAGCCGTCATCGCCGCTGCCGTACGCGACGTGGTCGGCTCGGTCCTCCGAGTCAAGCCCGACAGCCTGCGCAACGATCAGCCGCTCACCGATCTCGGCCTCGATTCCCTCATGGGCGTGGAGATCGAGAATTCGCTCGAAGCCGCCGTGGGTGTTTCCCTGCCGCCCGCCAGCCTGATGCGCGCGCGCACAATCGGCCAGATCGCCTCGCTCATCGCCGGCCACATGGGCGGAGCCACGGGCGCTCCCGCCGCGGCGGCCGCACCGGCGGAAGTTCCATCCGATGTCGTGACCGCGGAGGAAGTGGACATGGACGCGATCTCCGACGAGGACCTCGACCGTCTTCTCGGCGCCGGCGCTCCGTCCAACGAAGACCCCGACCCCCAAGGCGCAGCTCGCTAAGCCATGCCGGACGACAAACGGGCGCTTCTCAAGCAACGACTGGCACGAGGCGAAATCCGTCTTCAGCCGCTCACCTTCCCGCAGCGGGAATTGTGGGAGACATCGCCCGTACCCGTGGGCGACGCGGCCAACCACATCTGCTGCCTGATCAAAGTCCACGGCAAAGTGACACCCGCGGACGGCGCAGGCGCACTTCAAATCGTCGTCGACCGGCAGGAAGCCCTGCGCGTTTCGTTCCTGCCCGGCAAGGAGCAGCCGGTGCAGATGATTCGCAACGACATGCCGGTGAACATGCGCTTCCGGGAATTGCCGCCGGAGCGGTGCACCCCGGAGGCCGTGGAGGAGGTGGCGCAGGAAATCTTCGCGGAACCCTTCGACCTCCTCCAGGGCCCGCTCTACCGGGTGGAGCTGCTGCGCCTCTCACCCGAAGATCATGTGCTGGTCCTCGCCGTGCATCACGCCATCGGCGACGGCTGGACGTTGGGCGTCTTCGTCCAGGAGGTGTGCCTCGCCTTCATTCAGCGCGTGCGCGGCATCAAGGACGCGCTGCCGCCCATCCCGCAATCGTACACCGCATGGGGCGCGGCTGAGCGCGCCTTTTGGCAGCCCTCGGAGCTGGCCTCCCGCCTCGGCTATTGGAAATCGCATCTCGCCGGCCATCAGAGGCTCTGGAACGCGCTCGAAGGGCCCGCCACCGCCGCGGGCGCGCCTCAGCGGCTCGTCGGCCACTTTTCCGCCGAGCTCACCGCCGCCGCCCGTGACCTCGCTCGCAAGGCCGGCGCCACGCTTTTTAGCACGCTCCTCACCGCGTTCCAGCTCGCCTTCTCAAAGTGGGCCGGCACGGAGGACGTGCTCGTCGGCACGCCGATCGCCAATCGCAACAAGCAGGCGTCGAATGAAACCATGGGCTACTTCGCGGGGATCGTCCCCATCCGGGGCCGAGTTGACGCCAGCCGCCCCTTCGTCGAGGCGCTCAAGGCCACGCACGAGACGACGATGAACTGTTTCGCCAACGCCATGCCCTTCGCGGAACTCGCCCGCGGCCTCGGCGACCACGGCGCACCGGGACACAACCCCATCTTCGAAGTCCGCTTCGCCCTGCAGAATCATCCCATCCCGGATGTCGCGCTGCCTGGCATCTCGGCCAAGCTGCGCATGCGCTCCACGGGCACGGCCCGTTTCCATCTCGCCTGCGAAATCACCGAGGATGAAGAGCAACTCGAAGTCGTCTGGCTGTTCCGGCCCCAGCTCTTTTCGCAAAGCAAGGTGGAGAATCTGCGCACCCTGTTCGAAGATACCCTCATGAACGCCGCCCAACCTGCCGAACAGCGACTGCCCGCCATGACCGCTTCGAGGTCGTAAGCGTCCAACAGAAGCACCGATGACCACCGCCACCGTCACCGCGATCGAAGAACCGGAAATCGAGCGTGGCCCGCACTGGGTCAGCCGCACGGCTTTCCCCATCGTCGCGGGTTGTTTCTTCACCACGCAGGCACTGCTCACGGTCGCGCTGGTGCACAATAATTATTGGCTGGCCGTGCCGCTCGTCCTCATCGCGAGCCATCTCATGCACGGCCTCCTCATCGGTTTTCACGAAGCTTCCCACGGCCTTCTCCGCAAGAGCCGGCTGCTCAACGAGATCGACGGCCTGATCATCGGCACCTTCAGCCTCATCAGCTTCAGCCTCTACCGCGCCGCGCACCAGTTGCATCACGCGTATCTGGCTTCGGAGCGCGACGACGAGCTGTGGCCGTTTGTGCACCCCACGTCCTCACGCTTCGCCCGTATCACCGCCGCCCTCCTCGAGCTCACGATGGGGCTGTTTTTCACCCCATTCCTTTTCTTCCGCACCTTCCTGCGGAAAAACTCACCGATCCGGAACAAGAAGGTCCGCCGCCGGATATGGATCGAGGTCGGCGTCACCGTTGCCGCCTGGGCCGTCATCCTCACCGTCGATGCCATTTTTGGCCTGTGGAAATATTTCCTCTGGCTTTACTTAATCCCCGGCTGGCTGGCGGCCAACATGCAAAGCCTGCGCAAATACGTGGAGCACGTCGGCCTCACCGGCCCGACCCTCAACAGCGCCACGCGCAGCATCGTCGCCGATGGCTGGTTCGCCCGGTTCATCTGCTTTACCCTGCTGCATGAGCCGTATCATGGCGTGCATCATTGGAAGTCCGGCCTGCCCCACCCCGAACTCCCGCTGCACACCGCCGCTCTCGAACCCAAGGTCCCCGGCGATCGTCCGCCTTTCACTTCCTATCGCGCCGCACTTTGGGACCTGGTCATCAATCTCGGGAACCCGCGCGTCGGCCCGCAGTGGCACGGCGGCCGGATGCTCACCCGCCAGGAAGTCGTGCAACAGGGGCTTAACTGATCCCAAACGGCGAGCGCAGAGGCGCGACCGCACGCCAGCGGCCATTCAGCCAGTGGGCGCTTCTGCCATATGGCGGGCTCCCCCTCACCGTCATTCTGAGGCACGAAGAACCTCTGATCTCTTCCGACATCTGACGCGTCACTGGTGAGGAAAAGGCAGCGATCAGAGGTTCTTCGCAAGCTCAGAATGCCGAGGAAGGAGCGCACCCAGTCAGGCAAGTCCGATCCGTCCGACAAGGCTGACTACTCCGACCCGCGGGCGGCGGTCAGTTTCTTGAGGCCTTCGACCGTGAAATCTGCGTCGGTATAACTCACATCGTGCCGGATGCTCGAGCCGGCGAGTTCCGTCGATGAATCCTGCTTGGCGCCATGCACCACGAGATCGGCTGGGATCTGATGGCCGGCGTCGGCGGCGACCCGGGAGGTCTCGATGCGGCGCAGCATCTGGCCAGACGCGGAATATTTCTCGACGCGGAGCGGGACCGTGCGGCGCGGGTCGATCCAGCTTTTCACCGAACCGTAGCTCGAGTGTTCGCCTTTTCCGGGTTTCGACTCGAGGATCTGGCAGCTCACGCCGTCCACGGTCTCGGTGCCGACGATCGCCTGCCGGTCCCACGCGAAGAAATTCTCGATGATATCTTCATAGGACAGGTCGCCCCCCAGCAGCGTGGCCTTCATGTCCTCGATCGGGCGCACCGTGCTCGGAGGCACGAAGACGGAACCGGTGGCGGGACGGTTTCCGGCCTTGCGGAGGAGGACGCTCTCGCCCTTGCGTTCCTTCGGCCACAGCACCTGGTAGACGATCTCGGTGGCGCCCTGGGTCCGGCGTTGTTTGATTTGAATCTGGAACGCCTCTTTCGCGGCCCCTTTGATTTCCATTTTCAAGCGCACAAACGACGAACCGTCCTGTTGGAGGGCACTGAGTTTAGCCGCGAGTTCAGCCGCGTTTGCCGGCGGCGGATTGTCGGCGGCGTGCGCAGCAAGGGCGAAGGCCAGGCTGAGGGAGATAAGGCGAAGGGTGTTCATACGTTTTATTCGTCAGCCTTGCAGCGCCTGGCTGGGTGTAAGGCGGGAACTGCGCCAGGCAGGATAGAGTCCGCTGATCACGCCGACCACGACGGATATGGCAACGGCCGTGGCGAGGAGGCGCGGGGTCAAGTCCGGCTCCAGGAATCCGCGGAGCGACGGCGCCATGACGAGGATCTTGACGCCCACGACCCCCAGCAGCACTCCCGTGATGCCGCCCATCAATCCAAGCATCGCCGATTCCCACAAAATCATGCGCATGATGCGGCGGCGCTTCCAGCCGATCGCGAGCAGCACGCAAATTTCCTGGGTGCGCTCGAAGACCGTCATCAGCATCGTATTCATGACCCCAAGCACGCCGACGCCGATGGCCAGGATGGAGGTGCTCCAACTCATGGCCCGGGCGATCCGGAATCCCTGGCTGGTGCCGACGACTTCATTGGCCACCATGGCGCGGCCGAGCGGGAAAATCTCCTTCACCTTTGCGCTCAGCTGGGCCACGTCCTCCTTGCTCGTGTTGGGAGCGAGGCGGACGTCGATGAAGTTCACCTTGCCTTCGTTGCCGGTGGCGGCTTGCAAGACCGGGAGCGAAAGGATGACGGCGCCGTTCTCCACCACGGCCTGGCCATCGACGATGCCCACCACGGGCAATTCCTCCGCCTCGATCTGCACTTTGTCGCCGACCTTCTTCTTCAGCACTTCCGACGCCAGCCGGCCCAGGACGACCGCTTGCTCCGTGCCATCGTGCGGCATCCGGCCCTCGACCAGCTTGAGATTGTCCCAGGCAAATCCGCCCCACTCCCGGCCGGACACCATCATCATCGGCGCGTCTTCGATGCTGAGCATCTGCATGAGCACGGAGGTCGTCTTCGCCACCTTGGGAAGCTTCGCGATTTTATCCTGAAGCGAAGCATCATAGACCTTGGGCAGGATGCCGCCGCTCATATTGCTAACGACGAGGTCGATGCCGATGACGTCCAGCTGCTTGCCAATGCTCTTCTCGTAACCCGAGGCCATCCCGACCAAAGCCACGACCGCGGCGATGCCGATGGAGATCCCCACGAGGGTGAGTCCGGTACGGACGGGGCGGCGCAAGAGTCCACGCGAGACGACGGTAAAGAAATTCATTGAGCGGTTGTATTGGTGGGCTTGGTTGTAACGGTGGGCGTGGTGGTCTGCGGCGTGGCGGATGCCGCGTGGTCTGCGTATTTCACCAGGATTCGCCGCACCTCGGCGATGCCCCCGGGGCTGCGGTTGGACCAGTGATCGCTGGGGACGATGACCTCGCTCTCCGCACCATCGAGGTGACTGCTCCAGTAGGGCACAATGCCGTCGCTGCTCTGCGGATTGGTCTTGTCCTTATTGCCGCCCTTGCCGCGGTCCGCAATGATCGAATGGTACGGGATGCCCTTGGCCAGGGGGATCTTGTCGATGGTCGTCACGAAGCGATTGTTGGGATCGAGCGCATCGATGCTGTTCGGGGCGCGCTTGAGTTTCTTGCCGTCCGTGGCCCGCGGTTTGGACAGCATGGCGAGTTCCTTCCCGACGCCACTCAGATCCGGAGGGGCGCCGATGATATTTTCGCCGAGATTACCCAGGAATCCGGTCGCCAGGTAAGCTCCGCGAAGAGAGGCGGAGCAAAAGATCACACGCCCGATGTCGGTCCGGTGCTTGAAGATGAGGGTCTTGGTCAGAATGGCCCGGGCCTGATCGGAAAGGGGCGTCTTGTCGGGCGGCGTGTCAAAAAAGGAGTTCCAAATCTCCAGACCGCTGTCGGTCATCAACTCGCGGGCAATCATTCCGCCCATGCTGTGACCGATGACGACGATCGGCTTGTGGCCGGGGTAGTAGGCGTCGATGGCGTCCATTTTGTCGCGCAGGATCGCGGCCATCAGGGGATACGGGTAACCGGTCGGGTAACTATAAAACCAGATCTGGTAGTTCTGCCGGATAGTGGCATCTCCACGCAGGGCCTCGATCATGGGCGCCCAGGTGGCTTGGGAATCTCCGAGCCCATGGATGACCAGGATGGGGGTCTTCTTCGGGTCATACGGTTGCAATCTTGCCAATCGAGTCGCGTCCATGAAATCCGACGGTTTGAAAAAGTGCTCGATCTCCTTCTTCCGGGGCTTCAGCTCCGCCAGCGCGAGCGCGATCGGCGCCGTAAAATCCGCCGCCACCGGATAGGTATGATTGCCAAACTTGACCGTCTCGGTGGCCAGCGGATCCAGATAGTAGGCGATGCAAGCATTGCCCTTGAAGTGCAGCGTCTCGGTGACCCCGTAGTAGACGTTCTTCCCCTGGATGAAGGGATCAAATTTCGTCGGGTCGAAGCCCTTGCTCGCGATGATCATCGGCGCGCCGAGACCTTCCTTCATCGTGTGTTCTTTGACCAGGCTGCCGCGGAAGCTGTAACGGTCCGCCGGGACAATGCGGTATCTCGACGGATCATGCTCCGGCTTGCCGTCGGACACGACGGAGAAACTCCATTCATTGTTGGCACCCGGACAGACTACCGGCGCTTTCCATGGCTCCAGGCCCGACTCATGAAGCACCTCGAAAAGCCGGGCGACGGCGTAATTGTAGTCCTTGAGCGCCTGCGTATCGTTGGGGTTCCCCTCGAGAAGAGTCGCCGCCTCTCGCGCCGCATCGATATAGCGCCCCATCTGCGCCTCATACGGTTTCGTCGAATGGTGGAGAGCCTTGGTGATCAAAAGGCCGGCGGGCGTCGTCGAGTGATAACTGGGCCGGTGCTCGCTGAATGTCGAGTAGTTCGTGCAACTCGTCGCAGTGAGCGCAAGAAACGCCAGGGCGACTCGGAGGCAGGAAGTGTTTTTCATGGAAGCGATGATGGGTAGCGGTGGCAAAATTAGGGACCCGTTCGGGAAATAGATGACGGCACTGTAATCACAAACGCCAAGCTGGCGAGCGTGGATCAGGCGCTCCTGGCCTCATGCGTTTTGCGGCGGCCACAGGCGAGGTAGATGGCGTGCAGTTCCTCGTCGAGTTCCCCACCTTCACTAGCCGCCGGTGACTTGGGGTGGAATGGACAGACAGGCCGCAGGCCCGTTTGGGGATCGGCCCGCCGGAACCAGCAGGCGCCCTGCTGCTGCTCGAGATCGGAAAGCCTGGCGGGGCCGTATCGCAGGGCTCCACTTCGTTCGGGGTCGATCCGCTCCGGCAGTTGGTCCAGGGCGATACCGCGGCCCACTGCCCATTTTCGCAGCGAATCGGCATCGATGGCGTGCGCGGTATTGTCGGGATCGAAATGATCGGCCACCGCGCCGATGGTGGAGGCGCACCCATGGGCGATGCTTTCCGTCTGCTTCTTGCGACTGAACCCGAGCATCGGATGGAAAGCGAACGTGCCGCACAGCCATTGCGGTTTCACCGCGAGCACATCCAGATTGAGCGGAAGATCGGGGGAATCCACATCGGCATCTCCCTCGTCGGAGCGCTGCTGGATAATCCGCCGGATGATGCGCTGACCCTGCTGGAATTTGTCGATCTTGCCGTTGTAACGAAGTTGCGTGGCGCGGGCATTGAGCTTCGCCCAGCCGAGCTTTTCCACGCCCTCCTTCCCGGTCCAGTCGGCCTTCTCGGGCTCGAGCGTGGCGGTGAGGATGAGATGCGGAACCTTTGGGCGCCGTTCATATCGCGACGCGGCGTCCTTACCCCACAGGTACTCGACCACGGCGCCGAGCGGCAGGTTATCCATGATGCCGCCGTCGGCGTACTGCGCCACATGGTCCGGATGACGATAGACCTCCCAGGACCAGCGCGGACGGAACACGGCGGGAAAAGCGCTACCCGCGAGCAGGCTCTGCGTGAACCGCGGGTCCCATGGGTTGGTGCTGCGCAGGATATCGAGCTTGCCGGTGGTGAGATTCGTAGTCGTGCCGATGAGCGGAAAACCGAAGTGGTCGAGGCGTGTGTTCGGGGAGGTTTTCCCGTCGAATGCGAACCCATCGATGAGCTGCTGAAGCGGCTCGGGGCCGAGGACTTCCAGGCCCACTCCGTACCGGTCCGCCATCTCCTGGGCGTGCTTCTTGATCTGCTGGGCGGCGGCCTGCCACTTGCCCGCCCGGAAGGTTTGCGCCAGCTCGAACATGTCGAATGGGCTCAAGTGGAAGAGCCTCTCCATGCCCGAGAAAACGCGACGGGCCCGGTGGCCATACGTGAACCCGCTGTCCTTTTCGTAGCGCCGGAAAATCAAGTCGAGATCGCGTGGCGAAAAATCGGCGGCGGCCGCATGAATCGAAAAATGCCGGATGAAATCCGCAAACCGATCGGTGAGCACGAAGCGATCGATGGTCAGGAAAGTCGCGGCCAGGCGGCGCGTCTGGCGTTGCCGCGCCACGAGATCCTGCGCGGCGGGTCGCTGAAAGACTCTGCTTGTCAGGGCACCGATGATGCTGCCGACGGAGGCGCCCGCCACCACGTCGGGCTGAATGCCCAGTTCGCTCGCGGCATTGGAGAACCCGACCTGAAACACCCCGCGGAAGACGCCGCCACTGAACAGGAACACCACGGCCGGTCCCTTCTTCACCTCCGCTGGTTTTGGGTCTGGAAGGAACGGGGTGCGATTGAGGCGCGGCAGCCGCACATGTTGCCGCAGCTCGCCTTCGTGCGAGCCAGTGGCGTCCGTTCCTTTTGGACATGTGATGCAGCGGCCGCACACCTCGGAAACCCCGGGTCCGGGATTCGGATTCGTCGCACTCACTGAGTCGCCACCGGGAAATGGTTTCAGATCACCCCAGGCGGCGAGCAATTTTCGGCATGGCACGTACTCCCTGCCGTCAGCCCGCGTGATCGTGCTCCCGGAATCTCGCAAAGCGTCGACCGCCGCGCGCAACGTGGCGGTATTGCTTTCGTCGCGATGCGGCCATTCGTCGGGTTTTTCCTCGTCGGGCTCCAGAAAAAATCGCCGTTCCTCCTGGGTCCTCGTATCGGGCATGGCGTCGGTGACGAGACGCTCGATCATGGCCCGGCAACCATCAGCGACCGCGGTGTCGATGAGCGTGCGCCGCTCGCTAACCGATCCCGCATGCATCAGGCGCAGGCTGAGGTCGGGCAGGCTGTCCGGCGCCACGAGGCGAACCTTGGTCGGAAGGTAGGTTTCCACCTCGCAGTTCTCGTCGCGGATCGTCGCAGGCCTCTCGTTGAGCACCCGGTTCACGCGGTCGATCAGGCCCTTGTCGAGCAGCATGTCTTGAAACCGCTGGAGTTGCTTGGCCCGCAGCACGACCTCCACCAAACCGGTATAGGGTTCGCTCTGGTGGGAAAGGCGATCCTGTCTCAGCGGCAGCAGCGGCACCGAGATGATCCGCAGATGATCCCGCCGTGGCTCTGCCTCATTGCAGAGGATCCGGCAAGCCTCCTCGAAGACGGGCACAATGGGATCATTCGACACGGTGCTGCCGTCAATGAACGTGACCGTCGCCCCCGCTTTCTTGATCGTTTGCGCCCGGAAAAAGGGCACCACGGCGCACGCGCACATCAGGGCATCCACGATGGAAGTTTCCTCGGGAATTGCCTCGATTTTACCGGTGCGCAGATTGGCCGCGAGCGGCATAACCCGCACGCTGCTCCGGCCTGGCCCGGCTTCGTCGTAGGCGCGAAGAGGTTTTTTGTTCGCGCACCCGCCGGGCGACGGTTTCTCGTGCTTGAGCGCGCGGCGGACATTGTCGTCAAAATCGAACTCGCCGTAGTAGGCCGGATCGAAATTCTGGACCAAGGCCTCCTTCAGCGCATACGAGTCTCCGAGTTCGGTAAAGATCTGGTAGTGCTTGAGCAGGTCGCCGAAGACGGTCTTCCTACTCAACAGGGCCAGCCACCCGGCGAGCACGCCCACGATGAAGAGAGCGCTGGCGAGGTTCGCCCACCCGCTCATCGCCAGTCGCGGCGGCAGTGAGATGACGGAGCAGGCCGAGAGGGCCAGAAACAGCAGGATGGGAACCGCCATCAGGAGCAGGAACAGCGGAAGAGTCCCGAGTACCAGCCTCAGACTGTAGGCCCAGATCCGGCGAACCACGACCCAGCGATCGAACATAATATGCCCCGCCTCGACCCCCTTCGACTGCCTCCGGCCGTTCAAGCCGAGAATTTCGCTGAGCCCGACCCTGGCGATCAAGCTCACCGGCATGCTCAACGCAAAAATGTTTCTCGCCACGATCCACCAAAGCCTGAAGACCAGCATTCCGCGCTTGCCCCAGCGCTGCCCCCAGTGCGCTTCGCTGACGGCCCGCCAGCCCATCAGCACCCGGCACAATTGCGCGAAGACTTTCACGCTGACCTTCAGCTTGATCAGATGATTCAAGAGCCGGATCAATCCCGTGCGAATGGTCACGGATTCCTGGCGGCTGTCGCGCTCCTCCTTGAAATGCCGTGGCAGTTCGACCGGCTTGAGCGCATGCGCGGCATTCGTTTCCAGCGGGTCCGGGAAGAAACCCTTGAGCACGGTGGTCGGTGCGTTGCGAAAGGCTTCGAGCAGTTCACTGAAACGCGCCACCCTCACCTCCTCGTTCTCTTCCGCCGTGGCCGTGGCGCCCGCGCTCGCTTGAAAAACCTCGCCAAGCGCCGCGGCGGTGATCGCACCGACGGAGATTCCCGCGACCATGTCCGGCGCTTTGCGTCGCGTCACCAGGAGCGCATGGATCACGCCCATCTGGAGAACGGTGTCGAGGCCCGCACCCGGGAATGAAACCACCCGGTAGGGCCGTTTGGCCGCGACATTCGCGGCCTCGGCACTCGCAGCTTTCGGGATGGGAGCTTGATCTGTAGGGCTGGGCGCAGTTTCCATGAGGGCTCGATCAAGTTCTCAACACGCGGGACTCTAGAGGGTGTTCCTGACTTTGGAAGCTCACGGTTCGGGAGATGCCGGGGGCATTAGCCGATGTTGAGAAGCGTGGCCCCAGATTGGATCGCTGCGCTCGGAGAGCGCATAGGTGGATCGCGTTCTCCGCAACGCGATGGCAAAACAAATCGCGGCTCCGCCGCCCATCTCTACCCATCGTCTTCGGAGAAGCCGATCCACCCGCGCTATCTGCTTTCCGAGCATCAAGCCGAAACGTTACTGCCAACCGCTCGCATCGAAGAAAAACCCAACCCAGGTCAATCCCGCTTCGCGGGCTCTTTCCCATAGACCTTTAAATCGTAGATATTCCCGGACCCGATCAGCCTTGGGTTCCGAAAATTCGCGGTGGCCAGCAATTCCGACAGGTTCTCGATGTGCCGGTAGTCAAACCGCCGGCCAAAGAGTTCCATGATCCGGATGCTGGCGTGGGGCCGGTAGGTGTTGACGACCAGAGCGCCGGTATCCGCGGTCATTGCATCGAGCTTTTCGGCAAGATGATGCGCCGTGGTGGTGTCCACCGATTCCGAGAGCCGGTGGCTTCGTTCCGTCGAGCCGGAGGTGCAGCCCTGAAAATATTCCAGAATCCCACAGCGGTCACCACATCATAT
>Ga0207705_10003859_pt1 | contig 11397 bp, 11 predicted proteins | sample KBSC13metaG_FD_184314 | JGI IMG/M metagenome (GOLD analysis project Ga0207705, IMG submission 184314) | Corn rhizosphere microbial communities from Kellogg Biological Station, Michigan, USA - KBS C1-3 metaG (SPAdes) (version 2) | ecosystem: Host-associated > Plants > Roots > Rhizosphere > Soil ...
GAATTCCTCGAGCTGCACCGCAAGATCGCCGACCGCAACGCGCAGATCCTCTATCGCGGCACGGCGGTGAAGACCTACGACGACCCGAAGGCGCTGCCCGACAACCGCGCCGCATGAGAGCGGGATCCCGCCTTCGCGGGAATGACCGGCGGTGAAGTTCGACGCCGCGGTGTTGAACCGCGTCAACGAGCCGCTCGCGATCGAGTCGCTCGAGATGGCGCCGCTCGGGCCGCACGACGTGCTCGTTCGCGTCATGGCGAGCGGCCTTTGCCATACCGACCTCGAGGTGATCCAGGGATCGCTCGCCTATCCGCTGCCCATCGTGCTGGGGCATGAAGGCGCCGGGGTCGTCGAGGCCATCGGGACGGACGTCACGCTGGTGAAGCGCGGCGACCACGTGATCTGCTCGTGGAACCCGCACTGCGGCCACTGCTTCTATTGCGAGCGCGGCCAGCCCATCCTGTGCGAGCCGTTTCGCACGCAGCAGCCCCGCGGGCGGCTGCTCGACGGCACGATCCGCATGAGCCGCGACGGCGGGCCGGTGCATCACTACTCGGTCACCTCGACGCACGCCGAGCTCACGGTCGTGCCCGAGTCCGGCGCGGTTGCGATCGCGAAGGAAATGCCTTTCGATCGGGCGTGCATCATCGGCTGCGGGGTGATGACCGGCGTGGGCGCCGTCATGCGCAAGGCGAAGGTGCAGGCGGGCACGAATGTCGTCGCGATCGGCTGCGGCGCCGTGGGCCTGAACGTGATCCAGGGCGCGCGGCTCGCGGACGCCGCACGCATCATCGCGCTCGATGTGAGCGCGCAGCGGCGGGAACGTGCGAAGAAGTTCGGCGCGACCGACGCGCTCGACGCGGCGTCGCCCGATGCGGCGGAACAGGTGAGGGCGCTCACCGCGGGACGCGGCGCCGACTACGTGTTCGAAGCGGCAGGGCACAAGGCGGCCTTCCGCCTCTCGGTGGAGTGCGTGCGGCCCGGCGGCGACATCGTGTGGCTGGGCAAGATCAACGTGGACGAAGAGGTCGCGTTCCGCTGGGGCTCGCTCATGGGAGAGAAGCGCATCGTGCGCTCGAGCTACGGAGACGCGCGCCCCGCTCGCGATTTTCCCTGGCTGGTGGACGAGTATCTCCGCGGGCGCCTCGAGCTCGACGCGCTCATCACGCGTCGCATCCGCCTCGCGGACATCAACGAAGGGTTCGCCTCGCTCGCGAAGGGCGAGGGGATCCGGACCGTGGTGGAATTTGGCTGAGATCGCCGAGCTGGGAGACCTGCCGCTCGAATCGGGAGAGACGATTCGTGGCTACCGCCAGTCGTATGTAACTCACGGGACGCTGGATGCGCAGCGCTCCAACGCGATCCTGGTGTGCATCTCGCTCACGGGCACGCACCGGCGCCTGGATTTCCTGATCGGCCCGGGCCGCGCCCTCGATCCTTCGCGCTGGTTCGTCATCGCGGCCGACCCCATCGGAAACGGCCTTTCGACGTCGCCCTCGAACAGCGAGTCGCAGCCCGGCATGCGTTTCCCGCGCTTCGTGCTGCGCGACATGGTCGCGGCACAGCATCGATTGCTCACGCGGCACCTCGGCATCGAGTCGCTGAAGGCGGTGGTCGGGGCTTCGATGGGAGGAATGCAGGCGCTGCAATGGGGCGTGAGCCACCCTCGCTTCATGCGCTCGATCGTCGCGATGACGCCGATGGCGAAGACCTCCCCGTGGGCGGCGCTCGTCACGCAGACGGCGCGCGCGTGCCTCATGGCGGACCCCGCGTGGAACGGCCGCGGCTTCGATGGGGTCCCCGAGCGCGGATGGCGCGCGTACGCGGGGCTCATGGGCGCGCTCATGACGCGAACGCCGGATGCGGTGGAGCGCGACGCGAGCAATGTCTCGCACGCGTTCGAGGATGCGGTGGCGCGGCAGCGCACGGCGCACTTCGACGCGCACGATTACCTGTACCAATCGTGGGCGTACGAGGCGCACGACATCGGCACGACACCGGGCTTCGCCGATACGCATGCCGCGCTGCGCTCCATCGCGGCGCGCGCGCTGCTGCTCGCCCCCGCGCTGGACCTGTTCAACCCCGCGACGTGCGCGCGCGATGCGGCGGGCCCCATCCCGGATGGGCGCTTCGTCGAGATTCCTTCCGTGCAGGGCCACCAGGCGGCGACCGACAGGGATCCTGCCGACGCCGCGTTCCTGAATCGCACCATCGCGCAATTCCTCGAGGAGACTCCATGAGATCGCTGGTTGCCATCGTCGTGCTCGCCTGTGCCGTGTGCGCAAGCGCCCGGGCGCAATACCCAGAGCGTCCCGTGACCTTCGTGGTGCCGTTCGCCGCCGGGGGCGCGACCGACACGCTCGCACGGCAATTCGCCGATCGCATGGCGCGGGGTGCGGCGCAGCCGATCATCGTCGAGAACGTCGCCGGTGCGGGCGGCACGGTTGGCGCGGCGCGCGTAGCGAAGGCGAAGCCGGATGGCTACACCTTCCTCATCGGGCACGTGGGCTACATGGCCGCGGCCGCGGGGCTCTACAAACAGCTGCCGTACGATCCGGCGCGCGACTTCGACGCCGTCGCGCGCTTTCCCGACACGCCGCTGGTGCTCATCGCATCGAGCACCGGCCGCTACCCGAAGCTGGAGGCGCTCGTCGATGCCGCGAGGAAGAAGCCCGGCACCGTGAACGTCGCGAACGCGGGCGTGGGATCCGCGGGCCACCTCGTCGCCGCGCTCTTCGCGAGCGCGCTCAACCTCGACGTCGTGCACATCGCCTACAAGGGAAATGCGCCCGCGCTCACCGACATCCTCGGCGGCCAGGTCGACTGCATGTTCGACCAGTCCAACACCGCGCTGCCGCAGGTGCGCGGCGGCAAGATCGTGGCGCTGGCCACCACCGCGAAGAAGCGGTTGCCGCAGATGCCCGATGTCCCGACCGTGGACGAGACGCTGCTGCCCGGCTTCGAGGCGGCCACGTGGTACGGCATCTATGCACCCCGAGGCACGCCGCGCGAAGCGATCGCCTGGATGGTCGCGAGATTCAACGACGCCATGCAGGACGAGGCGTTCACCTCACGTCTGGTCGGCGACGGCTACGTGCTGGTGCCGCCCGAGGCTCGCGGCCCCGAGGCGCTCGCGGCGCACACGCAGCGCGAGATCGTGCGATGGAAGAAGGTGATCGGCGATGCGGGGATCGCGCCGCAGTGAATGCGGCCGTTATCGCGAGCGCCCGCCTTCACCCACCCAGCATCTTGTTCATCCTCGAGCCGGGCGCCGCGCCCTCGAAGCCCGCGAAGGATCCGTTCATCATGCCTTCGGCCGCCTTCAGCACCGGTGCCCAGCCGACGCGCGCGAGCGAGCCGCCCACGCTCAGGCGCCGCACGCCGAGGTCCGCGAGCTCCTTCACCGTGCGGTCCGGCTTCATCACGAGCACGTTCACCGGGCGCGGCGCCACTGCCTTCACCATCGCGGCGATGTCTTCGGTCTTCCAGACGCCCGGCGCGTAGAGGCAATCGGCGCCTTCGGCCGCGAAGGCGACCAGCTTGTCGATGGCGGGCGCGATCTGCGAGGCGTCGTCCAGCAGTCCCTCGGTGCGCGCGATGAGCATCACGTCCTCGCCGGAGCGATCGATCGCCTGGCGCGCGGCGCGCAGGCGCGCAAGCGAGGTGGCCTTGTCGTAGAGGCCGCCGGTGGCCACGTCCCGGTCCTCGATCGAGACGCCCGCGATGCCCGTGGCGATGGCACGCGTCACGTTCGTGGCGACCTCTTCGGCATCGGCCGCGAAGCCCGCTTCGAAGTCCGCATTGACCGGCACGTCCACCGCGGCGGACACCGACTTGAAATACCGCAGCGCGTCCTCGAGCGTGACGCCATAGTCCGCCTTGCCGAGGCTCCACGCGTGCCCGGAGCTCGTCGTGGCGAGCGCGGCGAATCCCAGGTGCTCCAGCACGCGCGCGCTGCCTACATCCCATGGATTCGGGATCACGAAGCAACCCGTCTCGTGCAGCTTGCGGAAGGCCTTGCGCTTCTCTGCGATGCTTTTCACTGGCTGTCCCTTGTTTGGTCGACCCCTTGCATGATCGCATCAACCGTCCGCGGTCGATTCGACGCGGCCCGAACGAGCCGGTCAATCCGCGCTGAGGAAGCCGTGGATCTGCGCCACCACATTGGCGCCTTCGCCGATCGCGCCGCCCACGCGCTTCACGGAGCCGGAGCGCACATCGCCGATCGCGAAGACGCCGGGCACCACGGTGGCGAGCGGAAAGCGCGGGTCGAGCCCGGTCTTCACGAAGCGCTTCCCGTCGATCTCGATGTCGCATCCCTCGAGCCACGCGGTCGCCGGGTCCGCCCCGAGGAACATGAAGACGTTGCGCACGGGGCGAACCGTCTCCTTCTTCGTGTCGCGATGGCGCCACCGGGCGGCCTGCACGCCCGTGTCCGGCGTGCCTTCGAAACCCACGATCTCGGTGCGCGTGAGCACCTCGATGTTGGGCGTGGCGGCGATGCGATCGATGAGGTATTGCGACATGCTGGCCGCGAGCCCCTCGCCGCGCACGATCATCCACACCTTCGACGCGAACCCCGAGAGGAAAACGGCCGCCTGTCCCGCGGAGTTGCCGCCGCCCACGAGCGCCACTTCCTGGCCCGCGCACATGCGCGCCTCGATGGGTGAGGCCCAGTACCAGACGCCGCGCCCTTCCATGTCTCGCAGGTTGCTGCATTCGGGACGGCGATAGCGCGCGCCGGTCGCGATCACCACGGTGCGGCTGCGCGCGACGCGTCCGGCATCCAGGTGCAGCGCGAAGCCGCCGTCCTCCGGCTTGCAGTCGAGCGACTCGACCGTCGCCGGGATCAGCATCTGCGCGCCGAATTTCTGCGCCTGCGTATAGGCGCGGCCGGTGAGCGCCTGGCCCGAGATGCCGGTGGGAAATCCGAAGTAGTTCTCGATGCGCGCGCTCGCGCCCGCCTGCCCGCCGAATGCGCGCGCGTCGATCACGACCACGGACAGGCCTTCGGAGGCCGCGTACACGGCGGCCGCAAGGCCCGCGGGCCCCGCGCCCACGATCGCGACGTCGTAGCACTTGTCCAGGTCCACCGTGTCGAGCATGCCGATGCAGCGCGCAAGCTGGCTGTCGCTGGGATTGCGCAGCACCGAGCCGTCGGGGCACACGGCAAGCGGCAGGTCGGCCGCGTTCGGCGCGTAGCGCTCGACGAACGCGCGCGCCTCCACGTCCTCCTCGGGATCGAGCAGGAGGTTGGGCATGCCGTTGCGCGTGAGGAAGCTCTGCAGCCGCGCGATTCCCGGCGACGACGCGCCGCCGATCAGCACGGGCCCGCCGATGCCGCGCTCGATCAGCGCGACGCGCCGCAGGATGAGCGCCCGCATGATGCGCTCGCCGAGCGCGGCCTCCTCGACCAGAAGCGCGCGCAGGCGTGCCGGCGCGATGAGCAGCGCCTCGACGGGCTCGAGCGCCATCGCGTCCACCATCACGGGCCGGCCCGAGAGGGAGCCCAGCTCGCCGGAAAAATGCGAAGGCCCGTGCTCGATCACCGGCAGCGAGTGGCCATGCCCGTCGGGCGCGGTGACGCCGATCGTGCCTTTCAGCACGACGACCAGCCCCGAGTGCGTCTTGCCACGCTCGTACACCCGCTCGCCGGCCGCGAATGAGCGCACCTCGCCGAAGCGGCGCATGCGCGCGATGTCGGCGGCATCCAGCTCCGGGAAGGCCTGGTCGAGGCGTCCCCTCAGCGCCGCGGCGCCCTCGGCGGCGAAAGACAGGCCGGATTCGCTCATGTTCGACTCCTTCCGTAGGCGCACGCCGGAAATTCGACGGCGCGGCGCTAGAGCACGCGCAGCGTCTTCTTCTCCGGATCGATCTCCACTCTCGCGCCGTGCGGAATCAAGGCGGTCACGTCCTCGTCGAAGCCCGCCAGCATGGTGATGTTGCCGAACGCCGCGCCCTGCACGAGGATCGGATTCACCGTGTTGAAGACGATGGCGAGCGGCACCTTGTCGCGCGAGCCCATCTCCGCCAGCATCCACGCGCTCGCCACACCGCCCTTGGAGGTGTCGAGGACGAGCACCTTGCCGACATAGGACTGGCCCGCGAGCTTGTGGGCCGGGCGCGAGAAGACGCCGTTGATGCGATCCAGGTCGTAGCGTGCGGAGAAGCCGTCGTTCGCGACGAGCGCCTCGCCACTCACCTTGGGGCCCATCGCATGGCGCGCCTTGAAGACGCGCGGGTGGAACCGGATCGTCTTCGGGCTCATTTGAGCCTCCCGCTCACGGCCGCCTCGACGCATTCCTGCATCGAGGCCAGCATCGGCACATAACCGTAGCCGCCGAGGATGTTCACCATCTTCGCGCTGTTGGTGGCGAGGCGCTTCCAGCCGTTCGCCTCCGCGATCTCGCGCGCATAGGACTGGTAGAAGCACATGCCCGCGAACACGGTGCCGCCCGCCGCCTCGATGCGCTGCGTGTAGCCGAAGCGATCCGCGTCGGGCTTGACCTGGGGGCTGGTGATGGCGAGCAGCGGGCGCTTGAACTTGCGCCCATCGCAAAGATCGGCGAGCGAGCGCAATTCGAAGATCGAGAGCTGCGGCGCGGAGAACACCACCACGTCCACCTCGTCGTCCACCGCGTACGAGGCCTGCAGCGCCTTCACTTCCTTGCGTCCCACGACGTGCTTGCGCATGCCCTTGCCCGCGACGTCGGAGAGCTTGCGCGCCTCGGGGGTGATGCCCACGAGGTGGAAGAGCGCCACGGAGCCGAAGCTCGCCATCGCGGCGCCGAAATGCTTGAGCTCGTCGGAGGTCGGCGAGCGGGCGATGCCCTCGACCACCGGCACGTCCCAATAGTTGCCGGCGAGGCGGCCCACCACGCCGCCCAGCGCGCCCCAGTCGTTGAGCGTCTGCGGCGTGTACGTGGTACGCACGTGCACGCTGGCGCGGCGATGCGCGTCGAGGTGATAGCCGTAGCGCGGCGTGCGCCCGGTGAGCCCCGCGGAAAGCGCCGAGGGGCCGCCCTCGAAGTTCGAGCGCGCCCCGCACACCGAGTTGCTGTAGATGACCACGCCCGTGTCGCCGAATGCCACGTGCTCGTGCAGCGTCGCCGGCTGGACCGTCTGGTAGTTGATGCACGTGTCCGTCATCGAGACGCCCAGCTTCACGAAGGCGTCGATGGCGCGGCGCTCGAGGGCGAGCATCCAGTCGGCCTGCTTGAGCTTGTCGGCCTTGCTGAAGTCCGTGCCGCGCGGGTCGGTGATCGTGGGGATGCGCACCTGGCGATCGCCCTTCTTCGTGGCCGCGAGGGACTCGAGCCACTGCACGCCGAATTCGCCGAGGCTCTCGGTGTCGGCCATGATGTGCGCCTGGCTCACGGGGACGAAGTCGCGGGCGCCGAAAAAGTCTCCCACCTTGATCTGGTGCTGGATGGCCTCGCGGGGCACCGGACCGAGCTCGCCCGCGAGCATGGCCTTCTCTTCGCTGTTCAGCTTCATGGTCTTCCTATTCGTTCACGGCGCCGGAGTCGCGCACCGCCTGCTGCCAGCGTGCGACCTCCTGCTTCTGGAAATCGGCGAGGTTCGTGACATCCGCATTCGCCTGCACGCCGATGTTTGCGAGCGGATCGCGGAATTCCGGCGAGCGGGTGATGCGCCCGATCTCGGCCTTGAGCTTGGCCACGGCCTCGGCGGGCATGTTCGCAGGGCCGAACACCGCCCACCAGGCGCGCGACTCGACGCCCTTCACGCCCGCTTCCGCGAACGTGGGCACGTCCGGCAGCACGGAGGAGCGCGTGGTGCCGCTCACCGCGAGCGCGCGCAGCTTGCCGCTGCGGATGTGCGGGACGACCGATTGCACCGGATCGAACATCGAGGGGATCTGGTTGCCGAGCAGGTCGGTGATCGCGGGCGCGCTGCCCTTGTAGGGGACGTGCTGAAGCTTCACCTGTGCCGCGCTCGCGAACATCTCGCCGGTGAGGTGGCCGGGCGCGCCGTTGCCCGCGGAGCCGAAGCTCATCTTCCCGGGGTTGGCCTTCGCGTACTCGACGTATTCGTGAACGGTCTTCGCACCCGAGGCCGGGTTCACGACGAGGGCCACGGGCGCGCTCGCGACGAGCGCCACCGGGGTGAAGTCGCGCACCACGTCGTGCGGCAGGTTCTTGTAGAGCGCGCCGTTGATCGCGTTCGTGCCCACCGTGCCCATCAGCAACGTGTAGCCGTCCGGCGGCGACTTCGCCACCACGTCGGCGCCGATGGTGCCGCCCGCGCCGCCGCGATTCTCGACGACCACCGGCTGCTTCAACGCGGTGCCCAACGCCTGCGCGAGCGGGCGCGCCACGATGTCCGTCGGGCCGCCCGGCGGAAACGGCACGATGAGGCGAATCGGCTTGTCGGGGAATTCGGCGAGTGCGGGCATTGCCACCGTGGCCATGCCCAGGGCCGCGAGCGCGAGCAGGCGCCGCCGGTTCGGGTCGATCATGAGCTCTCCTCCTTGTTGTGATGTGTAGTATCCGACAAATGAAAAAACTTCTCCTGTCGTTGGTCCTTTCCACCGCGGCTTTCGTGTGCCATGGCGCCTGGCCCGAAAAGCCCGTGAAGATCGTGGTGCCCTTCGCGGCGGGCGGCGCGACGGACGTGGTCGCACGCGCGCTGGGGCAACGCCTGGGCGCGATGTGGAAGCAGCCCGTGGTGATCGAGAACCGGCCCGGCGCGGGCGGGAACATCGGCGCGGATATCGTGGCCAAGTCGCCGCCCGATGGATACACCTTGCTGCTCGCCTCGCCCGCCGAGGTCGCGATCAACGAGTTCCTCTACAAGGACATGCCGTTCGACGCGAAGAAGGACCTGGTGCCGGTGTCGAAAGTGGCCTCCGCGCCGCTCGTGCTGCTGGTCCATCCGTCGGTGCCCGCGAAGACGGTGCCCGAGCTCATCGCATTCCTCAAGGCGCATCCGGAGGGCACGCCGTACGCATCGTCCGGCACGGGCGGGCCGCAACACCTCGCGGGCGAGCAGTTCCGCGTGCTCACACAGACCAGCCTCGTGCACGTGCCTTACAAGGGCGGGGCGCCCGCGACGACGGATCTCCTCGGCGGCCAGGTGAAGATGTTCTTCGGCGGCCTGCCGCCCTCGCTGCCGCACATCAAGTCGGGGCGCCTGCGTGCGATCGCGGTGTCGACCAAGGACGCCTCACCGCTTTTGGAGGGCGTGCCGCCGGTGGCGGCGACGGTGCCGGGCTTCGATATCGAGAATTGGCAGGGAATGTTCGCGCCCGCCGGCACGCCACAGGCGATCGTCGCGCGCATCGCGCAGGACATCGGGGACGTGTCCCGGGACAGCGCGTATCACGACCAGCTCGTGGCTTCCGGCGCGGGACCGGCGCCGATGACGCCTGCCGCGTTCGCCGCGTTCGTCGACGCGGAGCGGAAGAAGTACAGCGAGCTGGTGAAGATTTCCGGCGCGAAGGCCGACTAGGGATAAGATCCGGTTATGAAGATCCGCACGGCCATGAGCCGAGTCATTCGCCCTGGAGACGCGCCGAGTGAGCCGACCTGGGAAGGGTCTACGCTCGAGCAGCGCATCAATGCAGTATGGGAATTGACCCTGCAATGCCTTGCGTGGCGAGGCGGTGGTGAGCCCAGACTTCAGAGATCTGTTGTCCGCATTCAACGCGCAAAGCGTTGAATTCCTCGTTGTGGGCGCCCATGCGCTGGCCGCGCATGGCTATGTCAGGGCCACCGGAGATCTCGATGTATGGGTGCGCCCCACGCATGACAATGCGCGCCGCGTAGTCGCGGCTCTCGATTCCTTCGGTGCACCACTTGCGGACCTTACGATCGAGGACTTGACGCGTCCGGGGACCGTGTTCCAGATCGGTATCGCCCCGATCCGCATCGATGTCCTCACCGATATCGACGGGGTGGATTTCGACGAAGCGTGGAGCGAGCGAATCACCGCGCGTTTTGTGGATATCGCGGTGCCGGTCCTGTCCGCGGCACACCTTATCAAGAACAAACGCACCGTGGGGCGGGCGCAAGACGTGGCGGACGTCGAATGGCTGGAGAAGCTCGGGAAGAATCGGCGCAGCTAGAAAAAAGTTTCGGCAGCTTGTCGATCCGGCAAGCCGCCATCCGACTAGGCGGTATGAACCGCCTTCTTCTTGCCACGTTTCGCCGGCGTCTCGGGCCAGGCGCGCATCGCGGTTTGCGCGAGGCCGAGCAACGTCTTGCGCGTGGCGCCTTCCCGCGCCTGCAGCGACATGCCGCTGATGACGGCGCTGTAGAAGTCCACCAGCGACGCGACGTCCGTGTCCCGCGGCAGCTCCCCTCGCTTCACGCCGCCTTCGATGCGCATGTGCAAACGCGCTTTCGCTTCCTCGCGCTCCGCGGCGAGAAGGCGCTGCACCTTGGTGCTTGTCGTATTGCCGGTCATGAGCGCGATGACCGCCAGGCAGCCGGGCGGATGGCTGCGATCGGTAAAGAGGCCGGCGAGCTCGGTCAGCAGCTCCTCGATCGCCTGGCGCGCCGGCACGTTGTCCTCGCACGCGCACTGCTCGGAGACGCTGCGGTTGTACTGCTGCACCGCCTCGAGGAAGAGCGCTTCCTTGTCGCCGAACGCGGCGTAAAGGCTGGGCGAGCTGATGTCCATGGCGCCGAGGAGGTCCTGCATGGAAGCCGCCTCGTATCCCTTTTCCCAGAACACCTGCATCGCGCGCGCGAGCGCCTGGTCCCGGTCGAAGCTGCGCGGGCGTCCGCGCGGACGCTTCACCGCGACGGGCATCGTGGGATATTCGATTTTCATAACGATCGATATTAAATCACTTGACAGGCCCGCGCAAGGCGAATTAACGTGGCGAGCTTCCGTAACGAGCGATACATAAATAACCATGAGGGTCGCAGGGTCATTCAACCGGATTGGCGCGTCCTGCAAGTCGGTTGGCGCGTTTCGCTAGTGATTCGCCTCCGCGCAACCCCTAATCTGGCTCCCATGATCGAAGCACCCGGAGACACGATGGAAACGAATGCCGTCGCACCGCGCCTGAAGCTCTTCCCCTCGATGTGGGCGTCGCTCGCCGCGACGGGCCTCGCCCCCGCCGAGGTCGCGCGCCATGCACGGCTGAACGTCGCGAGCTTCGACGAGACCCTCGCCCTTTCCATGGACGAGTCCACGGCCTTCTGGCGCGCGGTGACGGAGCTGTCCGGCAATCCTTCCGTTGGGCTCGAGATCGCGCGGAACATGGATTTCGCGAAGGCCCCGCCGATGCTGCTCGCTCCGTTTCATGGGCGGGACTGGCGCGATGCCCTGCAACGCATCGCGCGCTACAAGCAGATGTGCTCACCGGAGCGCGTGCACGTGCGCGAAGCCAACGGCGCATGCACGGTCACGGTGGACTGGCTGCAT
>Ga0207705_10003860_pt1 | contig 11397 bp, 11 predicted proteins | sample KBSC13metaG_FD_184314 | JGI IMG/M metagenome (GOLD analysis project Ga0207705, IMG submission 184314) | Corn rhizosphere microbial communities from Kellogg Biological Station, Michigan, USA - KBS C1-3 metaG (SPAdes) (version 2) | ecosystem: Host-associated > Plants > Roots > Rhizosphere > Soil ...
CCCCGTGCGCGCCGATCGATCCGGTGACGACGATCGAGCCGCCCTTGCCCATCAGCCGCAAGGCTTTCTGCAGCGCGAACACGCAGCCGCGCAGGTTGATCGCGTGGACGTGGTCCCACGCCTCCTCGGTGATCCCGCGCAAGGGCGCGAACCCGCCGACCCCGGCGTTGATGTAGAGCACGTCGATGCGGCCGTCGGCGGCTTCGATCCTGGCCACGACGGCCTCGGTCGAAGCGGGATCGGCGATGTCCGACCGGTAGCCGGTGCCGCCGGGGATCGCCGCCTGGGCTTGCGCGATGGTCGCCTCATTGCGCCCGGTGAAGTGGACCTTTCCGCCCTCCGCCGCGAAAGCCTTGGCCGCCTCCAGCCCCATCCCGCTGTTGCCGCCGAGGACGAGGACGATCTTGTCTTTGAACCTCACACGCTCCCCCATCCCATACCGTTCGTCCTGAGCCTGTCGAAGGACAAATTGCGGAGCCGCCGACGTTGCGTCAATTCGTGGTTCGACAGGCTCACCACGAACGGAGAGAGGTAAAATAGACGCATCAAAACGGCCCCAGCGGGTTCGGCCCGCCCGGCACGACGTCCTGCATGACGTCCCAGTGCTCGGCGATCAGGCCGTTCTCGAGGCGGAAGATGTCGATCACCGCCCAGCCCTGATCGCCCGGCCAGCGGCGCACGTGGTAATGGACCGTCACGTGGTCGCCATCGACGAACGCGCGCTTCACGTCGTGCACCGCTTGCGGAGTCTGCTCACGGATCATGTCGAGGAACGTCTTCAACCCGTCGCGCCCCGGCTCGGCCATCTGGTTGTGCTGGATGTAATCGGGGGCAATGAAGTGATCGACCGCGCCCGAATCCATCGGGTTCAGCACTTGCTCGAACATCTCGAGCACCAGCGCGAGGTTCGCCTCTTCCTCCGCCGTCCGGCTCATGCCGCCTTCTTGCGCCGCGCCGGCTTCTTGGCGGGCTCGGCCCGCTGCGGCAGATCCGCCGGCGGCAGGCGCTGCCCGCGGATCAGGTCCGCCGCCTTCTCGCCGACCATGATCGAGGGCAGCATGGTGTTGCCGCCCGGCACCGCCGGCATCACCGATGCGTCGGCCACGCGCAGCCCCTCCACGCCGATCACCCGCAATTCGCTGTCGACGACAGACATCGCCCCCAGCCCCATCGCACACGTGCCGACGGGGTGCTGCCCGACGTAGCAGAAATCCTTGAGGTACTGGTCGAGCTCGGCATCGCTCTGCACTTGCTCGCCGGGGGTCTTTTCTTCGCCGACCAGTTCGCCCATCGGCTCGGTGCGGTAGATCTTGCGCGCCAGGCGGATCGCGTCGCGCAACTGGCGGCGGTCGTTCTCGGTGTCGAGGATGTTGAGCGTCACCGCCGCCACCTCGCGCGGGTCGGCGCTCTTCAGCTCGACCCAGCCGCGGCTTTCGGGGTGGAGCTGGACGATGCCGGCCCACCACACATCCTGCTGGCGTTTCTTGAGGCCCGGGAACCAGGTCTGCGCGTCGAAGCGGATCGGATTGACCATGATCTGCATGTCGGGCCGGTCGAGCTCCGGCCGGGTCTTGATGACGACGTTGCAGGAGTTGACCTGGTATGTGTTGGTGCCGGTGCCGAGCAGCGCCCAGCGCAGGGTGTTCAGCGCCAGCTTGTCCCACCTGAGCTGGCTGAGGAAAGTGACCGGCTGGGTCGCGTTCCATTCGAGGCTGGCGGTCGGATGCTCCTGCAGGTTGCGACCCACGCCGGGGCTGTCGTGCACCACCGCAATGCCGTGCTGCTTGAGGTGCGTCGCCGGCCCGATGCCCGAGAGCATCAGCAAGTGCGGCGAGTTGTAGGTCCCGCCCGAGAGGATCACCTCGCGCCGAGCGCGCACGATTCGCGGCCCGTTCGGACCCTCCAGCTCGACGCCGACGCAGCGCTTGCCCTCGAACACCACGCGCCGCACCAGCTGCCCGGTGCGCACGTCGAGGTTCTGCCGCCCCATCGCCGGGCGGATATAGGCGCTCGCCGCGCTGACCCGGCGGCCGCGCTTGTCGGCGGTCATCTCGCCGCGCGCAAAACCTTCGGCCTGCTCACCGGCCAGGTCCTCGCTGATCGGGAAACCGAGCCGGCGCCCGGTTTCCATCATCCGCTCGTGGTGCAGGATCGGCAGGTCGATCGACTTGACCCGCACCGGCCCGCCTTGCCCGTGATACGTCCCGTCGCCGCGCCAGGAATCCTCCAGCCGGCGGAAGTACGGGAGCACGTCGGCGAACGACCAGCCCCGCGCACCCATTTGCGCCCACTGATCGTAGTCGCCCGGATGCCCGCGCATCGCGAACATGCCGTTGATCGAGCCCGAGCCGCCCATCACCCGCCCGCGCGGCAACGGCATGCGGCGGCCGCCGAGGTTTGGCTCCGGCTCGGTCATATAGGTCCAGTTGAACTGCGGCTTGGTCATCGCGCGCAAGAAACCGAGCGGCATGCGGATGTACGGGTGATTGTCGCTCCCGCCCGCCTCCAGCAGCAGCACACTGGTGTGCGGGTCCTCGGACAGGCGCGCGGCCACCGGGCACCCGGCGCTGCCCGCGCCGACGACGATGTAATCGAAAGTGTCGCCGCTCTCGGCCAAGGTATTCTCTCCCGTCTCTTGCGGCCTTGCTAACGCTCGTTACTATTGCGCGCAAGGAGGGGCCGCATGACCCGTGACGATTACGACCGCTACGTCGCCGCGTTCAACGCCCGCGCCTATGACGCGGTGTTCGATTTCTACGCCGAAAACCCGCGCATGGCGTTCTTCGGGATCGAGATCACGACGCGCGAGCAGCTCAAGGACTTCTACGGCTTCATGCACCGCTACGTGAAGGAGACGGTGACGGTCGAACGCTTCGCCGGCAACGACGAGCTGGCCGCGGTCGAGGCGGTCGTGCGCATCGAAGCGACCGACGACCTGACCCGCGAGGTGCTCGACGCGCGCGGCATGCAGCAGTTCTTCCCGATCGCCAAAGGAGAGGTGCAGGAAATGCGCCAGTACATCCATTACCATCTGGAGAATGGGAAGATCGCCAGGGTCGGCTGCGCGCTGGTGCCCTAGGGCGTCTATGGCATAACGGGATGAGAACGGGCGGGTGCCGCCGATGAAGGGGAGACCGATTCGATGTCGAAATGGATGCCGATGGCCCTCGCGGGCACAATGCTGGCCTGCACGCTCGTGCCGGCGCCCGCCGCGGCGAAGCCGGTGTGCGACCGCGAGTGCCTGCTCAAGCTGACCGACGCCTATGTCGCCAGCTTCGCCAGGCACAGCCTGGACGGGGTAGCGATCGAACCGGCCGCCGCGATCGTCGAGAACGTCAAGCCGATCAAGCCGGGCGAGGGACTGTGGAAGGCCGTCCAGTCCGGCCCGACGAGCTTCCAGGTCCACGTGCCCGACCCGGTCAATGAAACCGCCGGCTGGCTCGGCATGATGCAGGTCGACGGCAAGCCGACGATGGTGGCCATCCGCCTCAAGCTAGACAAGGCCGGCAAGATCGCCGAGGCCGAGCATCTCTACGCCGCGGTCAACGGCCCGGCGCTCAAGAACACCGAAACGCTGCGCCCCGGCCTGACCAGCGAAGTGCCGGAAGCTGACCGCAAGAGCCACGATGAGCTGATCAAAATCGGCCGGAGCTACTACGACGCGCTCGACGACAACGACGGAACCAAGATGCCCTTCGCCGCCGATTGCGAGCGGCACGAGAACGGCATGATCACCGCCGGTCCCACCACTCCAGGCGGTATTCCGGGCGCTCCGCCGCCGGTTCACCCGACCGCGCACGATTGCGCCGGCCAGATCTCCGCCGGGGTGTTCCAGTACATCAAGACCATCGGCAACCGCCGCGTGTTCGCCGCCGATCCAATGACCGGGCTGGTGATGGGCCTGTCGCAGTTCCACCACCCGATGGATTTCACCTCGTATCCGACGAAGGCAGCCGACGGCACGATCGTCCAGACCAGGCGCGACGAAGGCATGTTCAAGACCCTCAAGCCGTTCGACCTGCCGGCGGCGCATATCTTCAAGGTCGGCGCCGACGGCAAGGTGCACGAGATCGAGGCGATGGGCTTCCTCGCCCCGCTCGATGCGCCGAGCGGCTGGGAGAACGAGCCGGCGCCGGCGAACCGCAACGCGCCCGCTTCGCCGGCGGGGCCGTCGCAGAAGTAAGACCCTCCCCTGACTCCTCCCGCAAGCGGGAGGAGTCAGGGGAGGCATAAGTCTCTTGCGCGTCTGGGTCACGGTTTTCGTGCTTGCGGAAATTTCGCATATCTGAAATATCGGGCCGATGATCAGGACTACCCACGTCGGCAGCCTTCCGCGCGGCCCGGAGCTCGTGCCACTGCTGCTCGCGCGCGACAAGGGCGAGGCCTACGATGCGGCCGAGTTCGACCGGGTGGTGCAGGCCGCGGTCGATGAGGCCGTGGCGAAGCAGGCCGCAGCCGGCGTCTCGATAGTCAGCGACGGCGAGCTCGGCAAGGTGGGCTATTCGACATACGTGATCGAGCGCCTCGGCGGCTTCGGCGGACATACCCCGAGGAAGCCCGCCCAAGATCTCGCCCAGGTGCCCGAGCTGGCGGAGAAGCTCAGCCACATCATGGGCGCGCAGGAATTCACCCGCGCCAGCGCGATCGCCAAAGTCGAGCTGGTCAACCTCCAGCCGCTGCACGACGACATCCGCCGCTTCAGGGCCGCGCTGGACAAGCACGGCCGAGGTGCGGAAGCGTTCATGAACTCGGCCAGCCCGGGCCTGATCACGGCGTTCCAGCCGAACCAGTTCTATCCCAGCCACGAAGCCTATCTCGCCGACCTGGTCGAGGCGATGCGGCCGGAATACGAGGCGATCGTCGACGCGGGCTTCCAGCTCCAGCTCGACTGCCCGGACCTCGCGATGAGCCGCCACACCGGGTATCAGGACCTGAGCGACGCGGAATTCCTCAAGGTCGCGCGCGCGAATGTCGAAGCGCTCAACGCCGCCACCGCCAACATTCCGCCCGAGAACCTCAGGATGCACGTCTGCTGGGGCAACTACGAAGGCCCGCACGACTTCGACATCCGGCTCGAGAAAATCATCGACGTGGTCCTCAGCGCGCGCCCGGCGACGATCCTGTTCGAAGCGGCCAATCCGCGCCACGAGCACGAATGGGTCGTGTGGAAGGCGGCCGACCTCGCAGGAAAGATCCTCGCGCCCGGGCTGATCGATTCCTGCTCCAACTACATCGAGACGCCCGAGCTGATCGCCCAGCGGATCGAACGCTTCGCATCGTTCGTCGGCAAGGACCGGGTGATCGCCAGCAGCGACTGCGGCTTCGGCACGTTTGCCGGATATGGCAAGATCGACCCCGCCGTCGCCTGGAAGAAGCTTGCCAACTTGCGCCTCGGGGCGGACAGAGCCGACGGGGGGATCGAATAGCCACGATGGCCAGCATCGCACAGCCGGGACCGAGCCAGGCGCAAGTCAAATCGGCCACGCGCACGCTCGACATCATCGAATATGTCGTGGCCCATCCGCGCCCGCTCGTCGCGCAGGAGATCGCCACCGCGCTCGGCATTCCGGTGTCGAGCCTGTCGTACCTGCTGGCGACACTGGTCGATCGCGATTACCTGGTGCGCGAGGGGCGCCGCTATTCCCCCGGCCCCGGGCTCCAGAAGCTGCAGATGCAAGCCGAGGCTTATACCCTGGCGGACCGGGCCGCGCCGCTGGTGCGCACGTTGCGGGTCCAGCTCAACGAGACGACGAGCTTCTGGGTACGCGAGGGCTGGGAGGTCGAAGCGCTGGTCACCGAATCGAGCGAGCAGGCGCTGCGCTACGCGGTGCCGACCGGCAACCGCCTGCCGATGCACCCGCTCGCTTCGGGCAAGGCGCTGATGGCGAAACTGTCGGACGAGCAACTCGGGCGCTATTTCGCGGAGACCGAACGCCAGCGCTATACCCCGCAGACGGTCACGAACGAGAAGGCGCTGCGCAAGGATATCGAGCAGATCCGCAAGACCGGCTTCTCGACCACCGACGAGGAGTTCAGCCTCGGTATCGTTGGCATAGGCCGCGCGGTGACGATGGGCGGAGAGACGGTCGGCGCGCTTTCGGTGGCGATCCCCAAGGTTCGCTGTGACGACGCGGCGCGGCGGCGGATCGAGGATTTGCTCGAGCGGACGGCGGGTCTGCTGGAAACGGCCTAGGGCCGCTCCCTGACCTCGATCAGCTTCTCGCCCAGATCGGCGCCTTGCTGGCCGGTGATCTGGTAGAGCGCCTCGAACGATCCGTTCGCCGCCCGAACCGCGACTTCTTCCGGCAGCTTGCCGGTCGCCAGCGGGGCCACGCCGCGCAAACCGGTGTCACGCTCGCCGGCGATGACGCCGATCAGTGCGCCGCCGGGCTGGCGGAAGCGGGCGATGTAGCCATAGTCCTGATAATAGTTCGCGGTCGGCAGCGCGAACGCCTCCCCGCTGGAGAAATGACGGCCGGACTGCATGTCGATCAGTTCGTCGTAGCTTTCGCCCACCGCGTAGTTGGAATCGGTGAAGTTGACGTCCTGCATCATGCCCATGCCGCTGATCAATCCGACGTAAATGACGTCCGAGGTACGAAAAACGTCGCTGTCGATCTGCGAGGCGGGCATCACGCTGACATGCTTGCCGCCCTGGGTGACGACCGGCAGCAGCGCTCGCAGCGCATAGGCACTGGACAGCGGGAGGTAGCTCAATCCGATGTCCGCGCTGGTGCCATAGCGCGCCGGATCGGTGGCCTGGGCGCGGGCGAGGTCGGTTTTCGAGTTGATCGAGAAATCGCGCACCATGCGCTCGACCTCCGGCCGATCGCGCGCTTCCTGGCCGTAGATGTAGTAATCGCCGACCGCGATCACCAGCGGCCGGCTCGACTTGGCGAACGGCCGCCAGATCGCGTTGACCGTCGGCGCCTCCGTCCCACCGCTCAGTTCGCGGCCCGCCCAGAACGCCACGGCAACGGTGGCGACGAACGCCAGCGCGAGCAGCGCCCATCTATGTCGGGCCCGCTCCTCGCGGTGCGCCGGCGCGTCATCGGGACCGTGCTGCTGAAAGCGAAGAGCATAAGCACCCGCCGGGATCACAAGCTCCCCGCAGCCATCCTCGCGCCCGCGGTAGAACTGCTCCAGCCGCTTGCGCAAGCGATGGATGTAGACCCGCGCGGTCGCGTCATCGACTTCCGTCTGCGGCTGGCCGAAGACCGTCTCGGCTATGTCCGCCTGAGAGGCCGGCTCGCCTTGCGGGCCGCGCTCGGCGAGGAAATCGAACAGCTCGCGCAAGCGCCCCGAATGGCCCACGACCCCACTGTCCCGCACGCGGGCGACTTCACTGCCGAAGCTCAACTGCGAGCCGTCCATACCTGGCGTTGTCACCTTGTAACGTGCTGTTACGGGCGATTACCGTAATTCGCTTGGCTTAGCGAGAGAAAGGGGGACAAAGTCAAGTGGCAGCCGAAAGCGGGTTTGAGGAACGGCCTTTTCCCGGCCCGCAACAAGGCGTAACAAGCAATGGACGGCGATGGGCCGGCGGGGAGAGTGTCAATGAAAGCATGGGCCTGGGTCGTCGTGCCGACGCTGCTGCTGGCGGGATGTCAGAAGAAGGCGGAACAACCCGCCAAACGCACGACCGTTCATGAAGTGATGAAGGAAGAGGTCGACAAGCGCGCCGACGATGTCTGGGCTGTCGGCAACAAGCACATGAGCGAAGACGCCGGCATGAACGGCGCGACGATGACCGACGCGGATTGGAAAAAGCTCGCCGCCGCGGCGACCAGCCTGCACGATGCCGCGCTCGATCTCGCCAGCCTGCCCGAACCGCTCACCGTGGTGAAGCCGGGCGCGAAGATCGCCTACGAAGACACCGACTGGGGCGACAAGGCGACGGCGGTGCAGCACAATGTCGATCAGGATTCGCAAGGATTGCGCGATCTCGCCAACGCCCTCGCCAAGCACAGTGCCGACATTGCCACGGCCGCCAACAATCATGACGCGGCGACGGCGGGCAAGCTGATCAACGAGCTCGACGGCGTTTGCGAGAGTTGCCACGTCAAGTACTGGTATCCGTCGCAAAAGGCCCTGATCGACCAGATTCGCAAGTCGAGCGGCACCGACCCATCGACCTGACCGCCCAGGCTTTCACGACGCAGCAAGCGAGCGCCCGCGAATACCGGCGGCACGCTCGACAAGGAGTTACGAATGAGAACTTTGGGGTGGATAATCGTTCCGGCGCTGCTGCTGGTGGCCGGTTGCCACAAGCAAGAAGCGGCATCAGGGCAAAAGACGTTCCACGAGATCATGAAGGACGAAGTCGACAAGCGGGCTGACGACGTCTGGGCTATCGGCAACGCGCATATCAGCGATCAGGCCGGGATCGACGCCGCGAGTATGAGCGACGACGACTGGAAGAAGCTCGCCAGCGCGGCAGTGAGCCTGCAGCAAGCCGCGCTCGACATTGCCAACCTCAAGGAGCCGATCGTCATCGTGAAACCCGGCGTGAAAATCGCCGATCAGGGCGTGCCCGGCGGCGACAGCCCGGAATCGGTGAAGGCCAACATCGACAAGGATCCGCAGGGCCTGCGCGATCACGCCAACTCGCTCGCCGCCGACATGGCCGATCTCGCCGAGGCGGCGAACAAGCGGGATGCCGCCACCGCGGGCCCCATCATTAACCAGCTCGATAGCGTGTGCGAGAGCTGCCACCTCGAGTTCTGGTATCCGTCGCAGAAAGACCTGGTGAACAAGATTCGCCAGGAAGGCGGCGACAAGGCGCTATAACCCGCGCCTAGCGGCCGACGGGTGCGCCGGGCTTCAACTGGAAGGTGCTCGGGAAGATTGGCGGAGCCGTGGGCTGTTCGGCTGCCGACGCCGGCTGCGCTGGCCGCTCGGCTGCCGGCGGAGAATCCGGCTCGGCATGGTACGAGATGTTGTCCGCCGGCGAGGCGGTCGCGCCGCTTGCGGCCCGCAGAGCGTAGGTCCTTTCCGCATCCCACGGTCCCAGCGCCGCACCGGGCTTCACGCGCTCGAGCGTGTACGGAGCCAGGTCGGTGCCGACGTACTTCATTTCGACGGCATCCTGGTCGATCGGCTTGAAGTCGAAGATATCGGGAATCGCGCCTGGCCGTGGGTCGTTGAAGCTGATTTCCACGCCGTCGGGTGTCTCCAGCGCGGTCATCGAGGGCACCTTTTTCGGCGGCCCCTTGATCTGGGCGAAGTTGTTGCCATCGCTGGCGAAGGAGCTGGGCTTGCTCCAGGTCCCCCGCCATTTCCCGTCCTTGTCCCTGGCAAGGTCGAAACGGAAGATCGGCGTTCCGGCTACCTCCAGTGCCCATGAACCTTCCAACGGATCGGCCGCCGCAGGTGCGGCCAGCAGCAACGCCAGAAGCGGAAGCAGGCGCGAGGTCATCGCGCGGGCTTAGGCCAAAAGTTCCCTTCGGGCAAAAGCAAAGGGCGGCCCCCGAAAGGGCCGCCCTCGCTCCTTTCGCTCTCGCGAAAACTTACGAAACGAGTTCCGAAACACCCTTGCCGGTCGCGCGCCAGCTGTCGGCGTAGCTGTTGCGGGCCACGGCCGAGTACGGGACCGGCGAGACGATCGCCTTGATCTCGGTCTGCACGTGCGGCTCGACGGTCGGCTTCGAGCTGCCGCCGTTGGGTTCGCCCCACACCAGCGTCACTTCCTTGCCGAACTCGGCGTAGGCCGGGTCGATCATCGCGAGGCTGAGCATCGCGCCCTCGTTCGACGAGTAGCCGATCCAGGTCGAAACGCCGATCACCTTGCCGTCGGCTTTCACCGCGTCGAACGGGTGCATCGCGTACACCGCGCTCGGGAACTCCATGTACTTGGCGCGGTCGCCCTTGGCGTAAAGCGAGCTGGTCACGCGCATCACGTCCTCGGGGTCGAGGGCCAGCGTGACCTTGGTCTTATGCGTTTCGTTGGCCATCCGCTCGAGCGCCTGGCGGCCGACGAACTCGTGGTCGAACTTGACGATGTGGCCGTAACCGATGTCCCACGGCGTGAGGTAGTAACCTTCCACGCTGTCGGGCACGTAGCTGCCGCCGATCGAGGCCTTGCCGGCATACGAGTTCTCTCCCGCCCAGGCGCGGAAGTCCTTCATCATCTGGCTGTCGCCGGTGTAGAACGCCGGCAGCGGGCTCGGCAGCCAGCCGGATTCCAGCGTGTTCGACGAATAGGCGCGGCCGCCGACCAGCGCCAGGCCATCGTTCTTGCCGGCTTCGACCAGCGCTCCGTGAACGGCGGCGTAATCGGCCCACGGGCCGAACAACTCGTAGCCCGGCTGGCCGGCCATGCCGTGGCGCAGCGCGATCACGTCCTTACCGGCGATCTGAATGTGGGCCATGTTGAAGAACTTGAGGTCCGGCGGGGTCTGCCCCATCGCCTGGCCGAGGATCTTCATCGCGTTCGGGCCCTGGAGCTGGAAGCGATAGTTCTTGCGCACGCCGTCGTTACGCAGCGCGGTTCGCTCGTCACGCTCGACGGTGACGTCCCACTTGCTTCCGTCGGGCTTCGGATACTGGGCGTGGAATTCGACCCACTCGATCGCCGGGGCGCGGCCGACCAGGCTGAACTCGTTCTCGGCGAGGTAGAACAGGATCACGTCGCCGATCACATAGCCTTCGGGGGTCACCGGCACGAACTGCTTGGCCTTGTTGACCGCGAAGTTCTTGAAGCTGTTGATCGCGAGGTATTCGAGCAGCGCGAAAGCATCGGGCCCGCGCACGTAAAGCTCGACCATGTGGTAGCTCTGGTTGAACAGCACCGCGCTCTTGGCCCAGGCGGCCTGCTCGTTGCGCCAGTTGGAATATTCCGCGGGGACGCCCGGATAGACGTTCGGGCCGGTCTGCTGGTTGCGCAGGAAGTCGACGACGTTGCCGGCGCTGTCCAGCTTTTGCTGAAGGGTCTTGTCACTCATCGGTCTTGCCTCTCCTAGAGGGGTTGAAAGGTTTGCGGGTTCAATCTTGCGCCGGCCTTGCGAGCCAGCGCGCGATGGCGGCGTTGACCGCTTCGGGCGCTTCGAGCTGGATCATGTGCCCAGCGCCCGGAACGATCACGAGCTCTGAATTCGGGATCGCCACGGCGATCGCTTCGTGCTGCGCCGGCGACGACCAGGTGTCGTTCTCGCCGGTCATGACGAGCGTCGGGCAAGCGATTTGCGGCAGCAGGCTTTCCACCTCGGGCCGGTTGACCAGCGCGTGGATTTGCGCGTCGAACACGGCTTGTCCGGCATCGAGGTTCATCTGCCGCAGCGGCTCATAGATGTCAGGCTTCGCGCGGTTCGCCTCGGCCACCATCGGTGGCAGCCATTCGTCGATCAACTTTTCGAACCCGTGGTTCCAGCCGATCGTCTGCAGCGCCTGACGCTTGGC
>Ga0207705_10003862_pt1 | contig 11396 bp, 13 predicted proteins | sample KBSC13metaG_FD_184314 | JGI IMG/M metagenome (GOLD analysis project Ga0207705, IMG submission 184314) | Corn rhizosphere microbial communities from Kellogg Biological Station, Michigan, USA - KBS C1-3 metaG (SPAdes) (version 2) | ecosystem: Host-associated > Plants > Roots > Rhizosphere > Soil ...
GAAGGGTCAGAAGAGCCGCGAAGGCGTTTCGATCAACGGCTTCGAGGGCGGCCAGATGCCGCTCCACATGCGTATCCCGAAGCGCGGCTTCAACAACATCTTCGCCAAGGATTATGCCGAGGTGAACCTCGGCCAGATCCAGAAGCTGGTCGAAGCCAAGAAGCTCGATGCCAAGGCTGTGATCGACCATGCAGCGCTGAAGGGCGCCGGCGTCGGTCGTGGTGGCAAGGACGGCGTGCGGATTCTGGCCAAGGGCGAGTTCTCGTCCAAGCTCAAGTTCAACGTCGCGGGCGTGTCGAAGTCGGCGCGTGAGGCGATCGAGAAGGCGGGCGGTTCGGTCGACGTGATCGAGGTCGTTCCGGCCAACGAGAAGGCGGCTGCCAAGAAGGGCAAGACCCTGGCGGCGAAGAAGGCCGCCAAGGCCTGAGCCCTTCGGCTTAGACAAGCGCAAAACTGACACTATATGGAGCGGCGGAGGCGGGGATACTGCCCCCGCCGCTTTTCCTTTTTCGGGGTTCGATAAAGTCCGATGGCATCTGCAGCCGAACAAATGGCCGCTAACGCAAGCCTGTCGCAGTTCGCGAAAGCGACCGACCTGAAGAATCGCATCTGGTTCACGCTGGGCGCGCTCGTGATCTTCCGCTTGCTGTCCTACGTGCCGATGCCGGGCATCGATCCGCGCGTGCTCCAGACGCTCTTCGATACGACGAAGGGCGGCGTGATGGACTTCTTCAACACCTTCACCGGCGGCGCGATCTCGCGCATGTCGATCGTGGCGCTGGGCGTGATGCCCTACATCACCGCCTCGATCGTGGTGCAGCTCGCGACTTCGCTGTCGCCGAGCCTAGCCGCGATCAAGAAAGAGGGTGAGAGCGGGCGCAAGAAGCTCAACCAGTACACCCGTTACGGCACGGTCGCGCTGACTGCGGTCCAGGGCTATTTCATCGCGGTCGGCCTTGAGAGCTGGGGCGCAAGCGCGGGCCAGTCGGCGGTGATCGTCGATCCCCTGCTGTTCCGCGCCACCACGGTGGTGACGTTGGTCGGCGGCACGATGTTCCTGATGTGGCTGGGCGAGCAGATTACCAGCCGTGGCATCGGCAACGGCACCAGCCTGATCATCATGGCCGGCATCATCGCCGGCCTGCCCAATACGATTGCGGGCGAGTTCGAGGCGGCCCGCACCGGCGCCACCTCGCCGCTGATTGTGCTCGGCGGCTTTGCCCTCGTGATCGGCCTGATCCTGTTCATCTGCTTCATGGAGCGCGCGCAGCGCCGGGTGCTGATCCAATACCCCAAGCGCCAGACCCAGCGTGGCATGATGCAGGCGGACAAGAGCCACCTGCCGCTCAAGATCAACACCGCCAACGTGATCCCGCCGATCTTTGCCTCGTCGTTGCTCGCGCTGCCGCTGACGATCACCCAGTTCGCAGGCAAGCACATCAACGGCGAGAGCCGCTGGGGTGATTTCATCATCAGCCTCAACCAGTGGATCGGCCGCGATACGCCGCTCTATTTCGCGCTCTATGCAGCGGGCATCATCTTCTTCTCCTTCTTCTACACCGCGGTGGTGTTCAACCCGGAGGAGACGGCGGATAACCTCAAGCGCTATGGCGGCTTCATCCCCGGCATTCGCCCGGGCAAGGCGACCGAGACCTATCTCGATTATGTGCTGACGCGCATCACTGTGATCGGCGCCGCCTACCTGACCCTGATCTGCGTCGTGCCCGAGATTTTCATCCCGCGCTCGACCGTTGGGTTCGGCGGCACCAGCCTGCTGATCGTGGTCAACGTCACGATCGACACGGTCACCCAGATCCAGAGCCACCTGCTCGCGCATCAATATGGCGATCTCATCAAGAAGGCGCGCCTCAAGGGAGGAATGCGTCGATGAAGCTGCTGATCCTGCTTGGACCCCCGGGGGCGGGGAAGGGGACGCAGGCGCAGGCATTGGTAAGCCATCACGGGCTGATCCAGCTTTCGACCGGCGACATGCTTCGCGCCGCGGTCAAGGCGGGTACCCCGCTTGGTCAGCAAGCCAAGGCGATCATGGATGCGGGCCAACTGGTGCCCGACGCGGTCGTCACCGGTCTGATCTCGGACCAGCTGGACAAGCATGCGCATGCGCCGGGCTTCATTTTCGATGGCTATCCGCGCACTCAGGCGCAGGCCGAGAGCCTCGACAGCTTGCTCGCGGAGCGCGGGCTCAAGCTCAATCATGTGATCGAGCTGACGGTGGACGAGGAGGCGCTCGTGGCGCGTATCGCCGGCCGCTACACCTGCGCGCGCTGCAACGAGGGCTATCACGACACGTTCAAGCAGCCCAAGGTGCCCGGCGTGTGCGACGTCTGCCAGTCGACCGAGTTCAAGCGCCGTCCGGACGACAATGCGGAAACGGTGCGCGCGCGGCTCAAGGTCTATCGTGCCGACACCGCGCCGATCCTGCCTTATTATGAGGCGAAGGGGATCGTGGCCCGCGTCGACGGCATGGCCGATATCCCGCACGTATCCGAAGCGATCGAGAAGATCATCGCCAAGGACGGCTTGCCGAGCTGAGGCCGGCAAGCCTTCTCAAAACAGAAAAGGCCGGGGGCGACCCCGGCCTTTTTCTTTGTCCGCTTGCGTTGAACTTCAGCCGAAGACGACCTGTCGGCGGCGGGTGCGGAGCGCCATGCCCGCGGTGCCGAAGCCCAGCACCATCAGTGCCCAGCTTGCCGGCTCGGGCACGACCGCGCCGGTCAGATGGACGCCGTCGATCACCGCCTGGCTCGACTGATTGTTGTCGCCCCGGTTCACGACACCCAGCTCGAGCGTGTAGACGCCCGCCGTGTCCGCGGTGAAGGTGAAGGGAATCCACCCGCTCGCGGCATAGTCGCCGACACCGGCCACGTCCCAGGTCTGTAGATTGATGCCATTGACCGAAACATAGGCATCGTCGTCATAGGGCATGTAGTCGTTGGCCAGGAATCCGGCAAAACCGGTGATGGTGCCGCCCGCTTTCAGTCTGAAACTCTGCGACAGCGTGGTATAGACGCCTTCGCCCTGGCCGCTCTCGACTACGCCGAACAGATCGCCTTCGGCTGCCCCCTCGAAGTTGCCGCCGCCGCTGTTGGAAAGCGTGCTGGTGACAAAGGCGGTGCCGCCGTTGCTGTGCCAGCCGGAGAGCGTGTCGCTCTCGAAGCTGAGATTGGTCGGACCGGCGAGCGCCGGCGCCGCAAGCGCGATCGGCGCGGCCGCAGCCGCGAGCGTCGTCCACGAGATGAAACGCATACTTCCCCACCCCACATAAGGGTCCGACCTTACCCCACCCGGACCCGTTCATGCGCTTGCGCACATGCCTACTGAAAATTAGCCATAGCCAAAATGGACCGAAAGCGGAAGAAGCTAAGGTGGTTAAGGATTGTGACGCGGACCCGGGTCTGTCCAGACCGGGTTGCTTGACTCTCCCACCGACTCTCCCTACCTAGCACTCATCCCTTGGACCCGGTTTCCGGCGGCGCTGTTGCGCGCGCCGCATTTTCGTCGTTCTAGGGGCCAACGCGTCGAGATGGGCCGGTTGCCAGCCAGCCCGTGGAGCAGGAGAAACAGAAGACATGGCACGTATTGCGGGTGTCAACATCCCGACCAACAAGCGCGTCGAAATCGCGCTGACCTATATCCACGGCATCGGCCCGGCCAAAGCCAAGGAAATCACCGCCAAGCTCGGTATCGAACCTGCGCGTCGTGTTCAGGACCTGTCGGACCAGGAAGTCCTTCAGATCCGCGAGACGATCGACGCCGGCTACACCGTCGAGGGTGATCTTCGTCGCCAGGTGGCGGTGAACATCAAGCGGCTGATGGACTTGGCCTGCTATCGCGGTCTCCGCCATCGTAAGGGTCTGCCCGTTCGCGGCCAGCGCACGCATACCAATGCGCGCACCCGCAAGGGCAAGGCCAAGCCGATCGCCGGCAAGAAGAAGTAATCGACTGGTTCGAGCCGGTCCGCCGGCTCCTGGTCCTTGCAGATAGGATATAGAGAATGGCACGCGAACCTCAGCGCATTAAGCGGCGCGAGCGCAAGAACATCACCGCCGGCGTCGCGCATGTGAACGCCAGCTTCAACAATACCATGATCACGATCACCGACGCGCAGGGCAATGCGATCAGCTGGTCTTCGGCCGGCATGATGGGCTTCAAGGGCTCGCGTAAGTCGACTCCGTACGCTGCGCAGGTCGCGGCCGAGGATGCGGGCAAGAAGGCTGCCGAGCACGGCGTCCGTACGCTCGAGGTCGAGGTCAAGGGTCCGGGATCGGGTCGTGAGAGCGCACTGCGCGCTCTTCAGGCCGTGGGCTTCCACATCACGTCGATCCGCGATGTGACGTCGATCCCCCACAACGGCGTGCGTCCGTCCAAGCGGCGTCGCGTCTAGCACCTGCCTTTCCGGGGCTCCGTCCGGCCCCGTAGTCTTTTGAATTCCGGCCGCAGCGGACGCGCCGCGGCCCCAGCCCCGAGGGGACCATGATGGCGATCAATGCCAAGAACTGGCAGGAACTGAAGAAGCCCGTCGCGCTCGACAAGAAGGGCGGCGGGGATAGCAAGCGCAAGGCGACCTTCGTCGCCGAGCCGCTCGAGCGGGGCTTCGGCCTGACGCTCGGCAACGCGCTGCGGCGCGTGTTGCTTTCGTCGCTGCAGGGTGCTGCGGTGACCTCGATCAAGATCGAGAACGTCCTTCACGAATTCTCCTCGCTCGCCGGCGTGCGCGAGGACGTGACCGACATCGTTCTCAACGTGAAGCAGATCGCGCTGCGCATGCAGGGCGAGGGCTCGAAGCGCCTCCAGCTTTCCGCCACCGGCCCGGCCGAGGTGAAGGCTGGCGATATCGCCACCAGTGGCGATATCGAGGTGATGAACCCCGAACTGGTGATCTGCCACCTCGACGACGGCGCGACGCTCAACATGGAGCTGACCGCCCAGTCGGGTAAGGGCTACATCCCTGCCGCCTCGAACCGCCCGGCCGATGCGCCGATCGGTCTGATCCCGGTCGATGCCCTCTACTCGCCGGTTCGTCAGGTCGCGTATAAGGTCGAGAATACCCGCGTCGGCCAGGAGCTTGATTATGACAAGCTCACGCTGACGATCGAGACCGACGGCACGATCAGCCCGGAAGACGCGGTTGCCTACTCGGCGCGCATCCTTCAGGACCAGCTCCAGCTGTTCGTCCACTTCGACGAGGGCATGGTTGCCACCGCGCCGTCTTCGGCGGGTTCGGCGATGGCCCCGATTGGCGGCACCTCGGAGCCGGAAGCCAATTCGAACCAGCTCAACCGCTTCCTTCTCAAGAAGGTCGACGAGCTCGAATTGTCGGTCCGTTCGGCCAACTGCCTCAAGAACGACAACATCATCTACATCGGTGATCTGGTTCAGAAGACCGAGGCCGAGATGCTGCGCACGCCGAATTTCGGCCGCAAGTCGCTCAACGAGATCAAGGAAGTCCTCGCTTCGATGGGGCTGCGCCTGGGTATGGAAATCCCGGGCTGGCCGCCTGAGAATATCGAGGAAATGGCCAAGAAGCTCGAACAGGAATTCTGATCCGGCGGGGGCTTCGGCCCCCACCAACAGAGGGCTAAGGGCGGTGGCCCTATTCACCGCCTGGCCGGGGCTACCTGAAACGGGCCCCGTACGAACGAAGGAAAAGAACAATGCGTCATCGTGTTGGCGGCCGTAAGCTGCAGCGCACCTCGAGCCATCGTACGGCTCTCTTCCGCAACCAGTCGGCCGCGCTCATCAAGCATGAGCAGATCCGCACCACCCTCGCCAAGGCGAAGGAACTGCGTCCCTACGTCGAGAAGCTGGTCACGCTCGCCAAGAAGGGCGGCCTTTCGAACCGCCGTCTGGCGCACGCCCGCCTGATGGACGATGCCCAGCTGGTGAAGCTGTTCGACGTGTTGGCGACCCGCTATGCGGACCGCAACGGCGGTTATATTCGCATCATCAAGGCCGGCATCCGCGCTTCGGACGCGGCGTCGATGGCGGTGATCGAGTTCGTCGATCGCGACACCTCGGCCAAGGGCCAGGATTCGGGTCCCGTGCTCGACGAGAGCGAAGCGGCCTAAGCCAGCTTTCGCATCGCGAAATAAAGAAGGCCCCGGCGAAAGCCGGGGCCTTTTTCTATGCGCGGTTACCCAGGGACCGGCCGGACCAGAGCCATAGCGCCAGCAGGCCGAGCGGCAGGAACACCAGCAGGCTCCCTTCCGGGCCCGCGGTGCCGCCGGTCAGCCACGCCGGTCCGCTGAAGGTCGACGTGATCAGCGATCCTACGCTCGCAGCCCCGCTGTCGGGCACGCCGAACAGGAAAGTCTCGGCGAAATCCCAGGCGGCGTGGAAGCCGAGCGCGAACCATATCCCGCCGGTTTTGCGCACGCTGAGCGCCATCAACAGGCCGAAGGCACCGACCTGTGCCAAGCCGATCGCAGTCTCGTTGCTATGGCCCAGGTGCAAGGCGACGAAGATCAGGCTGGTCAGGATCGCGGCGGGCCAAAAGCCGATCGCGCGCGCCAGCTGGATCAGCGCATAACCGCGCAGCATCCCTTCCTCGGCGATTCCGACCAGGATGAAGATCGTGACATAAGCCGCACCGTAACCCAGCAGGGAAAGCGCCGGCAGCGTAGGCGCCGCGAAACGGAGCCCGTCCAGCATAGCAATCATGCCGAGACATAGGGCCATCATCGCCACGCCACCGACCGCGCCGATCAGGACTTGCCGGGGGCGGGGTGCCTGCCCCCATCCGAACAGAGCAAGGGGTTCGTGCGTGAGCAGCCGCAGCAGGGCTGCCGGCAGCAACGCGGTCAGTAGCGCCAGCGCGGCTTCCACCGCGAAGATCAGACCGAGCGTCGGATGATCGAAGTCGGCATGGTCCCCCAGGATCCGCGTCAGCGCGAACAGGCACAGCACGATCATGATGCCCGCAATCGCGAGGAACGCCGCAGTGCGCACTAGCGCGCGCCGCCGCGCGGGCCATGAAGGGGCGGGCGCGAAGATGTCCCCGTCGGTCATCATCCGCGGGACGCGCCCGGCAACTTGTCCAGCCATGCAAGCATGTCGGATTCCAGGGCGGTCCGATGGTCGTAGAAACTGTGATTGCTGTCGATCTCGACCGAATCGAACCCTGTATGCCGCGCGGTCAGCGCGGCTTTGCGTGCGCGGGCCTGGCTGGAGACCAGTTCACGCGCTGCGGTGACGATCAGCAAGGGCCGGTTCGCAGCGATCGGCGCGGTATCCGCCAGCCCCCAGCGTTGGCCATGATCGACAATCTCGGTAGCCGGCGCAGTGGCAAGCAAGCTGGCAATCAGGCGCATGATCGTTCCCCTGTCGGGACGGTGCCATGACGGTCAGGCGATGTCTATCAGACCGCCGCCACCCGCCGGCTGCCGCCGACCGCGCGCTGGATATCCTCTTCGCTCGGCATATTCTGCTCGATCACGCAGCGGAGCCGCAGCGCATCGAAGCCGTGGATCGGCCGTGCGGTGGCGAACACCGCGACCGAGTTCGGCCGCGTCTCGATCCCTTGGCTCTCGCCTGGCGGAATCGTGACCGGCGCTCCGAACGTCCCCCCCCACGAGGAGCCGACCAGATGGCCCTCGGGGTCGACGATCGTGATCTTGAGGCCATCGTCGCCGACCGGGCTGTGCCAATCTGGCGCGTGCAGCACGTCCGCCATCAAGGCTTCCCAGTCGAATTCTAGATAGAGCACGCCTTCAGGACGGCGGCCATGGCCGGGGTTGATCGCCTTCACGAAGATCATCACCGCATGGTTGTTCGAAAAGGGATTAAGCCACACCTCGTCGGTGAACCACTCATCCTCGTCGGTGCTGGTCATCGCGCGGTTAAACTGCTCGGCGTCGGTGAAATCGTGCACCAGCACGCTCGCGCGCGAATCTTCGGAAAAGAGTACGCGGCCATCGGCCGAGACGACGAAGGCGTTCAAATATTGGCCCGATACCCGCTTCAGGATGCGCAGCCGTTCGACAGCGCGCATCATATTGTCCTGGGTGGGGTGGCGCGTCGCCTCCAGGATCATCGGGTCGCTTGCCAGCAAACAGAGGTGCGATCCGCGCGTCGCGAGCGTACGGGCGATTTGCTGGATGATCGTCTGGGCAAGGTCGACCAGACGTGCCCCCTCGATCTCAGCCAGCATCTCGTCGGCGAAGCGCGCACCTAGTGAGAGCCGGTCGAGCACGTCTGCGCGGAAAGAGGCTGCGGAATTACGCGCCTGGTTGGCGAGCGCCTTGACCTCCTGCGCGACGATGGAGAATCCGCGCCCGGCTTCGCCAGAACGGGCGGCTTCGATCGTGGCGTTGAGCGCAAGCAAATTGGTGCGCGTCGCGATCCGCTCATTGTCGGCCGCGTAATGCTTCACGTCATCGCTCAGCATCGACAACAATGTTCGAATGCGACGCGGCATCTGCCAGTTTTCCCCAACTTGACCAACGGTGGATCGCGCAAAATGGTTAACGATTGCTAACCGGCGCAACAATGTTTCAGGATGGTGGCATAATTGTATCCTGCTGGACAAGGCCCGCGGCCGTCCTTATCGGCCAGCCATGAGCGTTGCCCCCACCGATTGCATTCTGATCGTCGACTTCGGGAGCCAGGTCACCCAGCTGATTGCAAGGCGGGTGCGCGAGGCCGGGGTCTATAGCGAGATCGCGCCTTTCAATTCTGCCGAAGAGGCGTTCGAGCGGCTTCAGCCCAAGGGCATCATCTTCTCGGGGGGGCCCTCCTCGGTGATGTGGGAAGACAGTCCGCGCGCGCCCCAGCATTTCTTCGACCGCGGCCTGCCCATCCTGGCGATCTGCTACGGCCAGCAGACGATGGCGCACCAATTGGGCGGTCGCGTTGCCGCCTCCGATAATCGCGAGTTCGGCCGCGCGTTCATCGACGTGGTCGGCGAATCCGCTCTGTTCGACGGCCTGTGGAAGGTCGGCGAGAGCCATCAGGTGTGGATGAGCCACGGCGACCGCGTCGAGGAACTACCCGACGGATTCAAGATCGTCGCCCGCTCCGAAGGCGCGCCCTACGCGATCGCGACCGACGAAGCGCGGCGCTTCTATTCGATGATGTTCCACCCGGAAGTGGTGCACACGCCCGATGGCGGCAAATTGATCGCCAATTTCGCGCGCCATGTCTGCGGGCTGGCCGGCGACTGGACGATGGCTGAATTCCGCGCCGCCAAGATCGCGGATATCCGCGCCCAGGTCGGTGACAAGAAGGTGATCTGCGGTCTGTCGGGCGGTGTCGACAGCGCGGTCGCGGCGGTCTTGATCCACGAGGCGATCGGCGACCAGCTTACCTGCGTATTTGTCGATCATGGCCTGATGCGGCTGAGCGAGGCCGAACAGGTCGTCAGCCTGTTCCGCGAACATTATGGCATTCCGCTCGTTCATGTGGACGCAGAGCAGGCCTTCCTGAGTGGCCTTGCCGGTCTCACCGACCCCGAAGCCAAACGCAAGTTCATCGGCAAGACATTCATCGACATTTTCGACGCCGAGGCCGCCAAGTTAGGCGGCGCGGACTTCCTCGCCCAGGGCACGCTCTATCCCGACGTGATCGAGAGCGTCAGCTTCACCGGCGGTCCCTCGGTCACGATCAAGAGCCACCACAATGTCGGCGGCCTGCCCGAGCGCATGAAGATGCAGCTGGTCGAGCCCTTGCGTGAATTGTTCAAGGACGAGGTTCGCGTGCTGGGCAAGGAACTGGGCCTGCCCGACGCCTTCGTGGGCCGTCATCCCTTCCCGGGGCCGGGTCTCGCGATCCGCATCCCGGGCGAGGTCACCAAGGAACGCTGCGACATTCTGCGCAAGGCCGACTTCATCTATCTCGACGAGATCCGGCGCGCGGGGCTGTACGACGCGATCTGGCAGGCGTTCGCGGTGTTGCTCCCGGTCCGCACGGTCGGCGTGATGGGCGACCATCGTACCTATGACAGCGTCTGCGCCCTGCGCGCGGTCACCTCGACTGACGGTATGACCGCCGACATCTACCCTTTCGACGCCGCTTTCCTCAGCCGTGTCGCGACGCGCATCATCAACGAGGTCCAAGGAATCAACCGGGTGGTCTACGACTATACGTCGAAGCCGCCCGGCACGATCGAGTGGGAATGACCAGCAGAGCGAATGTCCGGGGGACATTTCGCTGCCTGTCATTCGGCGCCGAACAGGCGCCGCATAAGGCCTCAGGCGAGCAGCGCATCCAACTGCGCGAAGGCTTCGTCATATTCGGCGGTGCTGCCGGATGCGATCGCTTCGTCGAGCGCCTCCTTGGAGGGATAGAGGTCGCTCATCACGACCAATGTCCGGCCATCCTTCTCCTCGAAGGTAACGGTGGTGATCGCGCCGCCCTCGCCGCCTTCCTCGTTCGTCCAGACCAGGCGCGAGGGCGGTGTCACCTCAAGATAGCGGCCGAAAAATGCCATCGGCTGCTCTGCGGCAGGGTGGGCGAACACGAAGCGGTAGGTGCCGCCCGTGCGCGCGTCGATCTCGCACGACAGGAAGGACATCCCGAGGGACTTGGGCACCCACCAGCGCTTTAGCAGGTCGGACGTAGTCCACGCCTCGAACACGATCCGCGCCGGGGCGTCGAAGGTCCGCGTGACGACCAGCTCACGATCGGATTTCCGTCCTGCGGTCGTGGGATGCTTGCCGGGCAGCGCTTCATCCTTTGCCTGTGTGGTCATCGCTCTTCTCCTTCTGTTTGAGTTCTTCGACCAGCGTGTCCAGTTCGTCGAAGCGGGCGGCCCAAAGCTTGCGATAATCCTCGATCCACGCCGTCTCTTCCGCCAGCCGGCGTGGGCCCAACGTGCAGGTCCGCACGCGCCCGATTTTGCGCGTGGCCACTAGCCCTGCCCGCTCAAGCACGCCGACATGCTTCTTCATGCCGGTCAGGGTCATGCGGAAGCGCGAGGCCAGATGCGTGATCGAGGCGTCCTTGCGGCCCAATTGTTCCAGCACGCCGCGCCGGGTGGCGTCCGAAAGCGCGGCAAAGGAGGCGTCGAGCCGTCTTGCTTCATGCTGAACCATATGGTTCAGTATTAACCTGCTTTCTAGCGGCGTGCAAGGCCGGCGCGGAATGTGGTCTTGAGAACAACGAGCGGCGGCGGATAAGAAAGCCGCATGGCTAGCGTCACGATCTACGGCATCAAGAATTGCGACACGATGAAGAAGGCGTTCGTGTGGCTCGACGCGCACGGCATCGCGTACGACTTTCACGATTATAAGAAGCTGGGCGCGAGCGAGGCCGAGGTCACGCGCTGGAGCGATGCCGCCGGGTGGGAGAGGGTGCTGAACCGCGCCGGCACCACCTTTCGCAAATTGTCCGAGGCAGACCGGCAGGATCTCACCCGCGACAAGGCGATTGCCCTGATG
>Ga0207705_10003863_pt1 | contig 11395 bp, 7 predicted proteins | sample KBSC13metaG_FD_184314 | JGI IMG/M metagenome (GOLD analysis project Ga0207705, IMG submission 184314) | Corn rhizosphere microbial communities from Kellogg Biological Station, Michigan, USA - KBS C1-3 metaG (SPAdes) (version 2) | ecosystem: Host-associated > Plants > Roots > Rhizosphere > Soil ...
TTTTGCAGGAGCGGAACCGCGTCCGCCAGAACGTAAGGACGGGGCTCTACGAGCGCGCGCGCCTTCGTCAGATTCTTGGAGAGCTTCCTTGCCATTTTCCCTCGTCTCCCACCCCTCTGGAGATGCTTGCCTCCGGGCGTGGTTCTCGACTGGCATCAACTGGGTGTTGAGGCACTCTTATAAGTATGCCGGAAGGCTGAGAAATCTGCAAGCCCGCATATTCAAAAGAATGACCGGTATGGCCATCATCATCAGGACGAGATGAAGCACAGAAATCTCGGACGAAACGTATAGCATTTAGAAGCCGTCAAGGGGCTTTATTGTCGCTACAGTGGTGCTCGGTAAGTGCAACTTTGATTATTCCAGCATCCTGCGAATATGCAGTTTTTGTGCCCTTTGAGGTAGATTCCACTCGCTGCAATAAATCGCTCCGCTCGGAGCATGTGATGTTAAGACCGGATGTTGTAAGGCCGTCCGGCGAAGGCGCTATAGCCAGAAGAATTGCCAGGGTGGAAGCTTGCAGGATGGTGGATGCGGCATCTCTCTGCGATTCATAGATATTAGAAAGCTCGTCGGCATCCTTCGAGGCTATTTGAGGGTTCTTTGCGACGGGGTCCGACCGAAGGAGTCGCCGTTTTTCGCTTGCGGTCAAATCTATAACGGCCTGCGCCTCTTGGTTGAAAGAGGCTATCAGCATCAATCGGACATTCTCATCGTCTTTATCGGTCGGCTTATAACGAAATGCAATCTGGGCAGCACAGTGAAGATCGCCAACTGCTTCATCTGCGGCTTGTGCCTGAACCTCAAATAGCGCAGCCCATGATTTCGCGGTTTTTATATCGGCGATTTCTTTCTTCATCGTTTCTGCCGCAGTCTGTGCTGAAGCTAACGATTCTGCGATAAAAGCGAGCCTGACATACGAGGGAGAGCCGTTCACCATTGCAAGAGACACTAAATGGATATTGCAGAAGGGTGGAGGTATCTTATCTACCTCGAAAGGCGATTTTGGATGTTTAATCTGACCAAAGGCCACTGAACTTAGGCAGAGTACAAGGCAAGCAAGAGTTTTCATCATCATTGATCTCCTTGATCGCTCACATATGCTTCGCATCCCTCAGCAAACGATAGGGAATTTGAATGGTCTCCGGCAGCTTCGCAGTCGCTTTCATCTGTAATGTCGTTGCTTTCCGCCCAGTCATACCCCGCCTGATGCCCGCTGCCAAAATCGCCCGATGTGGAGGGAGTATATGAATTGGAATTCTCCGATGCTGGGGCGAGAGAATTGACGTCGGACGCCTCATCTGGCCGATGAAAGATGAAGTAAAGAATGCAAGCTATGACGACAAGCAGTAATAACTTTTTCATCTCTTTGGGGTCCGGACTCCGGCTTTTCCTGTGTACGGATTCACATTCGGTTTGCTAGACCAATTGTTCCGCTGGGTGCGATCCGGCGCGGTTCTGACGTGTGCGGGGCGGTAGACGCCTCGTTTGGTGACAGTAGAACGCACATGAACCGGAGACGATGAACGAGGACGCCTCGGAGTTGCGAAGGCAGCAGTCGAGAGCAGCAGGAAAAGCGCCAGGAATTTCATGCGGGCAAGGCTAACACCGCTGCTCTTCAATGCCATACAACTTTTGTAACCGTCTGCGTCTCGGACTCTGTCCCCAAATACATACTTACTTGCCCACGCTCTCGCACCCCCGAACGCACGTCATCTCGACCGAAGGCGGAGCTTTTGCCGCCGCAGTGGAGAGCCCCCTGTATCTTGTGTTTTCCTCCATGCGCGGTTCCAATTTTGAATAGTGCCTTACGGTCGATATAAGCCCAACAAAGGCGAATACAGGGGTCTCTCCACTCCGCTTCGCTCCGGTCGAGATGACGTGGTTTTATAGTCTCTGGACAGGTTCTAAGACTAAAAGCGGGAGTATCGGTGCGCCCCAAACGCAGATTCCTCCGCTTCGCTGCGGAATGACAAAAAGTAACGGTGTGGAATTACAAAAAGAAACGAACTCTATACCAATGGGCGTTCTGCTCCGATTGACGCTGCCAGAGACAACGGCATAGGGTGGTCTTCTTTCGCTTGAAGCGCCGTGGCCGCGTAACACTCGCGGCGCTACGGCATCTAATGAACAGCAGGAGGTTTCATGTCGACTGAAAGTTCAACCGCCCAGATGGTGAAGCTGAAGGATCGTAAACAGGTCGCCGAAGGCACCATGGCGTTTTCCTTCGACAAGCCCGCCGGCTTCGAGTTTCGCGCCGGGCAGGCCATGGACGTCACCGTTCTCGATCCGCCGGAGACCGACGCCGAGGGGAATATCCGCACCTTCTCGATCGTCAGCGCGCCCTTTGAAGATCATCTGGCGGTTGCAACGCGGATGCGCGACACCGCCTTCAAGCGCGTGCTCAAGACCGTGCCCCTGGGCACCGAGGTCAAGGTCGAAAACCCCGGCGGTTCGCTGACGCTGCACAAGAACGCGTCCAAGCCGGGCGTCTTTCTGGCCGGAGGAATCGGGATTACACCGTTTATGAGCATTCTGGGGCAGGCGGCGCATGAGAAGCTGCCGCACCGGCTCTATCTCTTCTATGCCAACCACCGGCCGGAGGACGCGCCCTTCCTCGACGCGCTGGGCGAGCTGCAGAAGGCCAATCCAAACTTTCGCTTCGTCCCCACCATGACCGCGATGGAGAAGTCCAGGCAGGAGTGGACCGGCGAGCGGGGCGTGATTGACGGCGCCATGCTGTCGCGGACACTGCCCGATCTGCATGGGCCGATCTACTACATTGCCGGACCGCCGGCGATGGTCGCCGCCATGCGCAAGATGCTCATCGAGGCGACGGTCGATGAAGACGACATCCGCACCGAAGAGTTTGCCGGGTACTAGGCAAAGGTCCGATTAGGACTGGGGAGATTGCCCTCAGCGGCTAAAGCCGCATTGCAGGCATGGCACTTATGGCACGGCTGAAGCCGTGCCCTTAACAAGGCATGAACCTAAGCTGAAGCTGTGCACATGAACCTAAGCTGAAGCTGTGCCCCTAGCAAGGTCCCTCGGATGTTACGACTGTGTTTTCAAGGGGATAGAGCGCCGATGCTAAGATGAGAGGTTGATGGCACACGATAAATTGAAGATGATTCCCCTGGGAGGCCTGGGCGAGTTCGGGATGAACTGCATGGTCCTCCGCTGGCAGGATGACATTATTGTCATCGACGCCGGTCTGATGTTTCCTGAAGAAGAGTTGCTGGGTGTGGACATTGTTGTCCCCGATATCAGCTATTTGACCGAAAACCGCGACAAGGTTCGCGCGATCCTTTTAACCCATGGGCACGAAGACCACATCGGCGGCCTGCCCTGGATTCTCTCCGAATTGAATGTCCCGGTGTACGGGACCGAGTTCACGCTGGCTTATGTCGAAGGCAAGCTCGATGAACATCATCTGCTGGACGATGCCGACCTGAACGAGATGATTCCCGGCAAGCGGTTTACGCTGGGGCCGTTTTCGATCATGCCTATTCGCGTGACGCACTCGCTGGTGGACTGCGTGGCTCTGGCCATCCATACGCCGGTTGGCGTGGTGCTGCATACAGGCGACTTCAAGGTGGACCTTTCGCCACCGGACGGCAAGCCGTTCGACCTGCACGCGTTTGCCGAGTTGGGCAAGCAGGGCGTTCTGGCGCTGCTGCAGGACTCGACCAACGTGGACCGGCGCGGTTATACGCCGAGCGAGCGAGCGGTGCGGCCGCGACTGGACGAGATCTTCGGACAGGCAAAGAAGAAGCTGTTCTTCAGCTGCTTCTCCTCGTCGATCCATCGCATCCGGCTGGCGATGGAGCTGGCGCACCAGCATGGGCGCAAGGTCGCAATCATCGGACGATCGCTCGACAACTCGACCGAGATCGCGCAGGACCTAGGCTATCTCGACCTGCCGCAGGGATTGATAATCAATCCGGGCCACATCAAGGACCATCCGGCGAACAAGCTGTGCATCATGATCAGCGGGACGCAGGGCGAGCCGATGAGCGCGCTGAGCCGGGCCGCGCTGAACAACCACAAGTTCGCGCACATCGACGCGGGCGACACCGTGCTGATGAGCTCGCGGGTGATTCCGGGCAACGAGAAGTCCATCTATCGCGTGATCGACCATCTGGAACGGCGCGATGCCAAGGTGATCTATGACGACGGCGCTTCCGGTCTGATCCACGTGAGCGGGCATGGAAGCCAGGAGGAGCTGCGGCTGATGATTAATCTCGTTCGCCCGAAGTTCTTCATTCCGGTACACGGCGACTATCGCCACCTGAAGCGGCATATTGAGCTGGCGGGCTCAATGGGCGTGGTGGAGAAGACGATTCTGCTGGAGGACGGCGACGTTCTGGAGGTGGACAGGAACTCTGCCGCCAAGACAGGCAAGGTGACGGTGGGCCGGGTGTGCATCGACTCCGGGGGAGCCTCGAACGACGTCGTCGAAGACCTTGTGATCCGTGACCGCAAGCACCTGAGCGAAGACGGCATCGTGCTGCCGATCATCGCTATCAACAAGAGCACTGGTCTGGTCGACAACCTGCCGGAGATCGTGATGCGGGGTATGGCGGTTGCCGAGGAAGGCCTCATTCCCGAGGCTCGGCAGATCGTGCAGCGGACGCTCGATCACTCCAGTTCGGAGGAGAAGGCCGACTATGGAGTCATCAAGGAAAAGATCCGCACTGATCTGAAGCGGTATATCCAGAAGAGCACCAGCCGACGGCCGCTGATTATGCCGGTGATTCTGGAGATCTGATTCCACAACAACTAAACCAAATTCGACCGCGGATTCCGCGAACGAGAAGCGAAAGCCTGATTCGCTTTAATTCCCAATCCGCGGCCAATTGAGTTTTAGAACAGCTTAGGAAAACCGGTGGCCGGCTTCGTCTGCCTCTTCGGCGAGGCGATGGAGCAGAGGCATGAACTCCGGATTTTTCTGGCCGATGAAGAGCCCGTCGTCCGTCAATGCGCGAACAGCGGCCATAGCTCCTGAGTTTTGTGTGGTGGTCGGACGAATAATCGCACAGGGTGGGAACTTTCGGCTAAGGAAATGGGTTGGCTCGGGCATGATGAGGTTGGCCTGCAATGTATCGCCGTTGAGCGACTCTGGGTCTGTCTCTCCCTTGGCGCCGTGAAGGTCTGTAAACGTTACAGTTGCGCCTGTTCCGCCGGGCCCGTTGTCAACGTCGGTCAATGGAAGCGCATTACCTGCCTTGTCCTGCCAGGTCTGGAAGTGCATGGTCTCGCTGGGGCCGATACTAAGCAGGACACGCAAGACTTCACGATTAGTTACTTTTTGGGCCAGCGTCGGATAGAGGCTGGTGCCGCCCCCCTCAATAAACGCAAAGTGAAATCCCGCCGTGTAGGCGATGGCCTGGAGATGAGGTGTGATGCTGGACGGGTTGTTATCGCTGAGGAAACTGCCGGCGGTGTCCGCATCTGTCCTCGGAATCGCGGTATGCCGGCCTACGCTCAGGCTGGGAACAGCTTGAACAAACGCTGCGCCGGGATCGACGTCCGGGTTGGTAATGCTGCGGTAGCGGGACCAGAAACTGGTATCCACGGTGAGTTGCATGAGGTTGGTGAGGCGTTGCTTGCCACTGGACCCAGTTGCCATGCTGCCTGGGATAGTGGCGAAGCGGCTAAGATCGACTGCCTCGGCGCCCTTTGATTCAAGATATGCCTTCAGGAAGGCGACATGGCTGATTTCGTCATCGGTATTGTCGTGAATATACTGTGCCATGTCGCTATCGAGAATTCCCAAGGCGCCTATGTAGAGCGGATTCCCCCCGTTGTTCCCCGGAACCTCTTTGTCCTGGGTCCCTCCGAGTTCGGAGTATTGAATCCACAGATCGGTTTCGATCTGTTCAACTGCATTTAAAAACCGGAGAATTGCGATGTCGCCTTTGGTGAGATCGCCATCGTTGTCTCGATCCTCGGCGAAAACTGACAGGGCGGTTCCCATGGTCGCTGCGGCTGCGATTCCGCTCTTTAAAAATGTGCGCCTATTCGCAGATTTATCGATTAATGTTCTGAATTGTGTCATTCTACTTCTCCTCTTCGTCTAGCTTGAGTCCGCAAAAACGGACACTGGTGAGGACACAGTAGAAGTTCTATCTATTGCGCCTGTCATCGCAGTGTCAGAAGAATGTCACTTTTCCTCTCTGGCAGGCCGCAAAACAGGGGCCTGAATGATGAGAGATTTTCTTGGAAATAGTCAGATCGTTACCGAGAGAAATGCGGAAATCCTTCATGCCATTCAAGATGACGCTGTAATGCGAAACGGCGTAGCTGATAGATTGATTGGCAGATGATCTCTCTTTCGAACCATGGCCCGCGCTGGAGAATTCTTCTGGGGTTCAGCGGTGCGGTATTGGCGTCGGGGCTTTCCACGGCGGTGGCGCAGAAGCCGAAGATCGAACCGTCGAAGCGGCCGACCATCGGGCTGGTGCTGGAAGGCGGCGGCGCCCTGGGCTTTGCGCACATCGGTGCGATCGAGTGGCTGGAGGCGCACCACATCCCGGTGGACTACGTGGCCGGGACCAGCATGGGCGGGCTGGTGGGCGGGCTGTATGCGGCAGGCAACAGCCCGGACGACATCAAGGACTTTGTCAGCGGCATCCACTGGCCGGGCGTGTTGAGCGGCCAGATTCCGTTCCAGGCGCTGAGCTATCGCAGAAAGGAAGACAAGCTCGCTTATCCGAACCGGGTGGAGCTGGGGCTGAAGCATGGAATTAGCGTGCCCAACGGGCTGAACTCGGGCGCGGCGGTGGGCCTGCTCTTCGACCGGACGCTGATCCCTTACTGGGACCTGAAGAGCTTCGACGACCTGCCGATTCCCTTCCGCTGCGTGGCGACCGAGCTGACGACCGGGACCAAGCATGTCTTCGAGGATGGCTCGCTGGCGCAGGCGATGCGGGCGACGATGTCAATTCCCGGCATGTTCGCGCCCGTGCATCACGGCAACGAGATCTATTCGGACGGCGCAGCAGTGGACAATCTGCCGGTGGACGTGGCGCGAGCGATGGGCGCCGATATCGTGATCGCGGTGTATCTGGACACGGGACCGGTGAAGCCGGAGAGCCTGAGCTCTCCTCTGGCAGTGGCGGGCAGAAATGTGTCGATCATGGTGGCGGCCAACGAGAAGGCCAGCATGGCGAACGCCGATGTTCTGATCAAGGCGGACGTGAGCAAGTTCGGCGCGACCGACTTTGACAAAAGCACCGAGATTATCCCGCAGGGCGAAAAGGCGGCCGAGGCCGACGCCTCCGCGCTCGAGAAGTACGCTCTCAACGACGCGGACTGGAAGGCCTACATCGCGCAGAGGGAGTCGCGGAAGCGGACGAAACTGCCGGAGCCGCAGTTTATCGATGTCTACGGGATGCAAGGGGCAAAACAATCTGTCGTAGCGGCTGCGTTCAAGAAGTATGTCAACAAACCGATCGACACCACGGAGATCGAGAAAAGTATCGCCGACCTCGAAGGCACGGGAACGTACGCGATCATCAACTACAACATGGTGGATGAGAACGGCAAACCGGGACTGCTGATCCGGCCGAGGCTGAAGGACTATGCACCGCCATTTCTGAATGTCGGGCTGACTCTGCTCTCCAATAACTCGAACGACTTTCAGCTTGGAGCAGGGCTGCGGGCTACGTTTCTCGACCTTGCGGGGCCGGGTTCGGAGCTGCGGCTGGATGGGACGGTAGGGCCGGTGGCGGGCCTTACCGCTGAACTCTTCAAGCCGTTCGAGGCGGGTTCACACTGGTTCGTCGCTCCGCGCCTGTATGTCACGAATACGGAGACAGCCTACTTTGAAGGCACCAGCCAACTGGCGCAGTTCAAGCAGCGCAGAAACGGGCTGGGCGCGGACATCGGATACCAGTTCAATGCAAGGACGGAGCTGCGCGCGGGCGAGGACTTTCAGTGGTTCGAGGAGCGGCGCACGGTCGGATCGCCGATCCCTCAGAATCAGGAGTTCAAGCTGACGCCGCTGGTGACCTCGGTGCGGTTTCAATACCTGGGACAGGATGAAGTGATGCTGCCGACGAAGGGCTCGACGGCGAGAGCCAATCTCAGCTATTACACGGAGCGTCCTAATGCGGATGGCGGCGTCACGCAACTGAACGGAGTGCTGGAGCACTTTATCCCGGTGGGAAAACGCGGCATCCTGTTTGGCGTAGGGAGCGGAGGGACGAGCTTCGGCGCGGAGAACCTCGGGCTCGCGGGGTTTTCGCTGGGCGGTCCGCTGCGGTTGACGGCGTACAGTCGCGGAGAGCTGCTGGGCAGCGACTATGTTCTGGGGCAGGCGGGATACCTGGTCCGGCTGACGCATCTCAATCCCATCTTCGGCGACGCGATCTATGCGGGCGGATTCTATGAGCTGGGCAAGGTCTTCGGCGGAAATTCATTCACGCCTTCGCTGCCCAACGACGGTACGGCGATCGTCGTCCTCAAAACGCTGGTCGGGCCGCTCTATGGCGGCGGCAGCGTGGGAGGCAAGGACCATTACAAGTGGTACTTCGGGCTGGGACGGATCTTTTGAGGCAGGGTTTGAGGGCAGCAATGAGTGATCTGGTAACGCTGGATGAGATACGCGCGGCGAAGGAGAGGCTTGCGGGAGTTGCGGCGCGGACGGCGCTCTACCGGGTAGAGCGGGCACGGCTGAAGCTGGTGATGGGTGCGGAGCCGGAGTTCGATATTTATATCAAGGCCGAGAGCGAGCAGCCGATTGGGAGCTTCAAGCTGCGCGGCGCTTACAACATGGTGGCGCAGTTGCCGCCGGAGAAGCTGGGGCGCGGCGTGATTACCTACTCCAGCGGCAACCACGCGCAGGGCGTCGCATATGCGGCGCGGGCGTTGGGGGCCAAGGCCGTGATCGTGATGCCGGACAACGCGCCAGAGGGGAAGATCGCCGCGACGAAGGCGCTGGGCGCGGAGATCGTGATGGTGGGGCCGGCCTCGTCGGAGCGGCAAGCCAGGGCCGAAGAGCTTGCCGCGCAGTTCGGTTACACAATCATCCCCCCCTATGACCATCGCGCGATCATCGCCGGACAGGCGACGTGCGGGTTGGAGATTCTGGAGCAGTTGCCGAATGTCGACCTGATCGTCGCGCCGGTGAGCGGTGGAGGCCTGTTGAGCGGCACGGCGACGGCGGTCAAGCTGAGCGCAACGGCCGTGCAGGGCTGGGGCGCGGAGCCGGAGCTGGCGGCGGACGCCAAGGAGAGCTTCGAGGCGAGGCGGCTGATCAAATGGCCGGCGGAGAAGACGTCGCGGACGATCGGCGACGGGCTGCGGACGCAAAGCATGGGCGCGATGAACTTCGAGCACGTGATGAAGTTTGTGGACGGAATTGTGACGGTCAGCGAAGACGAAATTCTGTCGGCGATGCGCGTGATGCTGGTGGCGACGAAGCTGGTTCCGGAGCCCAGCGGCGCGGTGGCCCTGGCGGCGGCTCTTTATCATGCCAACGAACTGCCCAGGGTGCGGAAGGTCGCAGTGATTTTGAGCGGGGGAAATCTGGAGCCGGAGCTGCGGACGCGGCTTGAAAACAATCCGGCAGCGCAGGCTTAGAACCCTGTTTAAAACAACTCCTGCTGATGATGCACATGGCTTGCAGCAAGAGGCAGGCGGGGATCAAGGCGAAATACAGGGGTCTCTCCACTGCGCTTCGCTCCGGTCGAGATGACGTGCTTTGGGGGTGCTCCGTCAGAGGTTCGCTAGGACTGGCCTACGTTGCCGACGGCCTTCTTGGTGATGTACGCGCCCTGACCGAGGCCGAAGATGCTCAGGATAGTGCTGTCTACATCCGGCAGATTCGCCGTGGCAGCGTAAAGCTTGTCGGGAATGCCCATGAAGTGCAGGACGCAGTAGACATAGACCGCCACCGCCAGCACGGTGACGATGACCATCTGCGCATCGCCCAGGTCAAGCGATGGCACCCTGCCCGCGTGGAGGAGACGGAGCGGCGCTCCGGGAACAACTGACTCGGCAGCGATGGGAGCTACGCCGTCATCCTGGGTGAGGTTGCGGAGCAGCGAAGGCGATGCAGCCGTATTCTTTGGGTCTGCGATGCCTCGCGCCTGCGCGTCGTTTACCTTGCTGGTGGTGATTCCCTTGGCGGCAGCGTAGGTAAAGGCGCTCATGCCGCTGAGCAGCAGGAGATGTTCCGGAATGCCGATCTGTCCGATGACTCCCGCGAAGGCGCGCAGGCCAAAGGTCGCAATATAGGTCGCGATGAGGACGAAGAACCAGAGGGCAACCTGAAACTTCGAGTTGCTGTAGCGGTTGTCTTCGCCGACGATGAGTTGGAGCGGATGCAGACCGGAGATCAGGAAGTAAAGCAGAAAGGTGATGAGGGCACCTGCGGCCACGGCGAGAATCCTCGTCGTGCGCGAGAGCGGGGGCCGGGGGTTCACTGACTGGTTCGCTGCCTTGACAGGTTCGGTTGTCGCGGCAGGCGCGGACGCCGTCGCGGCAGAAGTCGCGGGCTGAGGAGACGAAGGCTGTGCCAGCGCGGACGCCGGGCAGACGAGCACAAGCACCAACAGAACGAGGTTCAGGATACCGAGGAATCGGGACAATCTCACGCGAGCCTCCGAATCGCTTCTGAAGCACAATCAGATATGGTGAAGAGACGATCTTCGTCAGCCGCTATTGTGCTCTCTTTTTCGGAGAACACAATATATTTTTGAATATCCTCTATTGATCCTTGCGGGGCGCGGCGTCTAATCCATATGGGATGAGGGACGATCTTTTATGCACGATTCTTTGCTGAAGTCTTCTGTCTGCTGTGCGATAGTTTTCCTGGCTGCCTCCGGCGCTCTCGCGGCGCAGAAGCCCGGGAACAACGCTTCGGGATATGACCGGGCGGCGCGGGTCACGGTGCTGCACGAGGCGAACGTTTATGTCACCGCGGATGCCAACGCGCAGAAGATCTCCGTGATTACGCCGGGACACGAGGCCGTTGTGGTGGAGCGGAGCGGGCCATGGATTCAGGTCTTCGCCAACACTGATGTGGAGGACACCAGCGACGAGAACAAGCCCGAGTTTACCGACGACAGCAACATCGTAACTCCGGCCTCGGGATGGATTCGGGACAAGGGCGTCGTCGGCCCGGCGACGCCGGGGGGCGATGCGATCCTGTATGGCGCGGCGGCCAACTTCGAGGCACAGGCACAGCAGCCCCATGCACCCAAGGGCGCGGCGATGGCGGCGCATCTGCTGTATGAGCGGGCCGCGAACTACTATCCACAGTCGCCGCTGGCGGCAAAGGCGGCGTGGCGAGCGGCGGACATCCGCTGGCAACTGGAGAAGAGCGACATCAGCACACTGCCCAGCGCGAAGGAGCAGGAGGCCTATCTGCGGCCGCAGATCTATG
>Ga0207705_10003866_pt1 | contig 11391 bp, 10 predicted proteins | sample KBSC13metaG_FD_184314 | JGI IMG/M metagenome (GOLD analysis project Ga0207705, IMG submission 184314) | Corn rhizosphere microbial communities from Kellogg Biological Station, Michigan, USA - KBS C1-3 metaG (SPAdes) (version 2) | ecosystem: Host-associated > Plants > Roots > Rhizosphere > Soil ...
CCAGGCCCGCGACGGCGATACCCGTGCCAGTGCGGCCGAGATCAGCTTCCCCGACGGCCGCCAGCTTTCGCTCGGCAACCCGACCACCGAAGCCGTCGAAGCCGCCCAGAAGCGCGCCGGGCAGTAACTCGGCTTCCGCCCGCCGGCGGTCGCCATCGGACATGTGGATGCCGTGGCCCCAAGCGGCCGCGGCATCTGCTTGTCGGCGGTGGGAAATTCGCGCCTCCCGCCCCTCCTCCCGGGCGGCGCGGAAAACAAGACAGAATCAACGCGCTGGTCTAGGCTGGGACTGGAGCGAATCGGCCCCGTTCGCGGGGCCCCGAAAGAGAGCAACAGGGAGCACCGAATGCCGCTCGTCAATATGAAGCCGCTGCTGCGAGATGCGGTGGACAACGGCTATGCCGTCGCCGCCTTCAACCTGGTCGACTACGGAACGACCAAGGCGATGGTCCAGGCCGCCGAGGAGCTGAACGCCCCGGTAATCTGCCAGACCAGCACCAAGACCATCCAGTACTGGAGCCACCGGGAAATCGTTTCCTGGGTGCGCACCGTCGCCGAGGATTCGCCGGTGCCTGTGGTCCTGCACCTCGACCATTGCAAGGACCTCGCGATGATCGAGGCTTGCGCCAAGGCGGGCTGGACTTCGATCATGATCGACGCCTCGCATTTGCCGTTCGAGGAGAACCTCGAGCAATCCAGGCGCGTGCGCGAAATCGCCGACAAGTATGGAGTCGGCATGGAAGCCGAACTCGGCCAGATCATGGGCGTCGAGGACGACATGCACGTCGCCGAGGACGAGAGCGTGCTGACCGATCCCGAGGACGCCAAGCGCTTCTGCGAGGCGCTCGACCTCAGCGCCTTCGCCTGCGCGGTGGGGACCGCGCACGGCTTCTATCACGGCGAACCGAAGGTCGATTTCGACCGCATCGCGGCAATCAACAGTCTCACTCACGTGCCGATGGCGCTCCACGGCGGCAGCGGCCTTGCCGACGCGGTGTTCCGCAAGGCGATCGAACGCGGCGCGGGGAAGATCAACATCTCGACCAACCTGAAGCACGTCTTCGTCGAGAGCTTCGCCGATTACCACACGGCGAATCCCAAGGACTTCGAGCCGCTGCGGCTGATCGACGCGCAGTACCAGGCGTGCAAGGCGATGTTCTCCGGCTTCATCGAGAAGTTCGGCGGCAAGGACCGCGCGCAGCCGTACCTGGCGAAAGCGGCCTGATGCTGAAGGCGATCATTTTCGACTGCGACGGCGTGCTGGTCGACACCGAGCGCGACGCGCACCGGGTCGGTTTCAACCGGGCCTTCAAGGCGATGGGCATCGACGCCGAATGGGAGGTCGAGCTGTACGGCAAATTGCTGCTGGTCGCCGGCGGCAAGGAGCGCATGCGCGCCTACTTCGACGACTACGGTTGGCCGGAAGACAAGGTCGCCGAATTCGGCAGCCGCGACGCGCTGATTGCCGAGCTGCACAAGACCAAGACGCAGATCACCTCGGAGCTGGTCTTGAGCCTGGCGGTCCGCCCGGGCATCCTGCGGATCGTCGACCAAGCGCGCGCGGCCGGGGTGAAGCTCGGCGTGTGTACGACCTCGAACCCGAAGTTCATCGATGCAGTGCTCGATCTGTTCGGCCCCGAGCGGAAGGCGGCGTTCGCTTTCGTGCATGCTGGCGACGTGGTCGCGAAGAAGAAGCCGGCGCCCGACATCTACCTGATGGCGCTCGAAACGCTCGCTCTGCCGGCCCATGAATGCGTGGTCATCGAGGACAGTCGCAACGGCCTGCTCGCCGCGAAGGGCGCCGGGCTGCCGTGCCTGATCACCACCAGCACTTACACCGTGGACGAGGATTTCAGCGAAGCCGACCGGGTCGTCCCCGAACTCGGCGATGCGCCCAACATCAACATCACGCTCGCCGACCTGGGCGAGCTGGCCGCCGAGCACGCCGCGGCCTGAGGAGGATTGAATGGCCGAGATTTCACAACAACAGGTCGAGCAGGCGATCAGGACGACTTGCGCCACGGTGCTCAGGAACGAGCACTATTTCGCCGACCTCGACGGCCTCGCGGGCGACGGCGATTTCGGCACCTCGCTGGCGACCGGCTTCCGCCAGATCGAGAAGGAATGGGACGAGATTCCCAAGACCGACATCGGCGCGATGCTGCTGAAAATATCGATGATCGTTTCCAAGCACGTCGGCGGCAGCTCGGGCCCGATCTGGGGCACCGGCTTCATGAAAGCCGCGATGCTGACCCGCGGCAAGAGCGAGATCGCGCTCCAGGACCTCGCGGCGATGCTCGGTTCGGCGATCGAAGGCATCCAGGCCCGCGGCGGGGCCAAGCTCGGAGACAAGACCCTGCTCGACGCGCTGATCCCGGTGCACGAAACGCTCACCGCTCACGCCGCCGCCGGCGACACCGCGGCCGCGCTTAAAGACGCGGCTGCGGCGGCCGACGACGCGGTCGACGCCACCCGCCACCTCGTCGCCCACCGTGGCCGCGCGAGCCAGGTGGGTGAGCGCAGCGCCAACACCCCCGACCCGGGCATCGTCGCCATCGCCACGATCCTGCAGGACTGGTGCAAGGCGCATGGCGTCGAACGGACGCCGACCGCCCCGGAAGTCGCCAAAGCTACCGCCTGATCACAACAATACCGGAGAGGAATACCCCATGAAGAAGTTCGTCAACGATGCCGCCCAGTTCGTGCCGGAGTTCATGCAGGGCATCGCCCTCGCCAATCCCAACCTGCTGAGCTTCACCCCCGAGTTCCAGATGATGACCCGCAAGAGCGGCGTGGACAAATCGAAGGTCTCGGTGGTCCAGGGCTCCGGCTCGGGCCACGAGCCGGCGCATGTGATGGCGGTTGGCCCGGGCATGCTCACCGGCGCCTGCCAGGGCGCGGTGTTCGCGGCACCGGCCGTCGATTCCTGCTACGAGACGATCAAGGCCTGCGCTTCGGACGCCGGCGTGCTGGTGCTGGTCAACAACTACCAGGGCGACCGGATGGCGTGGGACATGGCCACCGAGATGGCCAGTGCCGAAGGCATCAACGCGCGCCAGTTCTGGATCAACGACGACGTCGCGGTGAAAGACAGCCTCTACACCGTCGGTCGCCGCGGCGTGGCCGGCAACTTCTTCGTCATCAAGTGCTGCGGCGCAGCGGCCGAGCAGGGCCAGAACCTCGACCAGGTCTATGCGATCGCCGACAAGGTCAACAACAACGTCCGCACGATGGGCGTCGCGCTGACCAGCTGCATCCCGCCGGCCAAGGGCACGCCGATCTTCGACATCGGCGACGACGAGATGGAAGTCGGCGTCGGCATCCACGGCGAGCCGGGCCGCCGCCGCGAGAAGATCACCAACGCCAATGCCATCGCCGACGAACTGTTCGACGCGGTGGCGCAGGACATCCCGTTCAAGTCGGGCGACCGGGTGGCGATCATGGTCAACGGGCTCGGCGGCACCCCGATCACCGAGCTTTACGTGCTCTACGCCCGCGTCCACGAGCGGGCCGAGCAAGCCGGCTACACGGTCGTACGCAACTATGTCGGCGAATACTGCACGTCGCTGGAGATGGCCGGTGCCTCGGTGACCATCCTCAAGCTCGACGACGAGCTCGAAAAGCTGCTCGACGCCCCGGCGGAGTGCGCAGCGCGCATCTTCTGATCCCGCGATCGGACAAACGAAAAGAGGGCGCGGTCCTTGCGGACCGCGCCCTCTTTTTCCTGTTGGCGGTAGGTACTGAGCCCGGCCGGCTTTCCCCTTAGAAGCGGCCCCGCAGCCCGATCATGATCGTCCGACCCGCGTTATAGTCCGTGAACGCCGCGTTCTCGAACTGGAAGTAGCCGCGCTGCTTCTCCTTGGTGATGTTGACCACGTCGAAGGTCAACTCCGGCAGCGCCGGATTCCCGAACCAGTCGCCGAGAGCGAAGCTGGAGGAGAAGTCCCACTGCTGGTAGTCATCCGAGAACAGCGCGGCGCTCGGGATGCCGTTCTGGTTCGAACCGGCTTGCTGCGAACCTTGCGTGAAGGTGGTCGAGAGCCGTGCGGTGATGCCGTAGTTCTCGTAATACAGCGTCGCGTTGTAAGTCACCGGCGCGACGCCGAGCGCCACCGCCGAATTCGACGCCGACCCACTGGCGTGCTGATCGACCAGCGTGACGTTGGCGTTGAAGCCGAGGCCCTTGATCCCGAGGTACCGGTCGAACACGAAGTCGAGCGGCTGCACCCAGGTGAACTCGAGGCCGCTGATCTTTAACGTGCCGGGCGAGTTGACCTGCTGCGAGAGCGAGATCTGCGCGGAGCTGGGCCCACCACGCGAGGTGATCGCGGCCTGCTGGGTCGGGGTGATCGTGTCGTACGTGATGCCGTACTGGGCGAGGAACGAGAACGGCACCGTGGTGATCTGGTTCTGGGTGAACCCGGTCAGCGCCTTGCGGAACGCGGCGAAGCCGATCATTCCTTCATGGCCGGTGTAGTACTCGAAGCCGAGGTCGATGTTGAACGACTTGTACGGTTTGAGGCTGGGGTTGCCGATCGAGGCATTGGCCGCCGACGGATCGCCGAAGTTCAGGCCCGGCAACTCCGCGCTCGGGTCCGCCCGAGTCATCGTTTCCGACACCGAGGCGCGGGCAACCGCCTTCTCGGTGATGCTCAATGCCGCGCTCGCCGACGGCAGCAGGTCGTTGTAGCTGCTGTCGATCTTCACGAAGTTGAGCGTGTTCGGATAGCACGAGCCATCGCGGCTCGGCTGGCCGGCGGCGGTCGGGTTCGGACAGACCGTCGGAAGCAGCGGCCCGGGGCCGTCCGGATCGGGGCCGATGTTGCGGGTATCGGGCACCGACACGAAACCACCGATCGTCTGTTCGGTGTGGACGTAGCGGGCGCCGAGGTTCCACCTCAGGCGCATGTCGCCGATCGGGGTATCGCCGTTCGCCTCGGCATAGCCGCCGAGCGTCTTCTCACGGATGTATCCGCTGTTGGCGTTCGTATTGGCCGAAGAAGCAATGCCTTCCGCCTCATGGAAGCTGTCGTACTTCGAATCCTGCTTGAAGCGGTTCCAGTCGAGCGTGATGAAGCCATCCGGGCCCGGCATCAGGTAGTTGGCCAGCGAGGCTTGCGGGATCAGCGAGCCGCCGTAAGTCACCGGTCCCGTCATCCCCGCACTGTAACCGGTGCCGAACGCCGGATAAGTCGGGTAGCCGGCCGGCGCCGCGCCGGCCTGGTTGAGGCCGTTGCAGCCCGGCTGGCTATTCGGGCCCGGCAGGAACACGCTCGGATTATCGCCGCACACCGCGTTCTGCCACGCCTGGCTGTTGTCATACGCCTGGATGCGCCGCATCACGTCGTCGTAGGCGCCGCCGATCTTCAGGTTGAGGGTCGGGTCACCCCAGGTCAGGTCGCCGCGAACGCCCTTGGTTTCGGTCTTGCGGCGTTCGTCCTGGATGTTCACGCGCCCGCCGGGCCAGCCGAACTTGGTCGGATCATTGAGATCGACGTTGGTGGAGATATCCGGGACATCGCCGTTGTTGGTATAGTTCACGGTGATGCCCGAGCTGGCCGGAGTGATCACCAGCACGGTCGGCGATTCACGATGGAAGCGGCTGCGGGTGTAATTGCCCTGCAGATCGAACTTGAGGTTGTCCGCCACATCGTAGTCGAAGCCCGGGTTCACGCCCCAGAAACGGGTCGTCTCGATGAACGGGCGATACTCGAGAAAGAACTGGGCGTTGGCGTAAGTACCGCCGGTGACCGTGCAGCCGGCGCTGCAATCGGTCTTGTCGTAAGTCGTGTTGAGCGGAATCAGCGAGCCGTTGCGGCCGACCCAGTCCATGTCGATGCGGGTCAGGTCGTTCTTCTTCCAGCCGTACATCCCGTCGATGTAGGCGTGCAGCCGATCGCCCTTGTATTCGAGGCTGACGATGCCGTTGATCCGGTCCTTGGTGCCGAACTCGTCCGACGGGCGACCGAGCCGCGGGATCAGGCCGTTGTCGATCTGCTGGATCGTCGCGCCGGGATTTTGGGCCAGCAGGAAGGCGGCGTCGATGGTCTGGCCGGTGGTCAGGCCGTTTCCAGCGTTAGCTGGCACGGTGCCCGGAATGCTGAAGCCGTTACCGCCATAAGCGCTGTTGCACGTGTTGCCGGCCCCGCATTGCGCAGCCGACAGGTTGGGATTCGTCCAGCCGATCGTCTCGAAGCCGGTCGTGCGCACGTGGTTGTGCACGCCCGCGACCCCGGCCAGGATGCCGAAATCGCCGAACGTGTAACTGCCGAGCAGCGAACCGCGATAGCCCCACTTGTCGGCCACGCTGTTGTCGGTCGCCTGGCCGGAATAGGTGATGTGAGCGCCGGGATGGTCAAACGGACGGGCACTGCGCATGTTGACCGTGCCGGCGGCCCCGCCTTCGAGCATTTCGGCCGTCGGGCTCTTGCTGACGGTCAGCTGGGTGAACAGTTCGGTCGGGAACAAATCGAGGTCGACTTCGCGGTTCGATCCTTGCGCGTCGGTGCGGCCGGTCGAGGCGATGGCGATCGGCGCGTTGTTGAGCAGAACTCGCGTGAAGTTCGTGCCGAGGCCGCGGATCGAGACGTTGAGGCCTTCGCCGGTGATCTCGCGTGTGATGGTGATGCCGGGCACGCGGTTGAACGATTCCGCGATGTTGGTGTCCGGGAACTTGCCGATGTCTTCGGCGAAGATGCTGTCTGTGAAGCCGACCGAATCGTGCTTCGCTTTGGCCGAGCTTTCGAGGCTCGCGCGGTAGCCGGTGACGATGATCGCGCTGTTATTATCCTCCGCGGCGGGTGCCGGCGCTGGCGCCGGCGCGGTCTGCGCCAGAGCGGGAAAGGCGCAGGTCGATAGCATGATAGCACTGGCGATTGCGCCGCGGCGGCTGCGGAAACGTCGAACTCTCATAAGCCCTCCCCCGAATTGCGTGCCCCTCGGGCTTCGCTTCTTGCACTGGTAAGGCAAGTGGCTGACCACGAAGCTTCAGTCAACCCATTAGCATTGCGTTAGTGGTCTGGCCGCGATATCGCGCGGTCATGACCGATGCTGGAAAGTCTCGTCTGTATGACCGCCTTGCGAAGGGCGTGGCGGCCAAGATCGCGAGTGGAGAATTCGCTGTCGGCGAACGCTTGCCATCGGAACGCGAGCTTGCGCTGGCGTACGGGGTTTCGCGGCCAACGGTTCGGGAGGCCGTGTTCGCTCTGGAGCTGGATGGGCTGGTCGAAGTCCGCAAGGGCGTCGGCGTTTTCGTGGCTGCCAAGTCTCCCCCGGGCGGCGAAGCGGCTGTCACGGACATTGGCCCATTCGAGCTGCTCGAGGCGCGTCGGGCGTTCGAGGGTGAGGCATGCGCGGTCGCCGCTTCCCGCATCAGAGACAACGACGTCGAAGATCTCGAAGCCCTGTTGCGAGAGATCGATTACTCCGGAGATGTTCTCGCCGCCGAAGATGCGGATCGCCGGTTCCACCTGAGAATTGCCGAGATAACCGGCAACAGCGCCATGCACTCGGTGGTCGAAATGCTCTGGGAAGCCCGCGACCGCTCGCCGCAATACCGATTTCTGACTGACAAGGCGCACGATGCTCGCGTGGTTCCGCTTGAAGACGAGCATGCGAAGATTCTGAATGCCCTTCGCTCTCGCGACCCTGCGAAAGCCCGCGCCGCGATGCGGTCTCACCTCACCAGTGTGGTGAACTCGCTCCTGAAAGCCACCGAAGTTCACGAACTCGAGCAGGCCAAAGCCAGAGTGGACGAGCAGCGGCGCAAGCTCGCGGGATCGGTCTGATCGTTCATCGATGCCTGGGACACTCCCCCGCCTCTCAAGGCGGTTCTCCGAGGGTTTCTGCGGGTTTGGAGCGGCGGTGGTGAGCCCTGCTGGATTCGAACCAGCGACCTACTGATTAAAAGTCAGTTGCTCTACCGACTGAGCTAAGGGCCCCAATGATGATGGCATTGGCCGCCGTCGCGCTTAGGCAGCGTGTGCTGGCTGGTCAACCGCGCGTGAAGCTGGCGCACCGTCAGGCCGGTGAGCGGATCGCGCCAGGCAGGGGCGATAGCGAGCGCCGGCGCGAGGACGAATTCTCGTTCGCGGAACAGCGGATGGGGAATCGTCAGCGCGGGCGAGGCGTAAGGGCCGCCGCTCCACAGAATGACGTCGAGGTCGAGCACGCGGGCCCGCCAGCGTTGCCCGCCGGGGCGGCGGCCGAATTCGCGCTCAACGCGCTTCAGGAGGGCGAGCAGCGCTTCGGGCCCGAGCAGCGTTTCGAGCACCGCCGCCGAGTTGGCGTAGCGGCGGATCGACGGGCCGATCGGATCGGTCTCGATCGAGGGCGCGGCGGCGATCACGCGCACGCCTTCCGCTGCGAGGTGTGCCGCGGCGCGCTGCAACACCCGGCGCGGCGAGCCGTAGCGCACGTGGCGCACGTTCGAGCCGAGCGCGATCAGGTAGCGGTGGACGCGTGCGGTCATCCGCGCGGCTTAACCGCTGGCCCGACGGGAGGGAATCGCTTTCCTACTCGCGTTCGTTCTGACTACGTTCCGAAGATGTCGGTTGCTTACGGATCTCATTGCATGCGCGGGAACGGCCGTCCTTCCGCGCGCCGCCGGAGTGTGCACCGGGATTACAGCTCGGCAGCTCGAATTGAGACTGCGATTTGTGACCTTTTTTCGATTAAGCTCTTGAATGATAATCTCAATCAAGGGTCACACGGTGTGACTTTGCGTGATCTTTTCGCGCCCCCGGGCCAGCTAGATATCCTCGCAGATTCGTCCGTAGAGCTGCGGGCGGCGGTCGCGGAAGAAGCCCATGCTGGCGCGGTGGCGGCGGGCGCTGGCGAGGTCGAGTTCGACCACCAGCGCGCCGGTCTCCTCACGGCCGAATTCGGCGACACGGTCGCCCCATTCGTTAGCGATGAAGCTGTGGCCATAGAAGCTTTGCCCGCCTTCGCTTCCGATGCGGTTGGCGGCGATCACCGGCATGCAGTTGCTGACCGCGTGGCCGACCATCGCCCGGCGCCACATGCGGTGGGTGTCGAAGTCGGGCGCCTGCGGCTCGGAGCCGATGGCCGTGGGATAGAACTGCAACTCGGCCCCCATCAACGCCATCACGCGGGCGCTTTCGGGGTACCACTGGTCCCAGCAGATGCCGACGCCGATGCGGGTGCCGCACACGTCCCACACCTTGAAGCCGGTGTTGCCGGGGCGGAAATAGAACTTTTCCTCGTAGCCCGGCCCGTCCGGAATGTGGCTCTTGCGGTACGTGCCAAGAATCTCGCCGTCCGCGTCGATCATCGCCAGGGTGTTGTAGTAGTGCTGGCCATCCTTCTCGAAGAAGCTGGTCGGGATGGCGACCTTGAGGCTCTTCGCCAGCTTCTGCATCGCCAACACCGAGGGGTGCTCGGCGGTCGGCCGGGCGAGCGCCCAGAAGCGGTCGTCCTCCTCGCGGCAGAAATAGCCGCCGGAGAACAGTTCGGGCGGCAAAACGATTTTTGCGCCCCTGCCGGCGGCTTCCTCGACCAGCTCGGACACGGCGGCGATGTTGTCCTGCTCGGCCTCGAGGTTGAGGTGCAGTTGCAAAGCGGCGACGGTGAGCGTGTCCATCCGCGCCAGTTAGGGGCTGGCGTGCGGGGTGGCAACGATGCGCTCGCGTGCCTATCTCCATGGCGAAGGAGACATCCATGAGCGATACCGAAACCGCCATCCTCGCCGGCGGCTGCTTCTGGTGCACCGAGGCGGTGTTTCGCGACGTGATCGGCGTCAGCAAGGTCGAGAGCGGCTACATCGGCGGCACGCTCGCCAACCCGACCTACAAGCAGGTATGCGGCGGCGATACCGGCCACGCCGAGGCGATCCGGGTGACGTTCGACCCGGCCGTCATTTCCTATGCCGAGATCCTCGACGTGCTGCTCGGCACGCACGATCCGACGCAATTGAACCGCCAGGGCAACGACATCGGCACCCAATACCGCAGCGCGATCTTCCCCCTCGACGAAACCCAGCGGGCCGAGGCTGGCGCGGCGATCGCGCGGTGGAATGCCGAGCACGAGGGGCAAAAGGCGGTCACAACGATCGAAGGCCCGGCCGTGTGGTATCCGGCCGAGGACTATCATCAGGAATACTGGGAAGGCGAAGGCCAGCGGAGTCCGTATTGCCTCGCGACGATCCCCCCCAAACTGGCCAAGCTGCGCAAGAGCTTTGCCGCAAAGGTGGCCCACTGAGGGACGGCTGCGCGGGCGGCCTCGACAAAGGCGGTCGCGGCCCCGAAGCGGTGCCGTTGCGCAGGCTCGAATCGAGGTAGTCCATGGTTGCCGTGAAGTCGCGCGATGCCGCTTACGCCAGGGCTCATCCCCGAACCGCGGCGCTGTTGGCCGCCCTCGGCGCGATCGCCCTGTGGTTCCTGCTCTCGCGCTCGCACTACTTCACGCGCTTTTCCGAAGCGTCGTTCGACCCTTACTACTGGCCGCGCCGATGGGCCTTGCTGCCGCACGTCGCTGCTGGCGGAACCGCGATTTCGACGGGACTCGTCCAGCTCTGGCTCGGCCTGACCGGGCGGACGGGCCAGCTGCACAAAGCGCTCGGGCGGATCTACGTCATCGCCATCGCTATCGGCGCGCCAGCCGGCCTGTACCTCGCCAGCAGCATCCCCGGCCATCTCGACTACAAGGCCGGTCTGTTCGGGCTCGACATGGCATGGGTGGTGACCACCAGCATGGCCATACTGGCGATCAAGCGGCGCGACATCGCCCAGCACCGCGCGTGGATGATGCGCAGCTATACCGTGACGTTCGGCTTCGCCACCTACCGAATCATCTACTGGTGGCTTGCGCCGCACATCACCATGCCGCACGACGACGTGGCCGATCAGTTGTCGGTGATCATGGCCTGGGCCTGCTGGTCGGTGCCGCTGATGGGCATGGAGGTGGCGCTCCAGCTGCGCGCGATGCGCCCTGCGCGCAAACCGGCTACGGTCCGGCCACCGGCGCGCGTCGTGGAGCTTTCCCAGGCCGCCTGAGCCAGGCTTTATCGCCTGAAGCGCGCGATGAAGAACCCGTCGAGGCCGCCGTGCTCGGCGAGCATTCCGGGATCCGTGCGCAGCCAGCCTTGCGGGGTCGGCTCAAGCCCCGCGGGAAGTTCTTCGGACGTGATCGGCAGCGGTTCGAGCTCGAGCATGGCCGCCCGGTCCTCCCCCTCCTCGCGCTCGAGCGAGCAGACAGCATACACCAGAACTCCCCCCGGCTTGAGCCAGCGCTGCGCGCGTCCCAGCAGGCGCGCCTGCAGTTCGGTCATCTCGGCGATCTGCCGTGGGCCGATGCGGTGGAGCACGTCGGGGTGGCGGCGGCAGGTGCCGGTGGCGGTGCACGGCGCGTCTAGCAGGATCGCGTCGAACCGTT
>Ga0207705_10003867_pt1 | contig 11391 bp, 12 predicted proteins | sample KBSC13metaG_FD_184314 | JGI IMG/M metagenome (GOLD analysis project Ga0207705, IMG submission 184314) | Corn rhizosphere microbial communities from Kellogg Biological Station, Michigan, USA - KBS C1-3 metaG (SPAdes) (version 2) | ecosystem: Host-associated > Plants > Roots > Rhizosphere > Soil ...
TCGCGATCGGCCTGATGGCGCTTCTGATGAGTGACATCCGCCTGGTTTATTGGTTCGCGATTATCCCTGCCGCGATCTCGTTCCTCCTCGCCTGGCTTGCGCTCCGTGAGCCGGAGACTCACGAGCCGAGCTCGAAGAAATCACCGTTCTTCAAGGGTTTTCGCGAGCTCGACAAGGACACAAAGCGGCTCCTTGGTGTCGGCTTCCTGTTCACACTCGCCCGCTTCTCCGAAGGCTTCCTGATCTTGAAGGGGATCGAGGTTGGGCTGAGCGAGACGCTGTCCCCGCTGTCGCTCGCAATCTTCAATCTCGCTTATGTCGCCCTCGCTTACCCGGCGGGAGCGCTCAGCGACCGGATGAGCCCGAAAACGATCCTGATGGGGGGAATCGCCGTTCTGATCGCCGGAGATCTCGTCCTCGCAAGAACGGGCGGCTTCGTTGGCCTGGCGATCGGGGTGGCGTTGTGGGGAGCGCACATGGCGCTGACCCAGGGGATTTTCTCGCGGATGATCGCCGACAGCGCTCCGGGAGAGCTTCGCGCCACCAGCTTCGGTGCTTTTTACTTCGTCACCGGAATCGCGGCCTTGCTCGCGAGCCTCGGGGCAGGATGGTTGTGGGACAGCGAGGGCTCAAGCGCGGTGTTCGTTACCGGCGGCGGAATCGCGGCGCTCGCCTGGGCAATGCTTGCGTTGTTGCCGGAGGAGAAATCCACCCTGCGAGCGTAGCTCGTGGGGAGGGGGACCATCTGCCGAAGAGCAGATGGTGGAGAAGTAAAGTCGCCGGCGTGAGTTACCCCTCCACCAGCTTCGCTGGTCCCCCTCCCCATCGCTCCGCGACAGGGAGGATCTTCACCGCGTAAACTTCTCGCCCTTCTCGGCCTTCTCGAGAAGCAGCTTCGAGAAGCTGAAGTCCGGCTTCATCCGCTCTTCCTGCTGCTTCAGGCCCGCGACGATCTTGGTCAGGCCCTCGATATTGTCGGCCCAGTACATCGGCCCGCCTTTGTAGACCGGCCAGCCGTAGCCATAGACCCAGACGACATCGACGTCCGACGCGCGCTGGGCCATGCCTTCCTCGAGGATTTTCGCGCCTTCGTTGACCATCGGATAAATGGTTCGCTCGACGATCTCCTGGTCGGAGATGTTGCGGCGTTCCACGCCTTTTTCCGCCGCGAATTTCTCGATGATTTGCTGAACCACAGGCGACGGGCTGGGGCGGCGATTCTGGTCATAATCGTAGAAGCCGGCGCCCTTCTTCTGCCCCCAGCGCTCGATCGCGCAGAGTGCGTCGCGCAAGCTTTCGATCCGGTTCGGGTCGCGGTGCCAGCCGATATCGACCCCGGCGAGGTCGGCCATCTGGAACGGGCCCATCGGCATCCCGAAATCGACATGCACCTTGTCGACCTGGTCGGGAGTCGCGCCTTCCAGAAGCAGCTTCATCGCCTCGATCTGGCGCGGCATCAGCATCCGGTTGCCGATGAAGCCGTGGCACACGCCCGCGACGACCGGCACTTTCCTGATCCGCTTGCCGAGCTGCATCGCGGTGAGGAGCACGTCAGGAGCGGTCTTCTCGCCCCGCACGACTTCCAGAAGCTTCATCACGTTGGCGGGCGAAAAGAAGTGCATTCCAAGCACGTCCTGCGGCCGCGATGTCGAGGCGGCGATCTCGTTGACGTTGAGGTAGCTGGTGTTTGACGCAAGGATCGCGCCCCGCTTCGCGATCTTGTCGAGCTTGCCGAAAACTTCCTTCTTCACGTCCATATTCTCGTAGACGGCTTCGATGATGAGGTCGCAGTCGGCGAGCGCTTCGAAGTCCAGCGTCGGTGACAGCAGTCCCATCGCTTTTTCGACCTGGTCGGAGGTGAAGCGGCCCTTGGCGGCGCTGGCCTCGTAATTCTTGCGCATCAGGCCGGTGCCTCGGTCGAGAGCCTCCTGCCCCATCTCGACGATGGTCACCGGGATTCCGGCGGTGAGGAAATTCATTGAAATCCCGCCGCCCATCGTTCCGGCGCCGATCACGCCCACCTTGCGGATGTCGCGCGGCTTCGTATCCTCGGGGATATCGTCGATCTTGGCCGCCTTGCGCTCGGCGAAGAAGAAATATTGCTGCGCCTTGGCCTGGGTGCCGGCCATCAGCTCCATGAACAGCTTGCGCTCTTCGATGACGCCCTCGCCGTAGGGCTTCTGGGTCGCCACCTGCACCGCCCGGATGTTCGCATCGGGGGCGTCGAAGCCTTTGAATTTGCGGGCGTTGGCCTTTCGGAATTCGTCGAAGACGGCCGGGTCCGTGTCGTCGATCCGGTCGGTTCGCTCCGACGATCTGGGAAGCGGCCGAACGTCGCGCACTTCCTCCGCGAAGGCGACCGCGTGCGGCACAAGCTCGCCCTCGACGATCCGGTCGACCAGCCCCGCCTCATAACCCTGTTTGGCTCCGATCGGATTGCCGGTCGCGCACATTTGCAACGCAAGCTCGACGCCCGCGACTCGCGGTAGGCGCTGGGTCCCGCCCGCACCAGGCAGTAGCCCGAGCTTCACTTCCGGAGTGCCGAGCTTCGCCGTCGGAACCGCGACCCGGTAGTGGCAGCCGAGCGCCACCTCTAGCCCGCCGCCGAGCGCGGTGCCGTGGATCGCGGCGATCACCGGCTTGGTGCACTCCTCGATCCGGTCGACCACCTGCGGAAGCCACGGCATGACCGGCGGCTTTCCGAACTCGGTGATGTCGGCACCGGCGAAGAAGGTCTGCCCTTCGCAGGCGATAACCACCGCCTTCACATTGCCGTCGGCCTCCGCTTCATCAATCGCATCAACCAGCCCCTGCCGGACGGTCGCGGACAGCGCGTTCACCGGCGGGTTGTTGGATTCGATGATCAGCACATCGCCATGGTGGCGCGTGGAAATGGGGTTGGTCACTTATGCTCTCCGAAATTCAGGCCGAGGTCCGGCCATAGTCCTGGATTGAGAAGGGATGCGAGGCGGAAAGGCCGCCGTCGACGGCAATCGCCTGGCCGTTGACGTAGCTCGCCGCATCCGAAGCGAGGAATAGCGCAACAGAGGCGATCTCCGCAGGCTCGCCCCCGCGCTTCATCGGGTTCAGGCGGCCGATTCGATTTTCCCGTCCGGTCGAGCGTGCCCAGTCGTAAAACTCGGCCGTCATTCCTGTTTCGATCAGTCCCGGGCAGATCGCGTTCACCCGCACGTTCGATCCGGCGAGCTGGCTCGCCGCGACTTTGACCAGGCTGATCACTCCGGCCTTGGACGCCGAATAAGCCGCGCCGCCAGCGCCTGCGCGAAGCCCGGCGACCGAGGCGGTGCAGATGATCGATCCGCCGCCGCGGTCCTTCATGTGCGGCGAGGCATATTTGATGGCGAGGAACGGCCCGATCAAATTGACCTGCAGGATTTGCTGCCAGTCGGCGCTGGTCTGCTCGAAAATTCCCGCCATTCCGCCGGAGATTCCTGCGTTGGCGAAGACGATGTCGATTCCGCCGAAGTCGGCGACGGTCTTTTCAACCAGCGCCTCGACTTCGGCTTCGGAGCCGGCGTTGAGGCGGGCGATCCCAGGCCCGTCGTTGATATCAGCCGCAACCACCGTCGCGCCTTCACAGCGAAACTGCTCGGCCGTCGCCTTGCCGATGCCTGACTCGGCGCCGGTCACGATCGCAACCTTGTGGTCGAGCAGCCCCATCAGTTGCTGTCCCGCGGCCGGTGCTTGGCAAACTCCATTTTCGCGATCGAGCGGTTGTGGACCTCGTCCGGGCCGTCGGCGAGGCGGAGGGTGCGGATGTGCGCCCAGCTCATCGCAAGCGGCGTGTCCTGGCTGACACCGGCGCCGCCGAACGCCTGAACCGCGTCGTCAATCACCTTCAGCGCCATCTGCGGCGCCTTCACCTTGATCATCGCGATCTCTGCTCTCGCCGCCTTGTTGCCTTCGCGGTCCATCATATCGGCGGCCTTGAGGCAGAGAAGCCGGGTCGCTTCGATCTCAATTCGCGCATCGGCGATCCGCTGCTCCCAGACGCTTTGTTCGGACAATCTCTTTCCGAACGCGACCCGGCTCTGAAGCCGCTCGCACATCAGCCCGAGCGCCTCTTCGGCTGCGCCGATCGTTCGCATGCAATGGTGGATCCGTCCCGGCCCGAGCCGCCCCTGCGCGATCTCGAACCCGCGCCCTTCGCCGAGAAGCAGGTTCGACGCGGGAACCCGGACATTCTCGAGGCTGATTTCCATGTGCCCGTGCGGCGCGTCGTCGTAGCCATAGACCGTCAGCGCCCGCTCGATCCTCAGCCCTTTCGCCTCCATCGGCACCAGGATCATCGACTGCTGCTTGTGCGCGGGCGCAGAGGGGTCGGTCTTGCCCATCAGGATCGCCACCTTGCAGCGCGGGTCACCGGCGCCCGACGACCACCATTTGCGGCCGTCGATCACATAGTCATCGCCATCGCGTGCAATCGAGCATTCGATGTTCGTTGCGTCGGACGAAGCGACTCCCGGCTCGGTCATCAGGAACGCCGACCGGATATCGCCGCTCATCAAAGGCGCCAGCCACCGCGCCTTCTGCTCCTTCGAACCGTAGCGGTGGAGCACCTCCATGTTGCCGGTGTCGGGCGCCGAGCAGTTGAACACCTCGCTCGCCCACGGGATGCGCCCCATCTCCTCGGCGCAGAGCGCGTATTCGAGGTTGGTCAGCTGCTCGCCTTCGAACGCGAAGCTCTCGTCCACCATCGGCACGGCCGGCGCGGGCGGCATGAACAGGTTCCAAAGCCCCGCCTCGCGTGCCTTCGCCTTCAGCTCGTCGATGAGCGGGATCGGCTGCCAGCGGTCGCCCGACGAATGCTGCTGGCGATACCCGCCCAGGCGCGGGCGGATTTCAGAATCGACGAACGCGCGAACGCGGTCGCGGAACTGGGCCTGGCGTGCGGTCAGCTCGAAATCCACGGCTGGTGGCTGCCAGAATTGCGGACCCTTTGCCAGCCCGTCTAACGACGGATCATCGCTCCAGCAGGAAGTTGAGCCTCGCGCTTGCGATCGGCTGGTCGCGCTTTTCCTGCCAGGCGAAGGCTTCGACATTGGCCATCGTCGCCCCCAGCCGTTCGATCGCCGCCGTCGCGAACGTTTCCTTGTCCAGGCCCGGCCGCATGTAGTCGACGGTTACCGTCACTGGCTTCATCGTCACCTTGTCGTCGCCGATCTCTCGCGCGAGGCTGCTGAAGGCGGCAAATTCGAGAAGGCCGGCGATCGCTCCGCCGTGAAGGAAGCCGCGCCGGCCAACGACGTCATCATGAAACGGCATCGTCACCCGGGCGCCGCCATCCACCTCCTCGAAGCGGAACTTCAGGAGATGGGCGTAAGGAGGAATTTCGGGCATGCGCGCTGTTTAGACCAGCCGCATGGGTCCGCAAACCGCAGCTTATGCCTTGACCTTATACCCGGCAAGCGTGCCGAGGGCAAAACAGGTGAGCAGCGCGAGCTGCACCTTTCCGTGCGGATCGCTCCAGCCGAAATAACTGTCTCCCCACCCGGCGAGCACGACGAACATGATAGCCGACAGTCCAACCAGCATCGTTCCTACCTCCCGCGCCGGCTATGGTCCGGCATGTCGAGAGGATGCCCGCCGCTGGTAAACAGAGGGTAAAGCTTGCCCGAACCCGGCAAGACCGCCATAGGCGCCGCCATGAAAGCCCGCGTCTTCATCACCCTCAAGCCCGGCGTTCTCGACCCCCAGGGAAAGGCCATCCACCACGCTCTCGAAGGGCTCGGCTTTTCGGGCGTCAACGATGTCCGGGCCGGCAAGCTGATCGAGCTCGACCTTGCCGACGACACAAGCGATTCCGACATTGAGGATATGTGCCGCAAGCTGCTCGCCAACACGGTGATCGAGAATTTCCGGATCGAGCGCTCGGCGGACGCCTGAGCTGCCACGATTCCCGCATATTTGGCGGCTATTCGGCAAGCGCCCGCCAGGAGTGAGTGAATGAAGACCGCCGTCATCGTCTTTCCCGGCTCCAACTGCGACCGCGATCTGGCGGTCGCGCTCGAGCAGGTCACCGGCCGCGCTCCGGCGATGGTCTGGCACGGCGAAAGCGAGCTTCCGAGCGGAGTCGATTTCATCGGAATCCCAGGCGGCTTTTCCTACGGCGACTATCTCCGCTCGGGAGCGATGGCGGCACGCTCGCCGATCGTCCGCGCGGTGATCGACGCCGCCGGTCGCGGAGTGCCGGTGCTCGGCGTCTGCAACGGATTTCAGGTGCTGACCGAGACCGGGCTTCTTCCCGGGGCATTGATGCGCAACGCCGGGATCAACTTCGTGTCGCGCCCGGTCGCGCTTACGGTCGAGAACAGCCAGACGCTCTTCACCAGCGGCTACGATGCTGGCGAGACGATCCGGATTCCGGTCGCGCACCACGACGGCAATTATCATGCGGATGATTCCACTCTCGACCGGCTCGAGCAGAACGGCCGGGTCGTGTTTCGCTATGCCGAAGAGGTCAACGGCTCGGCGCGGCGGATCGCGGGAATTGTCAACGACGCAGGCAATGTGCTCGGAATGATGCCGCACCCGGAGCGCGCGATCGAGCCGGCGCATGGAAGCACCGACGGAAGACGCCTGTTCGAAGGCTTGCTCGAGACTGTCGCCTGATTCGTCGGCGTTTAGCGGGTTGCCCGGAACGGCCGCATCCCCCCATAAGCATCGACATGTGCGCCCGTAGCTCAGTTGGATAGAGCGCGAGACTTCTAATCTTGAGGTCGCAGGTTCGAATCCTGCCGGGCGCGCCAGCTGATTAGTCCATTTTGGAGCAAATTGTTCATGGCCAGCCCACGCGCCCAGCGGCAGCGCGCAATCGTCGACATCCTGAAGCAGGAAAGCCCGCTCGGGCACGAGGAGCTCAGCGCCCGGCTCAGCGCCGCCGGGTATCAGGTCAGCCGCGCCACCGTGTCGCAGGACCTCGAGCAGATCGGAGCAATGAAGGTGAAGCGCGGGACCAACCTCGGCTACGCGCTTTCGGACCAGCTGGCAGACCGCGACCGCTCCGGCACTCGCCTCCGCCGTATCTTCGGCGAATGGGTGCAGTCGATCGAGACGTCCGGCAATTTCATCGTCGTCCGCACGCCTCCGGGCTCGGCGGGGCTTGTTTGCCTCGCGCTCGATCAGGCGAAGCTCCCGGAAATTGTCGGCACGATCGCCGGCGACGACACGCTCTTCATCGCGGTCCGAAGCGGGCTTCCGGTGGAACCGCTGGCGGAGCGGCTGCGAGAGTTCGTCGAGCTGGGCTAAAAGAGGAGCCTCGTGGCCCAGTACAGCTGCAGATAGCCGATCAGCGCAACCACGTTCAGCCACTTCGGCCGGACGAGGATGAGCAAAAGGCCGGCGCCAACCCACAAACCCAGCCTCCCAAAGGCCGCCGGGCTGGTGAAAAAATTTCCGTAGATAAAGAGCATCGCCGCGACGAGCAGCAGATTGCTGACCTGCACTGCGAGGATGACCCAAACCTTCTGCCTGAAATAATATGCGTCGAGATCGCTCGATTCCTGGAGGTCATCAGGAAACACGAGAGCGGCGGCGATGTAATAAAGACCCGCGATCAGCGCCCCGAACAGCAGGGTTGGCAAGGTGACGGGTATCGAGTCGCGCAGATCCCATGTCTGAGTCCAGAACGTGACAAGATCGATCGCCAACAGAAGCCCGAGAAGCGGACTGAGCCAACCCATGTGAATTCGGTGCCTCGCCCGAAGAGCGCGGGCGAAGCCGCCGAAAAGCTCCGCGAGACTGAGGCCAAGGAGCAGGCCAAACAATGTGAAGGCGAAGTTGAAGGCTTCCGTCTGCATCGCCCCCTCCGTAGCTTTAACCGACCAGTTTCCCCGGATTCATCAGCCCGTGCGGGTCGAGGGCGTTCTTGATCGCCCGGAGTGCCGCGAGATCGCCGGGTGCGGCGAGCCGCTCCAGTTCGCCGCGCTTCATTTGTCCGATTCCATGCTCGGCGGAAATCGACCCGCCGGCCGCGGTGACCAGATCATCGACGAAACGTTCGATCTCATGCCCTTCGCGCTGGTTCCAACCGGGCATGGATCGGCTCCCGGCGCGGACGTGGAAGTGGAGATTGCCGTCGCCCAAATGGCCGAATGCGCTTGCGATAGTACCCGGAAACGCGCGTTCGACCGCCGCTTTCGCTTCGAGCAGGAAGGTGGGCATATCGGCGACCGCGACCGAAATGTCGTGCGCCGTCGACGGGCCGTCGGTGCGCTCGGCTTCGGAAATGGAATCCCGGATTCGCCACAGCGCTTCGGCCTGGGACTCGGAAGAGGCCACCATGGCGTCCTCGACCAGCTTGTCGTCGATTGCTCCGGCGAGCAGCGATTGCAGAAGCTCGACAGGATCGAAACCCGGTGCCGACGATGTCGCCTCGATCAGCACGTTCCACTTGTGCTCGCCGTCCAGCGGGTTGCGAGTCCCCGGAATGTGGCGAAGAACAAGCTCGAGCGAGTCCGCAGGTATCAGTTCGAAGCCTTCGATTCGGTCGGTCTTCGCTTCGAAATCGCGGAGCAGGGCGAGCGCCGCCTGGGGATCGCCAACCCCTGCCCAGCCGACCGCTCGCGAATAGACAGCCGGGACCAGCCGAAGCGCAGCCGCGGTGACGATCCCGAGAGTCCCTTCCGCCCCAACCAGCAGCTGGTCGAGACTATAGCCGCGATTGTCTTTCTTGAGGCCGGACAGGCCACTGTGGATCGAGCCGTCGGGAAGCACTGCCTCAAGGCCCGCGACTAGCGAGCGCATCGTCCCGAAGCGGAGCACCTGGGTACCGCCCGCATTGGTCGAGATGAGGCCGCCGACCGTGCAGCTTCCGCGAGAGCCCAGCGTCAGCGGAAACCGTCGTCCGACGGCGGCCGCCTGCTCGTGCAATTGCTGAAGGATCATCCCCGCCTCCACAATTGCGACATTGTGCTGGGCACTGATCGTTCGAAGCCGGTTCATTCGCCGAAGCGACAAGATCAGTGCCGACCCGTCTCCGGGCGGCGTAGCGCCGCCGACCATCGACGTGTTCCCGCCTTGCGGCACAAGCGGCACGCGATGCTCGCCAGCGAGCTTCACGATCGCGGAGACCTCCTCGGTCGAAGACGGCGACAGGATGGCTCGCGCGCTGCCGTGAAAGCGGCCTCGCCAATCCGTCAGCCACGGCTCGACATCCGCCGGATCGGTGATCGCGGCCCTGGGCCCGAAGCGCGTCCGAACCTCGTCGATCAGCGTTTGTTGAGTGTCGCTCACCCGAGCTTACTTGGCATTGGCGCCGCCGCGCGGCAAATCACATTTATGGACCAGCGCCCCCGCATCACCCTGATTGTCGCCCGCTCGCTCGGCGGAGTCATCGGCCGCGCGGGCAAACTGCCCTGGCATATCCCCGCCGACCTCAAGCGATTCAAGGCAATCACCATGGGAACGGCGATGGTGATGGGCCGAAGGACGTTCGAAAGTCTTCCCGGCCTCCTCCCGGGACGGCGGCACATTGTCCTGACACGCGACGAGAGCTGGGAGGCAAAAGGAGTCGAAGTCGCCCATAGCGCCGACGAGGCGCTCGCGCTTGCCGGAGAGGATCCGGTTTCGGTGATCGGCGGGGCCGACGTGTTCGCCCTCTTCCTTCCCCGGGCCGGCCGAGTGGAGCTTACCGAGGTGCTCGCCGATATTCCCGGCGACACGGTGATGCCCGACCCGCGCGACAATGTGGATTGGAAAGAAACCGAAGTCTCGGTCCACGGCCCCGAAGACGGGCGGCCGGGCTTCCGGTTCGTGACTCTCGACCGCGCCTAGGTGTCGAGGCCAGAATCCAGAATGGCGTCGATGGCTGCGGCGACCGCTTCGACGCTCGCCATTCCATCAACCTGTCGGACCAGCCCGCGCTCTTCGTAATAAGGAAGGATCGGAGCGGTCTTCGCGCGATATTCGGCCATCCGAGTGCGCACCGTCGCTTCGTTGTCGTCCGGGCGCCGTTTGAACTCGTGACTTCCGCAAACATCGCAAGTGCCTTCGACCTTCGGGCGCTTGTGGGTGTCGTGATAGGGGGAGCCGCATTTGGCGCAGCTGAAGCGGCCGGTAATGCGCTCGACGAGCGCCTCTTCGTCGACCTCCAGCTCGATGACGTGATCGAGCTTCTGCCCCCGGTCGGCGAGCAGGAGGTCGAGCGCCTCGGCCTGGGCGCGGGTGCGCGGATAGCCGTCGAAGATTGCGCCATGGTCGCCTATCTCATCGAGCCGCTCGCCGATGAGCGCGCTGACGATCGAATCGCTGACCAGCTCGCCGGCCTCCATCACGGCTTTCGCCTTGACCCCGATAGGGGTGCCGGCGGCGACGGCCGAGCGAAGCATGTCGCCGGTCGACAGCTGGATCATCCCGCGGGTGGCTTCGAGCCGCGCCGCCTGGGTTCCCTTACCCGCCCCCGGAGGGCCAAGCAGGATGATGTTCATGTGACCCGCGCTCCCCCAACGCGTCCGCGGCTAGCGGCGCTTCCCGCTCTTCAGTTTCGCCTTCTTGATCAGGTTCCCATATTCGTGGGCGATCAGGTGACTCTGGATCTGGGTCACCGTATCCATCGTCACGTTGACGACGATGAGCAGGCTGGTGCCGCCAAGATAGAAAGGCACGCCGGCCTGGGCGAACAGGAACTCCGGAACAAGGCAGATCAGTGCGAGATACGTCGCTCCGACGACCGTGATCCGGGTCAGCAGATAGTCGAAATAATGCTCGGTCGCCTTGCCCGGCCGGATTCCTGGAATGAACCCGCCGTGCTTCTTGAGGTTCTCCGCGGTTTCCTCGCTGTTGAACTGAACCGCGGTGTAGAAGAACGTGAAGAAGATGATGCCCGCGCCGTAGATCAGCATGTACAGCGGGCTTCCGTGCTGCAGGTAGGTGCTGATCGTGATCAGCCAATCGCTGGCCGCGGAGTTCGGGTTCGCGCTCTTGCCCATCCACTGAATGACCGTCAGCGGCATGATCAGAAGCGAGGACGCGAAGATCGGCGGGATCACACCGGAGGTGTTGATCTTGATCGGAAGGTGCGAGCGCTCCTGCTGCATCGCTCCGCGCGCGGTCTGGCGCTTGGGATACTGGATCAGGACCCGGCGCTGAGCGCTCTCCATGAAGCAGATGAACGCGACGAGGCCGAGCGCGAGGACGACGATTCCGACAACCAGCGTCGGGTCCATGGTGCCCGTCCGGCCACCCTCGAAAAGCTGCGCCATCGCCTGCGGGAGGCGGGCGACAATTCCGGCCATGATGATGAGCGAAACGCCGTTACCGATTCCACGGCTGGTGATCTGCTCGCCGATCCACATCAGGAACATCGTCCCGCCGATGAGGCTCACTGTGCCCGCCGCTTCGAATACGATACCCGGCTGGACGACAGCAGCG
>Ga0207705_10003868_pt1:0-7500 | contig 11391 bp, 6 predicted proteins | sample KBSC13metaG_FD_184314 | JGI IMG/M metagenome (GOLD analysis project Ga0207705, IMG submission 184314) | Corn rhizosphere microbial communities from Kellogg Biological Station, Michigan, USA - KBS C1-3 metaG (SPAdes) (version 2) | ecosystem: Host-associated > Plants > Roots > Rhizosphere >...
ACGAGGAAGCCGAGAAGCGGATGGACCAGGACGACGTCGCCCGCACCGCGCTCGCCAACGCCGAGCACAACGGCATCGTCTTCCTCGACGAGATCGACAAGATCGCGGTCAGCGACGTGCGCGGCGGCTCGGTCAGCCGCGAGGGTGTGCAACGCGACCTGCTGCCGCTCATCGAGGGAACCACGGTCGCCACCAAGTACGGGCCGATGAAGACCGACCACGTGCTGTTCATCGCCAGCGGCGCGTTCCACATCGCCAAGCCGAGCGATATGCTTCCCGAGCTGCAAGGCCGCCTGCCGATCCGCGTCGAACTGCGCAGCCTGACCGAGGAGGACTTCGTCCGCATCCTCAGCGAGACCAAGGCCAACCTGGTCGAGCAGTACCGCGCGCTGATCGGGACCGAGGAAGTCACCCTGGAGATCACGCCCGAGGCGGTGAACGAAGTGGCCAGGATCGCCGCGCAAGTGAACGAGAGCGTCGAGAACATCGGCGCCCGGCGCTTGCAGACGGTGATGGAAAAGCTGCTCGAGGACTTGAGCTTCGAGGCCGAAGAGAAAAAGGGCGAGAGCGTGACGATCGACGCTGCGTACGTACGTGACCGCCTGGCGGGCCTCGCGGGCGATGCCGACCTCAGCAAGTATATCCTCTGACGCCGGCTTGCCTGGCCGCCGGCGGTCGGACATACCGGCGGCATCGGCGGTGAGGGGGAAGGGCATGACGATCACGCGACGGGCGGTGCTGGCCGGCGGTCTGGCCCTGGGAGCGTTCCCCGCTTTCGCCCAGACCGCTCCGCCGACGATCGACCTGCGCGATCCGCGCCTGCGGCGGATTCTCGATCCCGCCGCGCCGATCGAGACCATCGCCAGCGGCATCCAGTGGGCGGAGGGGCCGGTGTGGATCCGCCCCGGCGGCTACCTGCTTTTCTCCGATCCCCCCGCCAACCTGATGCGGCGCTGGAGCCGCGCCGGCGGTGTGACCCGCTTCCTCCAGCCGTCGGGCAAAGGCGGGACCGATCCCAAGCTGGTGCGCGAGCCCGGCTCCAACGGCCTCGCCGGCGACGGCAAGGGGCACGTGCTGATCGCCGACAGCGGCGGCCGCGCGATCACCCGGCTCGACCTCGCCACCAAGCGCAAGACGGTGCTGGTCGACCGCTACAAGGGCATGCGCTTCAACAGCCCGAACGACCTGCACATCGCCCGTTCGGGCGCGATCTACTTCACCGATCCGCCTTACGGGTTCGCCGCCGGCGACCAGTCGCCGCTCAAGGAGCTCGACATCAACGGGGTCTATCGCTGGATGCCCGGCGGCAAGGCCGAACTAGTCGACGGCACGCTGACCCGGCCCAACGGCGTCGCGCTCTCGCCCGACGAGAAGCGGCTGTACGTCTCGGTCAGCGACGAGAAAGCGCCGAAGATCCTCGTTTACGATCTCGACCGCCACGGCATGCCGCGCCACAGCCGCGTGCTGCTCGACGCCAGGCCGATGCTGGCCGGCGGCGCGCCCGGACTGCCTGACGGGATGAAAGTCGCGGCCGACGGCACCTTGTTCTGCTCCGCGCCGGGCGGGATGCTGATCATGACCCCCGAGGGCGAACCGCTCGGGCTGATCCATGATGGCAAGGCAATCGCCAACTGCTGTTTCGGCGAGGACGGGCGGACGCTGTTCATGACCTCGTCCGACCGCGTCCTGCGGCTGCGCCTGAAGATCAACGGCTGGCGCGCCTAGAAGCGCCTAGCCGCCGGCCCGCTCACTCGGCCGCTTCCTCCAGCACTTCGCGCTCGTGCGCTTGGCGCGCCCACATCTCGGCATAGAGCCCGTCGAAACGAAGCAACTGCGTGTGGTTGCCGTGCTCGGCCAGCCGGCCTTCGTGCATCACGTAGATCAGGTCCGAATCCGCGATCGTCGATAGCCGGTGGGCGATCGACAGGCTGGTGCGGTGCGCCGAGACTCGCCGCAGGGTGGCGAGGATGTCCTGCTCGGTGCGGGTGTCGAGCGCGCTGGTTGCTTCGTCGAGCAGCAGGATCGGCGGGTTCTTGACCAGCGTGCGGGCGATCGCCACCCGCTGCTTCTCGCCGCCCGACAGCTTGAGGCCGCGCTCGCCGACTTCGGTGTCGAAGCCTTGCGGCAGCTTCTTGATGAACGGCAGGATCGCCGCTCCGCGCGCGGCGGCGACGACTTCATCGTGCGAGGCGCCGTCGCGGCCGTAGGCGATGTTGTAGCCGATCGTGTCGTTGAACAGCACGCTGTCCTGCGGGACGATGCCGATTTGCCGGCGGAGCGAGTCCTGGGTCACCTCGCGAATGTCTTGCCCATCGATCAGGATGCGGCCCGACCACGGATCGTAGAAGCGGAACAGCAACCGCCCGATGGTCGATTTACCGGCGCCGGAGGGCCCGACGATGGCGACGTGGTCGCCGGCCGAGACCTCGAAGCTGAGCCCGTGGAGGATCTGCCGGTCGCGGTCGTAACCAAACTCGACATTGTCGAACACGACGGTCGGCCGCTTCACGACCAGCGCCGGCGCGCCGGGCGCGTCGCGCACTTCGATCTGGGTGTCGATCAGCTTGAACATCAGGGCCATGTCGATCAGGCCCTGGCGGATGTTGCGGTACACCCAGCCGAGCATGTTGAGCGGGGTGAACAGCTGTTGCAGGTAAGTGTTGATCAGCACCAGGTCGCCGACCGACAGCCGCCCCTTGCTCCAGCCCCACACGGTGAAAGCCATCGCCCCGCCCATCATCAGGTTCATGATCGCCGCCTGGACGATGTTGAGCAGGGCGAGCGAATTCTCGCTCTTGATCGCCGCCTCCGCATAGGCGCGCGTGGCGAAGCCGTACCGCTCGCGCTCGCGGTCCTCCGCCACGAAGTATTTCACCGTCTCGTAGTTAAGCAGCGAATCCACCGCGCGGGCGAGCGCGAGGCCGTCGCTCTCGTTCATCCTGTGGCGCAAATGCGTGCGCCACTCGGTGATCAGCCGGGTGATCCAGATGTAGCTGACGACGGTCGCCGCCGTCGCGCCGACGATCACCCAGCCGAACTTGAAGTAGAAGATCACGCCGACGACGATCATCTGCACCGCCGTCGGGGCGATGTTGAACAGCAGGAAGTAGATCATCGTGTTGATGCTCTTCGACCCGCGGTCGACGGTCTTGGTCACCTCGCCCGTGCGGCGCGAAAGGTGGAAGCGCAGCGAGAGCTCGTGCAGCTGGCGGAACACGTCTTCGGTCAGCTGGCGCACCGCTTCCTGGCCGACGCGCTCGAAAATGACATTGCGCACGTTGTCGAACAGCACGGTGGCGAAGCGCCCGCCGGCATACGCCATCACCAGCCCCAGCGCGACCCACACCGCGGGATTGCCGCGCGCGGCCATCGTGTTGACCGTCCGGGAATAGGCGAACGGCAACGCGAGCGCGACGAGCATGGCCAGGATGACGAACAGCACCGCGATCAGGATCCGCGCGCGCAAGTCGCGCCGCCCGGGCGGCCAGAGGTAGGGGAGGAACCGCTTGACGGTGGTCCAGTCGGCCGGATCGGCCTTGTTGTCCTGCTGATCGTCGCCCGTCGCCATCGGCGCCAGATGGGACGCCGGGGCGGTCACGGCAATGGCCAATCGGTCAGGAGTGGAACAAAGAGCCCACTCCGGCGGTCGCCGACGACGGCAGGTCGAACAGCACCCGGCGGGTCTTGAAATCGATCGCCACGCGCCTGAACACACTCAGGTCCTGCATTCCCAGGATCAGCGCCGGCTTGTCCGCCAGGCCCAGCGCGGCAAACGCCGGCGCGTCGGCGAACGATACCGCTACCTGGTTCAACTCCATCCGCCCGATCGCTACCGTGCGCGCCACCTTGACCCCCGCGACGACCTGGGCGCCGTTGACGTCGGTCAGGGTGCTCTGGCCGAACGGCTGCGCGCGCCGCATCCGGGCAAGCAAGGCGAGATTGCCGACGCTCGTTTGCGATCCGGTATCGATGATCACGTTGACAGTGATTCCATCGACTTTAGCCTCGGTTATGATCAGCTGGCCGAGCTTGCGGCGCGCCCGGACGACGATCTCGTAGCCGCCGTTGCCGCCGAGCTGCCTGGCGTCGTCGACGAAGATGCGCTTCTCGCGGAAGTCCAGCAGCACGCGTTGGTCCTGCAAGCTGTCGAGCCCCAGAATGCCGTCAGCTCCGCCGATGTTTTCCTCTTTCAGCAACGGGGCGACCATGATGTGGAACGTCCGGCTGCCGAGCGCGAACTGCGGTATCTCGGTGGTCTCGACGTCCTCGCGGCTGACCATGCCGATGAGAATGGCCGGGCGCCTTTCCGTCAGGTTCAGCTTGTCCGCCAGGGCCGCGGACACCACCGTGGCCTGGGAGCCGGTGTCGATCATGAACCGGAACGGTCCCTGGCCCTTTATGGTGACCGGCACGGTGAGTCGGTCGTTGGCTTCGCGTTGCAGCGCGATGCTGTCCGCCGTTTGGGCTGCATCGGGTTGAGTGGGTTCTGTCGCCGAAGCGCTCGCGGTTACGGCGATGGTCGCCGCCAGAAGCTGAAACCAGCGTATCGGACCTCTCCACGCGCGCCGGCACGCGCCGGCGAGCTGGCCGCTTATATCACGCCCGGCGAGGCGTTGCCATACGGGTTCAAGCCGCGCTGCGGGCAGCGGAGCGCCGCCGCGCGACGAGGCCCGCCAGCTCGAGGATCGATTCGCGGGCGAAGACCATCAGCAGCGCGGCATAAATGGCGCCGCCGAAGCCGGCTTCGAGCCCGAGCCTCTGCCACGGCGCGAGCGAGCCGAGAAGGCGCGCGAGCGCCATAACCACGCCGGCCATCCCGACGCTGGCCAGCAAGCCCGGGGCGACCGCGGCAACCAGGCGGCGGGCGTCGATCCCGAGCTTGGCACGGGCCTGGACGAACGTCACCAACGGCATGACCGGAAAGACCAGCAGCCAGGCATAGGCAAGGCCGATCGCGCCCCACTGCAACCCGAGGAGAAAGGCGGGCGGCATGATCAGCGCGCCGAGCAGCGAGGAGCGCATGGTTATCCGCGTGTGGCCCAGTGCGTTGACCGCCGGGGCGAACAGGATGTGCAGCGTCTGCACCGGCATGGCGAGCGCCAGCACGCTGATCAGCGGCGCCATCGCGCTCCACTTCTCCCCCAGGACCACGAACACCGTGTCGGGAGCAACCACGGCGAGCCCCAGATAGAGCGGACACGTCACCAGCATGATCAGCCGCACCGCCTTGAGAAACGCGGCGCCGAGTTGCGCCGGATCGTCCTGCAGCCGCGCATAAGCCGGATAGGCCACTTCGTTGAGCGGCGGGACGAACTTGCTGGCTATAAGGCTGGTGAGGAAAAAGGCCTCGGCGTAAAGGCCGAGCTGGCCGGGCGTCAGCCAGCGCGCGGCGATCAAGGTGTCGGCCTGGGTCATCACCGTCCAGCCGAACGAACTCGCCAGCAGGGCCATCCCGAAGCGGAACATCGGGCCGCTGCCGGCGAAGTGGAAGCTCGGCCGGTAGCGCGCGCGCATCACCGCCTGCAGACCGATGGCCTTGGCCCAGAACAGCGCAAGCGGCGCCAGGACCAGGGTCCACACCCCGAACCCCGCCAGCGCGCAGCCGAGCGCGACCGCGGCCGAGACGAGCGTCGCGGCGATGTTGACCAGGCCCTGCTTGCGGAAATCCATCGCCCGCGTCAGCAGGACTTGCGGGATCGCGGCGAACGGCGTCGACAGGAAGATCAGCGCCTGGGCCTGCAACAGCGCGCGCACCTCGGGCTGGTGGTAGTATTGCGCGGCAAGCGGGGCGAGGCATACCTGGAGCAGCGCGAGCGCGCCGTTGACCAGCAGAAGGATGCCGAACGCCTGGCGGATTCGCTCGTCGGTCAGCTCGGGGTCGCGGATCAGCGAGCCGGCGAAGCCGTAGCCGTTGAGGAAGTTGAGGAACACGATCACCACCTGAGTCATCGCGAACAGGCCGTAATCGGCCGGATCGAGAATGCGGATGACCATCAGCGTCGAGGCCCAGGCGACGACCTGGGCGAAAATCTGGCTGCCCGACCGCCAGATCACCGCGCGCTTGACCGTATCGCCGAGTTGCGCGCTCATGCCGCCGCCTCGACAACGCCGAGCGGGGCGACCTCGCGGCGAACCGACTGGCGCGAGTAAGCGCGGCGGCGCCAGCGCAGCATCGGCGGGGCGAGGACCGGGCAGGCACGCCACAACGCCAGCGCCGCCGGCCAGACGAGGCCGCCGCGCCCGCCCTGGGTGAGCTGTAGCGACGCGAGGCCCGCGGCGAGGTCTCCCGCGAGCACCCGGTCGATCGCCCATTCGAACTCGAGGTCCGCGGCGTAGCGGCCCATCACCGTGCGCACGAGATCCCGTTCCGAGCAATCCGCCAGGTGCGGAAGGATCTTGCCGTAAGTCTTGAGCACGCCGCGGATCATCTTCTCGCCGCTGGCGGATGCCGACGAGGGCCGTACGCGGTATTCGCCTAGCAGCTCGTCGAGATACAGCGCGTGGCCGCCCAGCATCAGCAGGCGGACCCAGAAGTCGAAGTCCTCGCAATGCGTCATCGTCTCGTCGAAACCACCGATGGCCTCCCAGTCGGCGCGGCGGAAGGCGCTGCCGACATAGACGGCGAAGCGACGGTCGAGCACTTCGGCCAGCGTGCCCACGACGGTGCCGCGCCCGCGCTGCATCGCCGAGGCGCACGGACGGGGCTCGCGAACCGAACCGAATGTGCGCGCGTCGCAAGTGACCAGCCGCGCATCGGGATCCGCCTCCAACCCGGCGATCATCCGCTCGAGGCATCGCGGGCGCAACAAGTCGTCGCCATCGAGTAGCGCGACGTACGGCGCGCGGGCGCGCGCAATTGCGCGGTTGCGGGCGCAACTGACGCCGCCGTTGTCGGTGGCGAGGAGGCGGATGCGGGAATCGGCCAGGTAGGGGGCCACCGCGCCGGCGACGTCGTCAGGCGCGCCGTCGTCGATCACCCAGCATTCCCACTCCGCGAATGTCTGCGCCAGCACCGAAGCAAGCGCCTGGCCGACGAGATGCGCCACGCCGTAAGCGGGCACGATCACGGCGATCCGCGGCGGCCGGGCGGGGATGGCGGCGGGAGCGTTCATGAGCGCGCGATAGACCCGCCGCGATAAGATTCGGTTTAACGATCCGGGCTTTCAACGCCTTGATTTTTCCCGCCTGACACCGACATCTGGCAAGAGCTCGCGCGGCTTTGCCGGCAGCGTGAAATAAAATTGCAAAAAGGCGGTTGACCCGAATCAACCCCCTCCATATATGGCCCCTCACCGACGCGGCCCTGCCGGTTTCGACTGGCTCTGATCGCTTCGGTCGCCAACATAGAACGGACAGTTTGTCCCCCGGCCATAAATCGGGGAGCAACCACTGTCCGCCACTTATGTTGGTTGGCTCTTTGACATCGTCGGTTTTTGATGAAGGGACATGTGGGCGACGGCGCCCGGTCCGGGGACCTCAAGGCTCCGGTAACCGGTTATT
>Ga0207705_10003868_pt1:10000-11391 | contig 11391 bp, 6 predicted proteins | sample KBSC13metaG_FD_184314 | JGI IMG/M metagenome (GOLD analysis project Ga0207705, IMG submission 184314) | Corn rhizosphere microbial communities from Kellogg Biological Station, Michigan, USA - KBS C1-3 metaG (SPAdes) (version 2) | ecosystem: Host-associated > Plants > Roots >...
CTGAAACATCTCAGTACCTGGAGGAAAAGACATCAACCGAGATTCCGTTAGTAGTGGCGAGCGAACGCGGACCAGGCCAGTGCCTTCAATTCAACTAGCAGAACACTTTGGAAAGAGTGGCCATAGCGGGTGACAGCCCCGTATGCGAAAGTGATGTTGAAGGACTCGAGTAGGGCGGGACACGTGAAATCCTGTCTGAACATGGGGGGACCACCCTCCAAGCCTAAATACTCGTATGTGACCGATAGCGAACAAGTACCGTGAGGGAAAGGTGAAAAGCACCCCGATTAGGGGAGTGAAACAGTACCTGAAACCGAATGCTTACAAGCAGTGGGAGCTCCTTTAGGGAGTGACCGCGTACCTCTTGCATAATGGGTCAGTGACTTAATCTAACATGCAAGCTTAAGCCGTTAGGTGTAGGCGCAGCGAAAGCGAGTCTGAATAGGGCGATTTAGTATGTTGGATTAGACCCGAACCCCGGCGATCTAGGCATGGCCAGGTTGAAGGTGCGGTAACACGCACTGGAGGACCGAACCGGTGAACGTTGAAAAGTTCTCGGATGAGCTGTGTTTAGGGGTGAAAGGCCAATCAAGCCGGGAAATAGCTGGTTCTCCGCGAAAACTATTGAGGTAGTGCGTCAGACGTATGCCGATGGGGGTAGAGCACTGGATGGGCTAGGGGGCCGCGAGGTCTACCAAACCTAACCAAACTCCGAATACCATCGAGTCTTATCTGGCAGACAGACGGCGGGTGCTAAGGTCCGTCGTCAAAAGGGAAACAGCCCTAACCTACAGCTAAGGTCCCCAAGTCATCACTAAGTGGGAAAGCATGTGGGAATCCCAAAACAACCAGGAGGTTGGCTTAGAAGCAGCCATCCTTTAAAGAAAGCGTAACAGCTCACTGGTCTAAATAAGGGTTCCTGCGGCGAAGATGTAACGGGGCTAAAGTGATGCACCGAAGCTTAGGGTTCAGAATTTATTCTGAGCGGTAGCGGAGCGTTCCGTAAGCGAGTGAAGCCGAAGGGTAACCGACGGTGGACGTATCGGAAGTGCGAATGCTGACATGAGTAGCGACAAAAAGGGTGAGATGCCCTTTCGCCGAAAGACCAAGGGTTCCTGCGCAACGCTAATCGGCGCAGGGTGAGCCGGCCCCTAAGACGAGCCCGAAGGGGGTAGTCGATGGGAACCACGTTAATATTCGTGGGCCTGGTGGTGTGTGACGGATCGTGGAAGTTGTTCATCCTTATCGGATTGAATGGGCAGCCAAGCGGTTCCAGGAAATAGCCCCACCGTATAGACCGTACCCGAAACCGACACAGGTGGTCAGGTAGAGTATACCAAGGCGCTTGAGAGAAGTATCCTGAAGGAACTCGGCAAATTGCCTCCGTACCT
>Ga0207705_10003869_pt1 | contig 11390 bp, 10 predicted proteins | sample KBSC13metaG_FD_184314 | JGI IMG/M metagenome (GOLD analysis project Ga0207705, IMG submission 184314) | Corn rhizosphere microbial communities from Kellogg Biological Station, Michigan, USA - KBS C1-3 metaG (SPAdes) (version 2) | ecosystem: Host-associated > Plants > Roots > Rhizosphere > Soil ...
CCCTACGGGCGCCCCGTACATTGGTGACACTGGGTGGTTGCCTTCGTAGGTCGATAATGTTTCTACACCACGACCTGCGCCGCAGAATGTACGGGTCGACCATACCGCCGCTACTTGTCGATCGCGAAGACGGTGAACTCGCTGTTGGAGTAGACGTTGTGCAGGTATGGGGGCGGGTTGCTGGCGAGGTCCATATACACGCGCATGTGGCCCTGGCGGTCCGGGATGCTGAACGACTTCGTGACATACAACAGGTAGCGACACCCCGTCGACTTCAGGAATGCCTCGCGGTCGGCGTCGGAGGTGGCGGCGTCGAAGGCGTGGAATGTCTGATGCACGCGGTCCTCGTAGAAAGGCGTCTCCGACCAGTGGCCGCACCACACGGTGTGGCCGGTCAGGCCGGGGATGTACGTGTAGTAGAACGGAATCGACACCACTGGCGCGTCCACCGGCGTCTCGTTTTTGATGAAGTCGAGCGCGCCGACAAGGTTGACGTCGAGGACCGGTTGCAACTGCGTCTCTGAGCTGTTCGTCGTAACATGCCGCATGTCGCGCTTGATGACGAAGCCGTTCGAGACAAACGACGCCCCGACTATCAGCGACAGGACGACGATCCGGGCGGGCTTCGACAGCCGGCGCGTCAGCACTGCCGCCCCCCACCCCGCGAGCAGGCACAGCGGAATGTGCTCGCCCATCAGCATTTTGCGCTGGAACTTCGCCGGCACGTAGATGACCAGAAACCCGGCGATTGCCCAGCACCATATGAACAGCAGCGACGCTCGATCGGCCCAGCCCATCTTCTTCGCCTGAACAGTCTCGATCCCCTCGGGCGCATCTTTGTCTTCCAGCGCCGCCGCATCAGGAGATGGCATTGACGCCCCGTTCTCTTTGGTGGCCGCGAGCGCCTTAGCCTCCTCGCGTCGACGGAGCACCAGCATCACGGCGGCGACCACCGTGAAGACAAACACCAGGCCGTAGCCGGGAATGTAGTGGTAGAAAGGAGGTGTGAGCGTCGGCGATTCGGCACGGGAGTTGAAGACGGGATTGGTGCGGAAGGCGTGGTAGACGTAGAACGTGGTCGGCATGGTCATCGCCAATGCCAGGATGCTGTGCACCCAGAGTCGACGCACGCCTCGACGCCACCGAAATATTGTCCAGATGACCAGGAATAGGCCCCAAGCGGCGGCGACATGAAGGACGTCGTAGGAGTGGATGTCTCCCATGATGAAGCCGCAGACGCCGGCGATCACCGCGTACCGCATCTTGCCCGTTCGCACCGCAAGGAGCAGCGAATAGAGCAGGCCGACGATGAGAATACTCGCGATGACGAACAGTGCGTTGACGTAGATCGACGTGAACGTGTACGCCTCGGGTTGCCACGAGTCGATGGGAGAGCCCGGCGGATTGATCATCTGCCAGTGCCGCCAGTTCATCCACCCGAAGCCGCTGCTGAAACAGACGAAGCCGAACGCCGTCAACCGCGCCGCGCGATTATCGGGAATGCAGTATCGGTAGAACTTGTAGATGAGGACGAGGAGCCCGACCGCTCCCGTCACCCGCACGAACTCGACTGTCGCCTGAGGCGACCAGTGCGTCACCCGCATAATAAGGCCCATGATCGACAACAGAAAGTTGAAGAGCATCGCGGGCTGGGGATCGGTGGTGAAGAGGTTGCGGATGAAGAACTCGCCGCGCGCGGTCTCCTGCACCCAGGAGAGATAGACGAGGTAGTCGTCGATATTGTACGCGCTGCCGACGTAGCGGCTGCCGTTCTTTGGGTAAGCGTAGCCGAACAGGTGCGGCAGAGTGGTGAGCGCCAGCACCAGAAAGATCATCCCGATGAGAAAATCGCGCTCGCGCTCATCGACGGTGATGACGCGCTTTGGCTTCGGCTCTGAAGATTTGTCTTTCTTGGAAATCATTCGAAACTATCGACAGGATCGCCACGCTACGTTGAACGGCCCACGACGATAAACGTCATGGCTGAGCCGCCTTCGGCGAAACGTCCGTCCCGGACTGTAAGATGCCGCGTTGCGGCACAAGCCTCAGTCCGATTCGCGCTCGACGATGAAGAGCTGCTGGGCGTTTTGGTAGTATACCCGGTTGCGGTCGTTGGCGGTGAGGGTCTTGGTCTCCTCGACAAGGCCGATCGTCAGTTGCGGATCGCTGTACGGGAGGCAGCTGCCGTAGAGGACCTTGCGCGGCGTCAGCATCGACGTGGCGTAGGCAAGCTTGTCCGAATCGAGTGTGCCGGAGATCTCAAGATAGAGGTTGACGTGCCGTTTGGCCGCGGCCACCGCGGTATGCCAATCTTCGCCGCCCATGGTCAGCAGGATGAACTTCATCGAGGGGAACTCGGCGGCAATCTCATGCATGGCAATGGCGGCCTCGGCGTTGGGCACGTGGATGGCCATCGGCTTCATGAATCGACGCTGGGCGTTCAGGATCTCACGGGCATCGGCAAGCGTCACCGGGACGCCGTCGTGACCGAAGAGCAAGCCGGCGACAAACTCGCGTCGCCCCAGATGCTTGCGCTGTTCTTCGAGAGACTCGGCCGGGTATCCGGCGTTCAGGGTGACGTAGCCGTAGAGGCCTTGGTCGACGCTCAGCACTTCGCGCAGTCTCTGGTTGCCGGCGACAAAATCGCAGCTCGCCGCGGTGCCGGAGATCAGAGCCACGGAGTCGAACTTGTAGCGCTGCATTGTCGACAGCACCGCCTGCTGGCTCGCCATGGCATGACTGAGCGACGTGTCCGCAAGATATGCGTGTGAATCGAAGATCGGCATTACGCAGCGCCTCCGTGCCAGATCGCGGCCGCGTTGCCGCTCAATATCGCCTGCTGATCCGCTTCAGGCAGTCCCGCGCCGCGAATGTATCTGAGCGACGCCCCCAGTGACATTCCCGGCGCTCCCGACCCGAACAGCACCCGGGCCACGCCCACTGTCTGACGCAGCACCGACAGGGCTTCGGGACTGCGCAGGGCGTGTGTCTCGATGTAGATATTCTTCGACGTCCGCATCACTGAGATCGCCTCGGAAAGGGTATCGGCATTAACGCCTTCCAGGATGACCGCGTTCCCGTATCCGCTCGTCACCATCGCGGCGCGGGTGACATCGCCCGGCACACGTACCGAGATCATCAACGGCTTCGCGCCGACAGTCGGCACGGCGTCGAGGATGTCTCGAAAAGCCGCCGAGTCGACTGGCCAGCCCTGATCCTGCGGGAAGAAGCGGTACATCTCGTATCCGGCGGCGACACTCGACAGCGCGTCCGCCTGCCCCCAGTAGCCGCGAGGGTCGATGGTCGCGACCGGGACGAGGTTTTGAATGCGTCGACAGACGGCCATCGTCTCCTCGTTACCCACATGGTCGTGATGAAACAGGCCCAGGGTCGACAATGTCAGGGCATAGTCGACGCTGTTGGCCAGCATCATCTCCGCCAGCGTGTCCGCGGAGTTATTCGGATGGCGCGATGGATATGCGCCAAAGAGTGTGTTGACGTCGGTTATTTCCATAGATTAATGATATAAACGGGTGCGTCGACCCGAGGTTTCGGCCCCCTAACCCCCAATCCTGGGGGATATGACCGACAGAAAGTGGTCTCTTCTAATTCCGCCCAGAATTGGCTGTCGCACGCCGGGTCGAGACAAGCTCGACACCCTACTGTAAGTCGACAACAGCATCATCGAACCAGAGCGCTCACTGCATTTACAGTAGGGGCAGAGCTTGTCTCTGCCCGGTTGCTAACAACGCAAGCGTCATCCGGTCACTAATGTTAGCGCCCGGTCGATTCTCTTGACGACGCGGTCCTTGCCGAGAACGGCCATGATCTCGAAGAGGCCAGGGCCGGTAGTCCGACCCGAGATGGCGACGCGCACCGGGTGGATGACCTCGCCGCCTTTCTCGAGATTGAACTGGGCCTGCACGGCGCGAATGACGGCGTCGCCGCTGTCGTGGTCGATGGTCGAGAGGGCCGCGATGCCGTCGCGGACGGCGCGCAGTCGATCCCCCACCCCGGTGACTTTGAACCACTTGCCGACCGCCTTCGGGTCGAAGACATAGTCGTCGTCGCCCAGCAGCAGGAAGTCCGCGATGACGGGCGCTTCGGCGAGGGTCTTCATTCGCTCCTGCTCCAGCGCGACCACGTCGGCGACGTACGCCAGCTTTTCGTCAGTGGGATTCGGCTCCACGAGGCCCGTTTCCTGCAAGAACGGCAAAACCGCATTAGCGAGCTCCGGCAGAGACATCGCCCGGATGTACATGCCGTTGTACCACTGCAGCTTCTCAAAGTCCGCTACCGGTGATCGATTTAGAAGCCCTTCCAGTGAAAAGGCTTCAATCAACTCATCGACGCTATACAGGTCCCGGTCGACCCCCGCCGACCATCCCTGCATTGCCAGGAAGTTGATCAGCGCATCGCGAACGTATCCCGCCTCGCCCCAAGCAAGCGCGTCCATGGCGCCGTCACGCTTGGAGAGCTTCTTGCCGCTCTTGCCCATCATGACGGCGGTATGAGCGTACTGCGGCGGATCCCAGCCGAGGAACTGCGCGATGAGCAGGTGCAGTGGCGTGCTCGGCAGCCACTCCTCGCCGCGCAATACGTGTGAGATCTCCATGAGGTGATCGTCGACAGTGGCGGCCAGGTGATATGTCGGATAGCCGTCGGACTTCATGAGGATGGCATCGTCGAGGAGGCGGTTCTCCCACGAGACCTCGCCAAAGACGGCATCCTTCACCGTGGTTGTCCCCGTCAGCGGCACGGCCAGGCGGATGACGTAGGGCGTTCCCGCGTCCTCATACGCCTTGCGCTCGTCGTCGGTGAGGTACCGGTGGCGTCGATCGTAGCCGGTCGGCAGTCCACGGGCCTCCAGGTCCTCGCGCATCTTCTTGAGGCGCTCGGCGCTGTCGTAGGCGCGGTAGGCGTGTCCGTCGGCGACCAATTGCTCGGCGTACTTCTTGTAGATGTCGAGGCGCTGCGACTGTACGTAGGGGCCGAACGGACCGCCGACATCGGGGCCTTCGTCCCAGTGCAGGCCGTACCAGCGGAGGGCCTCCATAATGTGCTCGACACCGCCCTCTTCCATGCGGTTCTGGTCGGTGTCTTCAATCCGCAGGATAAACTTGCCGCCGTGCTTCTTCGCCAGCATCCAATCCCAAAGCGCCATCCGAATGCCGCCGATGTGCAGCTTACCCGTGGGCGACGGCGCGAAACGAACTCGTACGTTACTCATTGATCCAATCCATCTATACTTCTGTGCGTGCCTTAGAGGATACCCGCCATCGGTACGTTCGGCAAGCATTCGACCTGTTCAACCGCGAAGAAGACTTGGCGGGACTACTCAAATAGCTGAGGCCGAGGCACCTGTGGAGCCTCGGCCGTAGTCGAAATCTGAATCCCTCGGACGGGCCTACGTCGACATCCAGGACGGATACGACGGCGCGGGCAGTCCTGGGAGCGGCAAAGGCCGTGCACCGGCGCCGACCAGAAGCGGGGCGATAGGTCGACGCGGTTCGCGGACGCCGGGAGCGCCGGCATCGGGGAGCGGTCCGTCGTCCGCCGGGTGTGACAGGCGCTCGGTTGTATCCCTGGCAATCGAGCCATACCCAGCGGCGACCAGGTCCGGGTCTTGATGCCCCGAGATGATCTTGCCTCGATGCACCAGCTTTGCGATCTTTGCGAGCTGTGTCCACCGTGCCGCCAATCGAAGACGCGCCTTCTTATCTACCGTGTCGGCGAACATCGCTATCGACTTGTCCTGGTCGCGCAAATAGCGACCGTACGCGATGTCGAACCGAAGCCTCGTCAACGGTCGCGTCTTCGCCTTCTCACAGCCCAGTCTGTAGTAATAGTAGTCAATCAACATAGTAGATATCCGAGAGTTCCGCATCTCGGAGTCGACGAAGGTCGACTTTGTGCACTTCGAGCCGTGACTTCAGTCCCCGGGCGTGTTTCGGTGAGCAATGCCTTAATGAATCATCGACCGGTCGTGCTCATATGCCGGCGGATCGAACGACCGCGCGCCGGCGCCCGAGAGCAGAGGCGAAATGGGACGCCTGGGCTCGCGAACACCCGGGCCGCCGCTTTGCTCGCCCCCGTCGTCGAACCGCCACGAACCGGACTGCGCTAACTCACGGCCCCTGTCGACCGCCTTCGCCAGTCGACGAAGCCTCGACCAGCGGACGAGCGGGAAGTAATCCTTGCGCAGCCGCAGTTCTCCCGTCGCCAGGTCGAAATCCACGGCGTCGTAAAAGTGACGTTGATACAGCGAATATGCCAGCAAGAAGCGCCAGTACGGCAGTGGCGTCTCATCTTCTTCCCGGCAGCCGCTGAGGTAAAAGTGGTAGTCCTGTTTCATCGAGTGCCTCCAACAGGGAACCAAAGCAACCGAACAGCATAGCGCGACGAGAACTATTATAAACGACAGGTCGGTTGCGGTCAACAGCCTCCCCGATGTTGCCGAACAACGCCCGGAAACGTCACCTCGGAATGCAGTCGATCATTGGACACCCTTCGCCCAGCGAGGTACGAGTGAGGAGGGAGAAGGGCCGGGGATGAGGGCTTCTCCGAGTATACTAAGATCAAACTGGACAAGCCCTTACTTAACCGGAGTCCTGAATGATCCTCAACCAGTACTATCTCGGATGCCTGGCCCACGCCTCCTACCTCATCGGCGACGAGGCGACGTCGACCGCCATCATCGTCGACCCCCAGCGCGACGTCGACCAGTACGTCGTCGACGCTGCCGCCATGGGCCTGTCGATCCGGCACGTCTTTCTGACCCACTTCCACGCCGACTTCATCGCCGGTCATCTCGAACTGCGCGATCGATGCGGGGCGACGATCTACCTGGGCTCGGAGGCGAAGGCCGAATACGCTTTCGTGACCATGAACGATGGCGACACCCTTGACTTCCCAGGCCTCCGCCTTCAAGTCCTCCACACCCTGGCCACACAATCGAGTCGATCTCGATCCTTGTCTTCGACCTGAAACAGGGCGAATCGCCGTACGCGGTGCTCACCGGCGACACGCTCTTCATCGGCGACGTCGGCCGGCCCGATCTGCGCGCGTCGCTGGGGTGGACCGCCGACGTCCTCGGCGGACATCTCTACGATTCGCTCCACAACAAACTGCTATCGCTCTCGGACGATGTTCTCGTCTACCCGGCGCATGGAGCCGGGTCGCTTTGCGGCAAGCAGCTCTCCTCAGACACGGTCAGCACCCTCGGCGAGCAGCGCCGTCTCAACTACGCACTGCAGCCAATGTCGAAGGAGGCCTTCGTTCACCTCGTGACCGCCGACCAGCCCGACGCCCCCGCCTATTTCACCTACGACGCCATCCTGAACACTCAGGAACGCGCAACGCTCGACGCCAACCTTGAGGCCTCGCTGCACCCGATCGACCTTGACGACGTCCTCACGCTCGCCTCCAATGGCGCACAGATCCTCGATGTCCGCGATCCCGACGAGTTCGCCCTGGGACATCTCGCCGGCAGCCTCAACATCGGTCTCGGCGGCTCCTTCGCCACCTGGGCGGGAACCCTGCTCGGTCGCGAGGCGCCGATCGTCATCGTCGCCGTCCCCGGCCGCGAGCAGGAAGCCGCTATCCGGCTTGGCCGCATCGGCTTCGACCTCATCACCGGCTACCTCCACCGCGGCATGGAGGCACTTGCCGACCGTGGTGACCTCGTCGTCGCCGTCGACCGCATCAGCGCCCCCGACCTTGCGGAAGAGCTCGCCGCCGTCGACCCACCCTTGGTCCTCGATATCCGCGGTCCCAACGAATGGTCGAAGGGCCACATCGACGGCAGCGACAACATCCCGCTGAACCATCTTATCGAACGCCTCGACGAAGTCCCAACTGATCGTCGCGTCGCCGTCCACTGCGCCGGCGGCTACCGCAGCTCCATCGCCGCCGGAATCCTCCAGCACCACGGTTACACCGACCTGGTCGAAGTCGCCGGCGGCCTAGCGGCCTGGGAAGCGGCCAGTTTGAGAATAGTGAATGTCGAATAGTGAATATTGAATTGCGGAATCCGATGTCCCGGCCGGGCAAAGCTCGTCTCGACCCGGCCACCGTGAACGCTACCTATCGGCGGCTCTTTACTTCACTATTCACTATTCACTATTCACTATTCTCGCCCGCCCTGTCATAATACACGTCGGACTTATTCACAACGGAGACCTACCATGAGCCTACGCATAAACGACGAAGCCCCGAACTTTACTGCCGAAACCACGCAGGGCACCATCAACTTCCACGAATGGATCGGCGACAGCTGGGCAATCCTGTTTTCGCATCCCAAGGACTTCACTCCAGTTTGCACCACGGAACTTGGGACCATGGCGGGCCTGGAGCCCGAGTTTAAAAAGCGCAACACCAAGATCATCGGCCTCAGCGTCGACCCGGTGACCAACCACGAGAAGTGGGCCAAGGACATTGAGGAAACCCAGGGCCATAAGGTCAACTACCCGATGATCGGCGACCCCACGCTTGAGATCGCGAAGCTCTACAACATGCTCCCCGCCGACGCCGGTGACACCTCCGATGGCCGCACCGCCGCCAACAACGCGGCCGTCCGTACCGTCTACATTGTCGGGCCGGACAAGAAGATCAAGCTGATGCTCGTCTACCCGATGACCACCGGCCGCAACTTCAACGAGATTCTGCGCGTCCTCGACTCCCTCCAGCTCACCGCCAAGCACAAGGTTGCGACTCCCGCGAACTGGGAGCAGGGCGGCGACGTCATCATTGCCGGCTCCGTCTCCGACGAAGACGCCAAGGCCATCTATCCCAACGGCTGGAAGTCGCCCAAGCCGTACATCCGCATCGTCCCGCAGCCCAAGTAGCTACCTAGCAACTCTATGTGGCATGCTTCGGCTTTGAGAAGCATGATGTGACAAGAGCCGCCGCGGTCGACACCGCGGCGGCTCTTCTCATTTCGTCCTGCGCCGCCGAGTTTGCGTACTTCCTGCCTTCGGGAACAAGTAGCCGGGGGACGGACCTTTGGTTGCTCATCTCGTCATCTGGATCACCGCGTTTATCGCGAAGACGGGGTATGCTGGCGTCGCGTTATTGATGACGCTGGAGAGCGCCTGCCTGCCGGTGCCGAGTGAGGCCGTGATGCCGTTTGCGGGGTCGCTGATCGTCACGGATCCGAGCCGGCACCTCAACCTTTATGTCCTCGCCCTGGTCGGAGCGCTCGCCAATGTCGCCGGGTCGGCCATCGCGTTTTGGGCGGGCCGGGTCGGCGGGAAGCGCTTCGTCAAACGGTTCGGCAAATATCTGCTGATCCGTGACGCCGACGTCGAGAAGGCCGACCGCTTCTTCCACAAGTACGGCTACGCCGCCGCATTCCTCAGTCGCCTCCTGCCGATTGTCCGCACCTATATCTCCCTGCCGGCGGGAACGTCGGACATCTCCTTTCGCCGATTCGCCCTCTACACTTTCCTCGGCGCCTATCCGTTTTGCCTGCTGCTGGCCTGGGCCGGCACCAAGCTTGGCAAGCACTGGGAGCAGGTGCACGTGTGGCTCGACAAGGCCAACGTCGGCGTGTCGATCATCCTCGTCGCGCTTCTGGCCTGGTGGCTTTGGCATCGACTGCGGCCCGAGCGTCGACCGTCATCCGTGTCCCAAACGCCACAAGTCGACGCCTAGTCCCCATCAATTCGACGTCGCAGTGCGTCGTCGATTGAATGTCCCTCAGTAATATAAGTGACATCGTACTTCTTGACGTCCGCGATCAGCGCGTTGAACTCCGTCTTCCAGGCGTCCTGATCGGCTTGCGCCGCTGTCTCCGCGGGCCGCTTCTGCATGATCTCGACATAGCGCAGGCCGATGTGCATGCGGTCGACGCGTCGACGGATGGCGGGGTCGGTGGCGACGCTGTCGGCGTGGGCAAAGAGGTTGTCGGCCGAGGCGAGCAGCGCCGGCGGGAAGTAGGCGGCGTCCGGGTGGTCGTAGATGTGCATGTGGAGCTTGGCGTCTTTAAACGGGCTGTGGAGCAGGCGGACATACGCGTTCATGTCGGGCCCTGCGGGGCCGAAGTAGCCGTCGCAAAACTTGCTGACGAGCGGCCAAACGTCCTGATGCGGATTCCACAGGAGGTGGCCGAGAAGCCACGTGCGCATCGGCTCCAGGTCCGGTTCCCCGTTCTGATAGTCGCCCTCTACGAAGACGCCCGAGACGCCGTGGTTCTTGTAGTAGAGCATGTCGGGCCCGAGCTCGTCGAAATCGGGCAGGGGCTGAAGATAGTTCTGGAAGTTGGTGGCGTAGTGCCAGATCTGCAGGTGGCCAGCGGCGACCTTGCTCCAGTCCATCAGCGCCTTCTTCGACTTGACGCTGTCCGGATCGCCGTCGATAGGGTGCGACACGCAGGCGAAGATCGGGCAGAGGCAGACGAGGACATTGTCCGCCGGTTTGATCGTTCCTGGCTTTGGCGCTTGTTCCTCGTACTGGTAGGCGAGGGTCTCGACCCAGATCTTGCGACCCGGAAACCGCGCCTGCTCATTCGCCGCCACCTTGTTGACGAAGTTCAGCAGCGTTCCCGACGGCGCGCCGTACTTGGCGTCGCTGGCCTTGCAGGCAGCGTCCTCGCAGTTGCCGTCGTCGGAGTCGTTGGGAGAGAGGCCGAGTGTCAAGAGCTTCGGATCGACCTTCACCTTGTCGGCGAGGGCGTCGGTGATAATCTTGAAGACATCGGGGTTCGTCAGGCAGAGCTGACCCGGCCCCCACGTGCCACCACTCTTCGTGCTTCGCGCGCCCTTGATCAGGCTAAAGTACTCGGGGTGCGTGTTGAAGTACTTGTCCGGCGAGATCAGCTCGTAAAAGTTCTCGTCGCCGTTGAACAGGCGATAGTTGCCGCCGTACTTGGGATCGTCGGGAATGAAGCTCCCATTGAGTCGAATGTGCGCGTCCCACGCCGCCGACTTGCGGGTGATCCCCGCGTTGTCGTCGCGCATCATAAACGCAGGCGCTTCGCGGATGTGCAAATGGTCGACTGTCACCGTACCACGCTTGGGGATGACGGTGGCGTCGGGACCGAACCAGCCAACCCCCAGTTGATCCTCGAGAAACGCATACACCCCGTACAATGTCCCGCGCTCATCCGCCCCCGCAATGAGGACGTTCGCGACCGACGTCTCGACAACATACCCCTCCGCCGGCAACTTGCCGACATGTGCCTTCGGAAACGCCTTCGACGCCCCCGTACTCATCCCCACATAGATCGCGTGCCCACCGGGCGGCGTCGTCGACGCCACACTCAGCCGCGCGCCGCTCATTTCGAACAGATCATCCGACAACTCCCGCGCCGCCGTCGACACCGCCGATGACGGTGACGACGGCGTCACGATCGTGTACTCGCTGACACCGTCATGTGCTAATGTGACGGG
>Ga0207705_10003878_pt1 | contig 11376 bp, 6 predicted proteins | sample KBSC13metaG_FD_184314 | JGI IMG/M metagenome (GOLD analysis project Ga0207705, IMG submission 184314) | Corn rhizosphere microbial communities from Kellogg Biological Station, Michigan, USA - KBS C1-3 metaG (SPAdes) (version 2) | ecosystem: Host-associated > Plants > Roots > Rhizosphere > Soil ...
GATGGGCGCGGAATACGTGGCGAAATCGAACCTGATCCAGTCCGGCACGACGTATTACACGGTGCCCTACGTCCCGTACAACAACGTCGACAACGTGCAGCAGAACGTGTTCGCGACCGACAGCCAAGGCACGCCCCGTCCTTGCTGGGCCCTCGTCTACAACCACTACGTCAACCGCAAGGGCCTCGCCGCGCCGTACTCGAAGCAGTTCGCCCTGGTCGTGCAACCGGAAGGCGGCGGCGGCAACTATGGCTCGACCAGCGGCGGCTACGACCAGTTGGGCTACGGCACCCTCACGTGCACGCGCGACCCGATCGCCGCAGGCGCCGCACCGAGCGGCCTGAAGGCACGCGCCCCGGGCGGCATGGCGGAACTGTCGTGGTGGGGCAGCGCCTACGCCACCAGCTACAACGTCAAGCGCGCCACCTCGACGAGCGGCCCGTGGACCACGATCGCCACCGGCATCACCGACCCGCTCACGTACACGGACAATCCCGGCACGGGCACGTGGTACTACGTTGTCAACGCCGTGACGCCGACCGGCACGACGGCCGACTCGAACCGCGCCACGGCCATCGTCGGCAAGACGCTGCACACTTACCTGGCCTGCAACGAGGGCACGGGGGCCACAGTGGGCGACGGCAGCGGCAACGGTCATGCCGGCACGCTGACGGGCAGCGGCACCTGGGGGACCGGCAAGTCGGGCAGCGCGCTGGCGCTCAACGGCAGCACGGACTACGTGAGCCTGCCCGCCAACCTGGTGACCGACCTGACCGACTTCACGGTGGCATGCTGGGTGTACTGGAACGCGTCGCGTAACTGGGAACGCATCTTCGACTTCGGGTCGGGCCCGGGACGCTACATGTTCCTCACGCCCCGCTCTGGCAGCGGCGTCGTGACCTTCGCCATCACGGTAGACGGCGGCAACGGCAGCCAGTCGGTGGCCGGCACGGCCGCACTGCCGACGGCCCAGTGGACCCACGTGGCGGTCACGCTGTCGGGCCGCACGGCCACGCTGTACGTGAACGGCACCGCGGTCGGCAGCAACACGAACGAGTTCCTGCCGCCGTGGCAGCTGGGCGGCACTACCCAGAACTGGATCGGCCGCTCGCAGTACTCGGCCGACCCGTACTTCAACGGCCGGATCGACGAGTTCCGCATCTACCGCGGCGCCCTCAGCGCGGCGGACGTCGCGGCGCTGATCGCGTCCAGCTGATGTAAATCGGCCGGCCCGTCTGGTAACGGGCCGGCCATGCGAACGATTCAACGCCGGTGCCTACCCAGGAATTCGAGCATCATGCGGCTCGCGTCCGGCCCTGCTTTCGTATTGAACTCGAACGCCGGGTCGCCGCCGCTCCACGCATGGCGCAAGCCCGCGATGCGTACGACGCGCAGCAGCACCTTGCGGCCCGCGACGTAATCGTGGATCTCGTGTGCATGCCGGCCGCCGCCCCGTCCGGCAGGCTTCGCCGTGACACGCGTCGCCGGACCGGGTGGCAGCCCGTTCAATTGCAGCCACTGCCGCGCCAGCTGTTGCTGATTCACCGGATGCACGACCTGGTCGTCTTCGCCCTGGATCAACAGGGCCGGCATCGGCGGCATCGGCCTCGCCACGGCCGGCAACGCCTGCGTAGTGCGGCGCTGCAGCAGGCTGGGAATGGCCGCGTCGGCCTGCACCGGCGCGCCGTGCCGCATCACGTGCAGCGCGCCCAGCGGGCCATGACCGGCACCGAAGACCGGACCGGAATGCAGGCCGACAGCGGCAATCAGTTCGGGATGATTCAATGCCAGGATGGCCGCCATGCCGGCGCCGGCGGAGAGCCCGCAGGCATAGACGCGGCGCCGGTCGACCCCGTGCCGTTCGCACACGGCGCGGATCAGCGCCGCCAGTGCACGGGTGTCCCCGCCGCCCTGCTGGCTGGTCCGGTCATACCAGCGCCAGCAGCGTTGCGTTTGCACGGTCACCGGTTGCTCCGGATAGAGCACCATATAGCCCTTGTCTTCCGCCAGCCGGTTCATGCGGGTGCCCTGCGCGAACTGCGTTGCGCTCTGCTGGCAGCCGTGCAACATGACGACCAGTGGCCAGCCGTTGCGCGCCACCGTGTCCGGCACGTGTTTCGGCACATACAGCCAGTAATTCATCATGGGCTGGGCGACGGCCTGCCCCGGCTTGCGCAGCAGCGGATAGTGCCCCGCCAGCCACGTGCCGGACGCGGAAGGCGCATCCGTCCGTGCCGGGCGACGGATCTCGGGCGCCGCCGGCTGTACGGCGGTGCGCCTGGTCGGCGTCTTGGCGGAGGCGGATTTACGCGACGTTCGCTTGGGCGCCGGCGTCGCGTACGCGTCCAGCAGCTTCACCAGCGTTTTCCGCTGCGACTTCGCGGCGCGCGTCAGACTGCGCAGCAATCGGACACCTGGGGCCAGTTTGGGCATATTCTCTCGGCATATTATGTTGCACTGCAATATACCCGTGTAAGCATCCGCGTACTGTACGCTGGCGTACGAATTCATGTAAGTGTTCGACAGGAACGGCGCGCTCCGCAAGGAACGCGCCTTCTTGCACACAGCTACATCACCGCGACATTATTGACAGGACGGCAGCCGCATCGATATTAAATGCAAAATTCAGGGTCTGCTCGCATCGTGCGGGACCCCAGCTGACATTGAATAACGCGGCATCGAACCTGCTGCAGCACACCGTCATTTTCAAGCCTGAGTCGAGATAAATGTTCATCCTGGGCTCATCCGGGTCATGGTCGATCTGTTTGATATATCGACCTACGGCGCGGGTGGCTGAGGTTTTTAATGCGTATAGAGCCTGCAGCGAATCGTCTTTTAACCCCGGACTCGACCCGACGCATCGTGACTCGAGCGCGCTCATCGCCGAAGCGACTGCTGCCGCTTCAATGTGTTTGCCTTCGTTCATCATATGGCTATGTAGATTCGATAACTCTTTCTTCGCCTTCTCTTCAAAATTCCTGGACATGTTCGCGCGTATGAAGGCTTGGGCGATCTCTCTTCCGGAAGATTCCGCCGAATTCGTGATGCTATGATTCTTGCTCAAGGGTGGCTTTCAGGTTGGTTATAAAAGTTTGGGTGATGATCAGGGCCCGGTCGTTCTGCGACCCAGGTGAGGATGCCTTCCGCTTCGCATAGAAATGAACCCGCGAAAATCCGGCCCGCCCGCAGAGACGGCGCCAATGTCTCCGTCACCTGGAAACAGAAGCGCCCGTTCGGATAGTCGATATCCATTATTCGTACGCAGTAAAAATCGAAATATCTGCCTACCACCGGAAACGCCGCCTTGTAGAAGCTCTCCTTGGCGGAAAACACCAGGCTCAACGCTTCGGCAAACGACCATGGACCGCACGACAAAGTGTGCCGTTCATGGCGATCGATAATGGTGTCTGCGATAGCGCGCGCGAACCCGTCGTCCAGCCAGGATTCGAAATCAATGCCCAGCAGGGCGACGTCGCTCTTACGGCCCAGGCAACTCATCGCCATGCCGGTCGAGTGGGTAATCGAGCCCACCCAACCGGCAGGCCAGACCGGTTCCCGGAGCGAGCCGATCGGCACGATGTGAGGCAAATCGTGTTTCTGCAGGATTTTTTTGCAGAGATAGCGCCCGGCAAGGTGTTCGGCCTTGCGTTTTGCGACCGCATGCCGCAACTCGCGTGGAAACGGCAAGTCGTAGTGCGCAAACAGGCTGTCGTCATAGCCGGCTGGCGTGAACCGGCAACGCAGGAAAGTCACATCGGGCAGGCCAGGCAATGGCGCTCCACACTCTTCGTAAATAAAGGCCTCCTCGCGTACTGGTTGCCGGGCCAGGACATGCCCACTCACCCTGCCCGTCATGCCGGCATGGCTGCTGCGGAATGCCAGCTGTGCAGCGAAGCCATGCTGACAAGCACCCGCCTTGCACCCGTGAACGGCATTCTGCCGTGCGACACCAGCATGTTGTCGATCAAAAGGAAATCACCGGCCGCCCAGTCGAACACGACTTCCTCAGCGAGATAAGCTTCGCGCAGGTGCGCCATGACCTCGTCTTCGATGGGCACCCCGTCACCATAGTAGGTCGCGTTCGGGAGCGCGTCGGCGCCGCATCGAAGCTCGACAAGGCGCCTTAAGTCCGGGTCAAGACTCGAGACGTGAAAGAACGTTGCGTGGTTGAACCATGCGGGGCTGTTCGAGGCAGGGTGGTGGGCGATCACCGGGCGCAATTGCGACGTTCGCAGCCTGGTTCCAGGTTGCCCTATCCATTCGAACTGAATATCCCTGGCCTTGCAGTAGGCCTCGACGACTGCCGGACTCTCCGTTCGGAAGACCTGCTGCCATGGTATGCCCATGTGCTTGTGAAAATTTCTGACGTACAGGTATCCGACCTTGCCGAGCCTGTCAATGACGTGCGGGTCCAGCCGCGCGTACACCCGCCGACTGTCCGCGAGCTGGGTTTGACCACCGCTTTGGGCCGCCTGCACACAGAAGAAGCCGAGGAACCGGGGAAAATGCAAGTTATAGGATTGTTCGTTGTGCAGGAAGATCTTTCGGTCTGATGGGTAGGTCGTGGAAGTGAAGACGCTGGGTTCGACGGTGCTTCGCGGCGAGCTCCGTTCTACATAATCCTCGAGGAGGTCGCCTACGATCGCAGACATCGCATCCCGGAATGCAATGGCATGCTCCAGGTCGAATCCCCGGAATAGAACGGCGCCATGGCGCGTGAGCAGTCCGTGGATATATTCGCGGCATCCGAGCGCCCACGCGCGCAGGTCCCGCATCCCGGCCGTCGCCTCGACGACGAAAGGCAGGGTGCGCGAACCAGCCGCATCCTGCCGGGCAAACGTTTCAAGCGCTGGTTTCAAAATCGATGTTGTCATTGTCCGATCCGTTACGTTTTATCGTTCCACGAAATTCGTCAGGCCGAGCCCCGCAAGGACCGTTCCATCCTGCCGTACAGGACCTCCGCATGATGCCCGCCCGCGCGCAGTTCGCGCTCGAGCAATCTCGCCTCCCTGAACTGGGTGCTGTCTTCCGAATACAGGATGCTCGTGATATGGGTGAGCCACGGCTCCGCGCCCATGGCGTAAACGTAGAACTGCTTCGGATTGAAGTACGCCCACAAACCTCGTGCTGCTTTCGCATCGCAACCATCGAGGCGGCGCGCCTGGTCTTCGCCGCGCGTCAACAGCTTCTGGAGCATCGGGCCATACAACCAGCTGGCAGGCGCACCGACGCATTCCATCCCGAGGAACAGGCAGTCCACGTGGGGGAACAGCTTCCGCAACGGACCATACACTTCGGGTGACGGTGGATTCGAATCGGCAAAGAACAGGCACGACGCGTCCGCCATTTGCACGCCGTAGACGAGTTTGGCCCGCACATCGAGGTCACCGTGTTCCCCGTAAAACGGCGCCCCCACGATCCGGCCATCCCCGAACTCGACGCTTTCATACTCATCGAGCTCAATGACTTTGGCGAACCCGCAACGCAACAGCATGAGCTTGAGCGAGACGTCCTGCAGGTTCCCACCACCGGCGCGACCAACCACGACACACCCCACCTTGTCCCTGATCCTGAGCAGCGTCTCGAAGACGATGTGATCCATGTGCGGATGGGTAATCAGGACGTAGTCGATGTGGCCGGGAAGGTCATCGAACGTGAAGTGATCCGGGCCCGCTTCGCCTGGATAGCCGATCAATGGATCGACCAGGACGCTGACGTTGGCGCTTTCCATCAACACGCTGGCATGTCCGAAATAACGGAGGCGGACTTCGCCAGGAACTGGCCGGGAGGTGTGCTCGGTCGTCATGTGCGGAACCAGCATTTTTCGTAACAAGGGCATGTCCCGATCGGGGGCACCCATGTGCGGGCGAATCTGCTCGAGCAGTGCGTCCTGGCTGTCGGCCCCAGCGAAGAGCCGGGTCCAGATGGGCGAGCCAAAAGGAATCTGCAGTTCGAGGCTCGATTCATCCCGGGCCAGCTGGGGTGTACTCAGTGCGAAGGGTCGCGGATGGTCCGACACGTGTTCGAGACGCATGGACTGGAGGGAGTCGTCGTAGGCCGGTGACGCGTAGAAGGCCGGTTCGATGAATCGAACCAGGGGCTGCTTGCAGACGTCATACGACAATTCGACCTGGTGGCGCAGGCATGGATCGATGTTGGCGTACAGCCCGGCCAGGCTCAAGCCTTTGGCGGACGACTGCAGCATGTCGTACAGCCTGGTGATGGCACCGGCAAAGGAAAGTTGGACCGCGCAGCGCGCCAATGTGCGATCCCGGAAGTCCTTCATTTCGTGCATGGGACCGTTGAAGTCGATGAAAGGCCCGCCGCGAAGTTCCGGTGACGCCACCGAGACCCTGTGCGTTTCCGGGTCCTCAAGAAATGACTCGATCAATTCCAGGTGCGAGAACTTTGTATACAAGCCGAATGTCGATGGCGCCACCAGGAACGGATGCGCAACCCACGAGTTGATGTATGGAAGGCCGCGGACCTTGCTTGAGAGTTTGACGCCGTCTGGCATGTGCTTGCTACCTATGTGTGATGAGTTGATCGTCGATGTCATGCTTCGCTGCCCTGCCGCCACCAGTCCGCCAGGTCCTGGACATGCGGCGGCTTCAGTATCGTCATGTGATTGCCAGGCCCCTGCCAGGACGTGCTGTTGGGAAGATATTTCTGCCAAGCGTACGTACTGAAGCGCGACGCTTCACGACCTTCGCGAACCCGCTGCGCAAAAGCGAGACGCACCGGTCCTGGATACACGGACGAGGGCGTATATGCACTGCGCAACGCCGCGCCGAACGTGCGGAAGCTGCCCGCGAGGGTCTGCGGGCTGGAGCGCGCCGGCAGGAGGCCGACCCGGACGGCGCCGGCATGGACCATTTCCAGCCGCCGCCGCTCGTCCGATGCTTCCAGGACGGCGTGGTCGACACCCAGCACGCGTTCCGCGGCCAGCTCGAGGCTTTGGATGAAACGGGTCCAGATGTCCATGGCCCCGTATTCGCGCGGAGCGGCCCGCGTAAAATCGGGTGCCTCACTGTCGACCAGGGTCAGCGAAGCGACCGGTCGATTCGCCGCTCGGCATCTGTTGGCGACCTCCAGGGCCACATAGCCCCCAAAAGAGTGCCCCAGCAAATGAACAGGTGCCGGCGGCCGGGCGTCGATGGCACGCAAATAGCACCGTGCCGCCGCTTCCACATCGAAGTGGGGTATCAGGATGCCGTCGGTCCCCCGGGGCTGGAGGCCGTACACCGTCCAGGCGTCGCCCAGTGCGTTACACAAGCCCATGAAACCGGTAATGCTGTCTCCTGCGCCAGGAAAGCAGTAAAGTGCGGGCTTGTCGGCCCTCCCGCTCTGAATGGGTATGAGCGGCTGGTAGCGCATTTCCGGGGTGGCGCGTTCGGCTGCGATGGCATCGCGCAGTCGTCGATGAATCGTGTCCGCTATGCGCATCCACGAACTGGGTGAATTCAGTTTGTCCGTCAACATGACTTCCCGGATTTGTGAAGGGGGCAGAAGCGTCTTCCAGGAATGCAATTTGCGTGCCGAGGCCGGGGCCTCGATCGGATCGCCGGAAAATACGTGGACCGGGACGGACTCCGCCGCTCGGGGAACGTAGTCGAGCGTATTCACGGGGACCATCTCGCCCAAGAGCCCGACGAAGCCAAGCGCGAGATCGCGCCCGATCAACTGGCGTGCGACTTCATAGGCCAACAGCGCCCCGGCGCCTCCCCCCACAAGAAAATAGGGCCCGACTGCCTGGAGACCCCGTATGTGCGACAGCACGGCAGAGGCGGCACCTTCAACCGTATTGCAAGGTCCACCAGTCAGCCGGCCTGGCGTGACAGGGACGATTTCCAGGCCTGACCAGCACCCCCCCACGAGTGTCGATTCAACCTCGGTGCAGGAAATCACGAACAGTTTTGTTCCCGTCTCATGCGCGTACAAAGCTTCAGATTTCAACATAGTCCATTTCGATCACATGAAAAGCATCGCTGCCTGTCCCGGCGGGCGCAGTGCCTCCGCCACTCAGCACGAAGTCGCCAAGCGTTGGCGCTGTAAACAACCGCTTCAGATCAGCGTGCAAACCTAGTCTGCGCATGCGCTCGATCAGGCTGACCGCCAGCAGAGAATGTCCACCCAGCTCGAAGAAATTGTCCTGCCGGCCCACGCGTTCGACCTGCAGCAGCTCTTGCCACAGCTGCGCCAGCGCCTGCTCGACCGGGCCTTGCGGCGCTTCGTAGTCGCGTTGCGCATACGCTCCACCGTCGGGCACCGGCAGCGCCTTGCGGTCGAGCTTGCCGTTGGGCGTCAGCGGCAACGCCTGCAGCTGCACGAAGGCCGAGGGCACCATGTACTCCGGCAGCGCCTGCCCCACGTGTTCGCGCAGGTCCTGCGCGCCGGCCTCCTGTCCTTCCCGCGCCACGCAATACGCCACCAGCCGCTCTTGTCCCGGCTCGTCTTCCCGGGCCACCACGACGGCTTCCCGCACACCTTCGTGCTGCAGCAGCCTGGCTTCGATCTCGCCGGGCTCGATGCGGAAGCCCCGCAACTTGACCTGCTGGTCGTTGCGCCCCAGGTATTCGATCGTGCCGTCGGGCATCCAGCGCCCGAGGTCCCCGGTCCGGTACATCCGTTCTCCGGCGACGAACGGGTCGTCCAGGAAGCGCTCGGCCGTCAGTTCCGGCCGGTTCAGGTAGCCACGCGCCACGCCCGCGCCCGCGATAACCATTTCCCCGGCCACGCCGATCGGCGCCGGCTGTCCTTGCGCGTCCAGGATGTAGATGCGCGTGTTGGCGATCGGAGCGCCGATCGGCGGCTGCCGCGCGCTGGCCGCGTCGCAGGTGTGCATGCTCGCGCACACCGTCACCTCGGTCGGTCCGTAGGCGTTGATCATGCGCCGGCCCGGCGCCCAGCGCTGCACCAGTGCCGGGTTGAGCGCCTCGCCGGCGCTGATCAACGTGCGCAAGCCTGGCAGCCGCGCGTCGGCGGGCAGCGTCGCCAGCACCGCCGGCGGCAGCGTCGCGTGCGTGATCCCGCCCGCGTCGAGCTCCCGCACCAGCGCCTGTCCAGTCAACGCCATCCCGGCCGCTGGAACGTACAGGCTCGCTCCACTGCACAGTGCGACGACGACTTCGGCGATCCACGCGTCGAAGCTGAACGACGCAAACTGCAGCACCCGACTCTGCGCGTTCACCGCAAACCCGGCAATCTGCGCCTGCGCCAGGTTGCACAGCCCGGCATGTTCCACCATGACGCCCTTCGGCTGCCCGGTGGAGCCCGAGGTGTAAATCACATACGCCAGGTGGCGGCTGCACAAGCCCAGCTGCGCGGGAACCGGATTGCCGGTCCCCATATCGAGCCACGGCTGATCCGCGCCATCGAGTTCGACCACCGTCGTGGTGGCCGCGGCATCCCCAACCAGCGCACGCGTACGCTGCTGCGCCAGCACCACCACCGGCGCGCTGTCGGCCAGCATGGTGGCCAGCCGCTCGGGCGGACAGGCCGGGTCCAGCGGCACGTAAGCACCACCGGCCTTGAGCACTGCAAGCACGCTCACCACCATCTCGAGGCCGCGCCCGGCGCAGATCGCCACCCGCGCATCGGGCTGCACACCCAGGCCTATCAGGTAGTGCGCAAGCTGGTTGGCACGCGCGTTGAGCTGCTCGTAGCCCAGGCACTGGCCTTCATGGACCAGCGCCGGCGCCCGCGGCGTTGCTTTCACCTGTTGTTCGAACAGCTCGTGGATGCAGCTGTCCTGGGCAAACGTGCGCCGCGTGTCGTTCCATGCCGCCAGCAACTGCTCGCGCTCGGTCGGCGGCAGTACCTCGATCCCATTCACCGCGGCTTCCGGAGCCAGCTCGAGGGCCTGCACCAGAAGCTCCAGTGCGTGGTGCATGAAGTCGCATACCCTCACCGGGTCAATGCACTCCTGCACCTGTACGGTGAGTCCGAATCCTTCTCCCAGGTCGTCGACGGACAAAGCCAACGGGAAGCTGCTGCGCTCTTCGAAACCCAGCAGTTGAATCGCCTCACCTTGCGCCTCGTCGGCCCGCTCAGGCACCAACGATTCGGGGCCCAGGCTGTACCTATAGTTGAGCAACGCGCTGAATAGCGGCACCTGGGCATCGAGTGCACTGCAGCGCTGTGCCAGCGCCAGCGGAGCGTGCTCATGTCCGATGAGGTCGGCCAAAGTACGGTGCACCTGCCGCAGACTTGCTTCCACGCCCAGTTGCGTGATGTCCACGCGGACCGGCAGGGTATTGAGCATCAATCCCAGTACCCGGTTCGTTCCGGCATCGGCGTGCATGCGCCCCAACAAGACGGTACCGAATACCACGCTAGCGTGGCTAGTGACACGGGAAAGCACCATCGCCCAAGCCAGGTGCATCACGCTCGCGGAACTCACCCCGACGGCGCGCGCCCTGTCTCGTATGCGCCGCGCCAGATCCGGCGGGAGCGCGCGCCTGGACTCTGCGATCCCGTTGCCATCGCCGTTGACGTCATGCAGTCCGAACGGCGCCGTGGGCTTGTCGATGTCACCCAACATCTGTTTGAAGAAAGCGTCGTGCCCCCGGGCGCTCATCTTCGAACGGGCTTGTGCCACGAAGTTCCTGAAGGGCAGCGGCTCGGGCAAATCATCCGCCCTCCCCCGGCCGAATGCCTCAGCCTCCTGGACGACGAGGTCCAGTGACGCGTGATCCAGGATGAGATGATGCGCAAGAATGCGGACAAGCCAGCGCTGTTGCGGCGCATCGTGTGCGACGTAGCAATCCAGCAATGGCGCCCGGTTCAGGTCGACCTTACACCGGCGCGGGTCGGCGTGCCGCTCAAGTTGTTGTTTCACATCGCCATGTTCCGGGTGGAGCTGGATCTCTTCGACCGGCAGGACGACTCTTCGTTGCACAACCTGTACCGGCTCCTGCAATCCGTCCCAACGCATGCTGGTCCGCAGGATGTCATGGCGGTCGATCAACTGCTGCAACGCCACCAGGAACTGATCGAGTCCTGCACGCGACGTAAACGCGAGCTGACAGGCCATGACATAGGGATCCCCTGTCGGGTTGAGGCGATATTGGAACAACAAGCCCTCTTGCAGCGGGGCCAGCGGGTAGATGTCCTGCACATTGCCCGCCCCACCGGGGACGCCCGCCACGATCGCGTCGATCTCTTCCTGCCCGAGCGTCACCAGGCTCAGCATCTCGGGCGTGATGCGCCGGGCGTCGGACGGAATGAGGTTCGGAGGCACCCGCACCTCGCGGCTGGTGCCGTCCACCTGCGCCGCCAGCTCGGCCAGCGTGGGCGCCGTGAACAACGTTCTCACTTCGGTGTGCATACCTTGTCCGCGCATGCGCTCGATCAGGCTGACCGCCAGCAGAGAAT
>Ga0207705_10003880_pt1 | contig 11373 bp, 10 predicted proteins | sample KBSC13metaG_FD_184314 | JGI IMG/M metagenome (GOLD analysis project Ga0207705, IMG submission 184314) | Corn rhizosphere microbial communities from Kellogg Biological Station, Michigan, USA - KBS C1-3 metaG (SPAdes) (version 2) | ecosystem: Host-associated > Plants > Roots > Rhizosphere > Soil ...
ACCGAAGCGTAGAATTTCAGCGCGTTGCCGCCGGTCGTCGTCTCCGGATTGCCGTACATCACGCCGATTTTCATCCGCAGCTGGTTGATGAAGATGACCGTGCAGCGCGAGCGGCTGATCGAGCCGGTGAGTTTGCGCAGCGACTGGCTCATCAGCCGCGCCTGAAGGCCGACATGGCTGTCGCCCATTTCGCCCTCGATCTCCGCGCGCGGGACCAGGGCGGCGACCGAGTCGACGACCAGCACGTCGATGGCGTTGGAGCGCACAAGCGTGTCGACAATCTCCAGCGCCTGCTCACCCGTATCGGGCTGCGAGACGATCAGCTCATCGATGTTGACGCCAAGCTTCTTGGCATAGCCAGGATCGAGCGCATGCTCGGCATCGACGAACGCGGCGGTACCGCCGGTCTTCTGCGCCTCGGCAATGGCGTGCAGCGCCAGCGTCGTCTTGCCCGAGCTTTCCGGCCCGTAAATCTCGATCACGCGACCGCGCGGCAGGCCGCCGACGCCAAGCGCGATGTCGAGCCCGAGGCTACCCGTCGAGATGGTTTCGACCTCCATCTTCTCACGGCTGCCGAGCTTCATCGCCGAGCCCTTGCCGAACGCGCGGTCGATCTGCGCGAGCGCCGCCTCGAGGGCCTTCTGCCGATCCGTGCCTGAGCTGTTCAAGGTACTGTTTTCCAATGCGTTGCCGATGACTTTGAGCTGCGCTGCCATGGTCCCTGCCTCCATTCAAGCATCAAGTGATGGCGGCCGAGCCCCGCCTGTGGAGAAAAGTTTGTATCCTATTTGTTCGTGAAGAACAATAGGAGAACGCAGGAAGTGAAAGTTCACAAAGTTCACGATCTAGGCGTGTGTACGCTACCGCTCGTCATCGCCGATCTTCGAACGACTTTAAGCTTCGTGGCCATGGTGCCTCCGTCTGGATAAGGACGGCACGGCAGGTATGGCGTTGGCTGGGCTGCAGGACAGCGTTCTCCACGGAATGCAGGCGAGCGTTTGCGCGAACAATCGGGAAGCAGCGCGAGCGGTCGCTTCCGGCTTCCCCTGGTCAACTTCTCTTCCAGCCCATCGAACAGATAGGCGCGGTGCGCATGAGCGGTTATGCTGGTGTGAGCGTTGCCGCACTCCGCGGCGCAGGAGAGCAGTCATGGCGAAGGGCCAACAGAAGTCGAACAAGGAAGCGCGCAAGCCCAAGAAGGCGAAGGTCAAAACGATCGCGGCCAATCCATCGCAGAAGGGCAGCGGGCGCGGGCTGGAGAATTTGAAGATCGACTGACCCGGCGGCACCGGATGCGCACTCCGGTGAGCGGGTTCGGCTGCCGATCGATGCGGGGTTCTGTCAGAATCATTGCTTGCCGACGAAAGCTCCCGTCGCCTGGAAGGTCTTGCCGTCCGCTGCATAAGGGAAAGCGAAACTGCCAACCAGCTCCTGCGCTTGCGGGCCGGTGAACTGCCCCGAAAAACTGCTGGTGCCCGTCAGGTTGGTGTCGAAGCTGCCCGAAAAGATTGTCGAGCCCTTGGCGTAGACCGTGTTGATGAAGTTCAGCGGTGCCAGCGCGCGGCGGTCGACGTCGTAGATGGTCGGACTGAGACTGCCGGCCAGCGTCCCGGCTCCGAAATTGAATGACAGGTTGATGCTGCCTTCGACCAACGCCGGCCAGTAATTGCCCGCCAGGGAGTCGAAACTCGATTGCGTGGTCCGGCCGGTAATCGAGCCGTTGAAGGTCGCGCTGCCGGTGGTAGGAACCGCGCCGGCGGGCGTCGGAATGCCGAAGGCGACGCCGCCGGAAAGGCCCGCCTCGGAGCCCGGTGCGCTCCACAGCGCAAGCGCCGAGTACGTGTAGCCGGTGCCCGCATATTCCTGGAGCTGAAGATAGGTCGGATAGGTCACATCCGCGGTGTGGAAATCGCTGGTGTTGGGCACCTGCCCCGGGGTGAGGGACAAACCTTCCCAGAATGTGCTCGCCGGCAGTTCGATCTGATACTGCCCGGCGCCGGCATCATAGCGAATACGAAACGACAGGTCGCCTTGAGCGATCGAGGTTCCAAGCGACTGTCCCGAAGCCGAGTTGTATGAGACGAAGCCGCCCTGGGTTGTATAATCCGTGCTGCCACTAGTCGCGGCGACAATGTAATTGGCAGCGGTCGTGGGCGCCGGCGGGGCCGGCGGGGCCGGCGGCGGTGGTGGCGGGATGAAACCGACTTCGGTGCCGCCGCCGCCGCATGCTGAAAGGGCGAAGGCCGCGGACGCCAGTAGCAGGCGGCGAAGGTCGATGGTCATATTTCGCGCTCCAGTGTTGAGGAAGGGAGGGTGCGTTGGAATGCCGCGTATCGGCAATGATGGACCGCCGATCATTTGATGATCATCTCCTGAGGAGAGCGGCGGGCCGCCGGCGAACCATGCGTGGAAGTCATTAATTCGCGGGAACCTTTGTGCGGACACGCCATCAAAGGTGCAGGACGCCGCTTTCGGCGCTCCCAGCAAGGGATTCATCCGATCATGACCAGAACCGCCTTCCTACTGGCCTCCGCGCTCCTGCTCGGCTCGGCCCCGGCCATCGCCGCCGATGCTCCCACCGACCCGCAGATCGCACACATCGCCTATACCGCAGGGACTATCGACGTTGACGCCGCCAAGCAGGCGCTCGCCAAGTCACGCACGTCTGCGGTGCGTTCGTTCGCGCAGGAAATGATCCGCGACCACCAGGCCGTCAACGCGAAGGCCCTGGCGCTGGTCAAGAAGCTGCACGTCACGCCGCAGGACAATCCGACCAGTCAGGCCCTGACCAAAGGCGCGGCCGACGAGCGGGCAAAGCTCGCCAAGCTGCGCGGCGCGGCGTTCGACCGGGCGTACGTCGACAATGAGGTCGCCTATCACAAGACGGTCAACGGCGCGCTCGAATCGACGCTGATCCCCTCCGCCAAGAATGGCGAACTGAAGTCGCTTCTCGAGACCGGCCTGACGCTGTTCCGCGAGCATCAGGCGCATGCCGAGCATGTTGCCAAGGCGCTGAAGTAGATGCGCTGGCGGCTGGCGATCATCGGACCGTGCGGCGCGGCGCTGCTGTTGTCGGCGCCCGCCGCGGCCGCCCCGCACACCTACACGGTGGTGATCGACAAGATGAAGTTCGGTCCGCTGCCCACCGGGCTCCACAAGGGTGACACGATCATCTGGGTCAATCGCGACTTCCTGCGCCACACCGCGACCGCGGCGGACCACAGCTTTGACGTCGACTTGCCCGCCGGGGCCAAAGGGACGACAGTGATCAAGCGGAGCGGCGCGATCCCCTTCACCTGCCGTTTTCACCCGGGGATGCGCGGCGTGCTGCAGGTCAGGTGAGCCGCAAGCCGTGGGACACATCAGGCAGGTATTAGACTGGGCGGCGCTCGGCGATGTCGAAGTCGCGCGGCATTGCGCGGCGCGCGACCCCGGCGCAATCCGTTTCGTCATTGCCGCGAACAACCAGCGGCTGTTCCGCGCCGCCTGGAGCATCCTCAAGAACCGGGCCGAGGCCGAGGAAGCGGTGCAGGCGGCCTATCTATCCGCCTTCCCGCGCATCGGCGGGTTCGAGGGGCGCTCGGCGCTGTCGACCTGGCTGACGCGGATCGTCATCAACGAGGCGCTCGGGCGCCGGCGCGCCGACGAACGCCGGCGCAGTCAATTGGAACAGCAAGGAGTGGCGGTGCTCGACAATTATCGGGAGGCACTGATGCGCGGCTCGGATGCGGAGCTTGCTGACGTTACGGTTGCGCGCGAGCAGATCCGAAAGCTGCTGGAGCAAGCCGTCGGCGAGCTGCCGGAAACTTTCCGCGCGGTTTTCGTGCTCCGCGAGATCGAGGGACTCAGCAGCGAGGAAACCGCCGAGGTGCTGGACGTGCCCGTCGCCACCGTGAAGACCCGCCTGCACCGCAGCCGGCGCCGACTTCAGGAAATGCTGGCGCCGGGTCTGCGAACAATGCTCAGCGGGACCTTCCCGTTCGCCGGCATCGAGTGCGCGGCGATGGCCGACAAGGTGCTGGCGGGCCTAGGACTCTGACGGGCGATACGCCGCGATTTACGACGGCGTGACCTCGCCGGCGCCGGTTCCGGCGTCTTCGCCCGCATCGGGGCGCTTGTCGAAGACGACGTCGATCAGGCCGAACGCCTTGGCTTCGTCGGCTTCGAGGAATTTGTCGCGGTCCATCGCTTTCTCGATCTCTTCGAGCTTCTGGCCTGTGTACTTGGCGTAGAGTTCGTTGAGACGCTGGCGCATGCGGAGAATCTCGCGGGCCTGGATCTCGATGTCCGCCGCCATGCCCTGCGCGCCGCCCGAGGGCTGGTGGATCATGATCCGGCTGTTGGTCAGGGCGACGCGCATGCCCGGCTCACCGGCGGCGAGCAGGAAGCTGCCCATCGACGCGGCCTGACCGATGCAGACGGTGCTGATCTTCGGCCGGATGTATTGCATCGTGTCGTGGATCGCGAGGCCGGCGGTGACCACGCCGCCTGGCGAGTTGATGTACATGAAGATGTCCTTCTTCGGATTCTCGGATTCGAGGAAGAGCAGCTGGGCGGTGATCAGCGAGGCCATGTGGTCCTCGATCGCGCCAGTGATGAAGACGATGCGTTCGCGCAGCAGCCGCGAGTAGATGTCGAAGCTGCGCTCGCCCCGGTTGGACTGTTCGATAACGATGGGAACGAGCTGCGAAACGATGTCCTGATGATCAATCACGGGTGTGCGGTCCTTTATTGGGTGGAGCTTACATCGGCGCGAACGCGAAAAGGTTCAAGAAGGGCCTGAAGAACCACACCGGCGTGCCGGTCCCCTCCCCGCGAAAACGCGAGGAGGATATGAAAGGGGCGGCCCGTCGCCGGACCGCCCCCTTCCCTCGCATATAGCTGCTCTTACTTGCCGCGCTCGGGCGTTACCGCCGGTGGCGGCGGCGGTGCCGGCGGGGCCATCGGCGCGGGTTCGGCCACCGGGGCTGGCTCGGCCGCCGGCGGAGGCGGTGGCGGCGTGTAGGCAACCGGTGCCTCGCGCCTTGCGCCCAGTTTCAGGCTGAGCCGCGTATAATAATAGCGGCCCGGCGTGTCGTAGATGTTGGGGTCGAAGTTGCTGCTCACGTCGCAGCTGACGCAACCCGGGGTCTTGATGTTGAAGAGGTTGTTGACGCCTACCGCTAGTTCGACATCCTGGGCAAGGAAGTTGAAGCTCGGCTTCCAGCGCAGCTGGGCATCGGTGTAGAACACCGATTTCAGCTTGTTATTGTTGTTGTTCACCTCGCGAATGCTCGACACGTAGCGCCCGGTCAGCGTGGCACCGAAGCCGAAGCCGTTCCAGTCCGCCGTGGCGATCGACTTCCACTTCGGGAAGGCCTGCGTCGGACTACCCGTTTCGATGCCGGCCTTCTGCACCACCGCCGTGCCCGTCGCGGTCGGCGTCAGCACGTCGAATTTGTTCAGGAAGGCGTTGTTCCAGGTCAGCCCGATGTCGCCCATGTTCGCCAGCCGCGTGCGGTAGGCGAGGTTGAGGTCGATGCCATTGGTGCGGATCGAGGCGACATTCTGCAGGAACCCGCGGATCGAGGTGACATTGCCGGTACCGGCCGAACGGGAGACGTCGGCGCAGGCCAGCGCGTCATTGTCGTAGACGCAGCGATAGAGGGTGCGCGTGGGATCGGCGCCCTGGATCGCGTCCTTCACCTTGATGCTGTACCAGTTCAGCTCGGCAGTGAAGCCGCGGATCGGGTTGACGACGAGACCGAGGATGAAGCTGCGCGAGGTTTCCGGAGTCAGATCCTCATTGCCGCCGGTGATTACCGACAACTGATCGCTGGCGCCCGTGGACGACCCACCGACAGGAACGCCGCGCGCGATGCAATTCGCGCGCACCGTCGCATCGTTGTTGAAGCGGCGCGTCTGCAGACTAGCGGTCGAGCAGGGATCGTCGACCTGCGAGTCAAAGCGCGACGGGCCGCCTTCCAGCTCACCGATGGTCGGGGCACGGAAGCCCTCCGCATAGGATGCGCGCAGGCGGATGGCATCGACCGGCTTCCAGTTGAGGTCGGTCTTGAACACGCTGTGCGAGAAGGTCCGCCCGGAATCGGTCTTGTAGTGCGAGTAGCGGCCCGAACCGTTGAGCTCGAGCAGCTCGGCGCCCGGACGTCCCTTGATGAAGGGCGCGTTAAACTCGGCATAGACCTCGGCCACCTTGTAGCCGCCGCGCGAAGCCTGCGCGGGGATGTCCGTGCTGAAACCGGCCTGGACGATGGGATCGGGATCGAAGCGGCCGGTCAGCCGGCGATATTCGACGCCCGCGGCGACACCGAAGAGTCCGCCGCCGACATCGAACAACTTGCCTGAGATGTTGGCGGACGTGCCCCAGATCTTCTGCTGGCTCGAGTCATGCTGGTCGAAGCCGATGAAGTCGAGCATCGCAGGCGTGATCGCGCCCGGCGTACCGAACACATCGAGCGGCACGCAGCCGGCAATCGCGGCGCAGGCCGAAACCGGGCCGAGCGCCTGCGACACGCGCTGGGCGTTGATGTTGCCGAACATCGTCTGCTTGGCCTTGTTCTGGCCCCACAGACCGTTGACGTCCCAGAACCACTGGCCGCCGAGCGTCCCGTCGAGGGTCGCGGTGCCGTAATAGCTCTTCACCGTCTGCTCGAAGTGGCGTGGCCCGGCTTCGATCACGCGCCGACGGATGTCGAAATAGTCGACGTTGGGGATGAGGTCGCGAGCGAACGGGTTATAGGGGTTGGTACCCGAGATAACCTGGTTGTCGAGCAGATTGCCCTGGCCGACGTCGGGGCCGATCCCGAGCGGAATCGGGGCCGCCTGGTTGACCGACTCACGACGATTCCAAAGCGCCTTGATGCGCAGGTGGGTGTCGCTGCCGAATTCCTGGACGACATTGGCAAACAGGCCGTACCGCTTGAGCGGGATTTCGATGTAATTGTACGGCGCGAAGTTGAACCGGTCGCTGGTTACGAAAGGCCGAAAGTCGGCCGGATAGGCCGGCCGGCCGGTGGTCGGATTGCGCAGCGTCTCAAGCCCCGAGCCGACGAAGTGGAAGCGGGTCGTCAGCGGGAAGCTCGAGCAATTGCCGTCGCACGCCGTGCCATAGGGAACGGGGAATGCAGAGATCGACCGGTCGGCCGCCAGCACGCCGTTGGATTTCACATAGTTACCGCCGATGACGATCCGCGTCGGACCGCTCGTGCCATTGCCCCAGCTGAGCTGATAATTCTGCGTCCAGCCATCGTCATGATCGAGATAGCCGCCGACCTGCGCGCTCGCGGCGAAGCCCTGCTGGCCGCTCTTGGTAATGATGTTGACGACACCCGCGATGGCGTCCGAACCGTAAATGGTCGACGCGCCATCCTGCAGGACTTCGACGCGCTCGATCATGCTTTCCGGAATGGCGTTGAGATCGACCGATCCGGGCACGCCGCTGGCCGACGCGCCATTGAGGAAGCGCAGGCCGTCGACGAGCACCAGGGTGCGGACGGAACCGAGATAGCGCAGATCGATCTCCGCGGCGCCAGCGCCGACACCGGCGCCGTTGGGCGGATTGCCGAGGTTGCCCGAATTGTTGAACTTGGAGTTGATGCCGCCAGCGGCGCTGGGCAGCCGCTGCAGGACGTCATTGATCGAGTTGAGGCCGGTCTTCTGAATATCGGACTGGTCAATGAACACGCGCGGCGCGTTGAGATCGAGCGGGCTGCGGCGAATACGCGAGCCGGTGATCACGATGTCGTTGCCGGCGGGAACGGACGCTTCCGACGCGGCGGCGGCCGGATCGACCGTGCCCTGAGCATTGACGCTGGCACCGACGGAGAGCGCCGCAAAGGCCACGCCCGCATGAAGAACCGAGTTCAACCGCATCTTAATCCCCCTTCTGTCGCGCATCTGCTGGCGCGCTTCAAAGCAGGCGGAACCTAACCGAGGTGAAGAATCTGCGGAAGACGAGTGTCACGGAAAGTCAGCAAGTGCGGCTATTCGGCGACAGTTACTGAGGAGCTGCTAACGAAAGATAGGATAGCCGGCGGACCTCGCGCCGGCCCCTGGTGACCGTGTCGAGGATTAGCCCCGCGAAGAAGCAAAGCACCGCGACAATGATCATGCCCGTGACCAGGATCGCCGTCGGAAAACGCGGCACGAGACCCGTGTGAAGGTAGGTCATGACGAGCGGCACGGCGAGGAGGATGGCGAGCGCGACGAGGAGCGCGCCGATGCTGCCGTAGAAGAGCACAGGGCGCTCGACGCGGTAAAGGGTGACGATGGTTTTCAGGATCCGCCAGCCATCGCCGTAAGTGGAGAGTTTGGACGCCGAACCTTCGGGTCGCGCGCCATAGGCCGTTTCCACTTCGCCTACCGGCATTCGCAGCTCGAGCGCGTGGACGCTCATCTCGGTCTCTATCTCGAAGCCCGAGCTGAGCACTGGAAAGCTTTTCACGAACCGGCGCGAGAAGACCCGGTAGCCCGAGAAGATGTCGCTGAAGCTGCGCCCGAACAGTCCAGAGAGCAGGCCGGTGAACAGCTTGTTGCCCAGCACGTGGCCGCCGCGATAGGCGCCGGCTTCCTCATGCTTGCGCGTGCCGACGACCATGTCGAGCTGCTCGGCGAGCAGTTGTTCGACCATCGCCGGCGCTGCCTTGGGGTCATAGGTGAGGTCGCCGTCGGCCATGACATAAACGTCGGCGTCGATGTCGGCGAACATGCGGCGGACGACATGGCCCTTGCCCTGCTGCCGCTCGGTGCGAACGACAGCACCCGCGGCTGCCGCGATCTCGCGGGTGCGATCGCGGCTGTTGTTGTCATAGACATAGATGGTGGCGCCCTGCAGCGTGGCGCGGAAGCCGGCGACGGTCGCGCCGATCGCCGCTTCCTCATTGTAGCAAGGGAGCAGGACGGCGATGCGCGGTTGCTGCTTGGCCAATCGTTCCCCCGACGTCATCCCGGCCCTGAGCCGGGACCCGCCTGCCTTTCTTCAAGTGAAGGCAGGCCCCCGGTCAAGCCCGGGGTGACGATTACTTCTTCTTGGCTACAGCCTTCTTGGCGGCGGGCTTGGCTACGGCCTTTGCAGCCGGCGCCTTGGCGGCGCCGTCCTTGACCGGCTTGGCGGCGGGCTCCGGCTTTGCCGCGGCCTTCTCGACCGGGCCCTTGGCGGGCGCTTCGGCAACGGCCTCATCCTTCGTAGCGGCCTTGGCCTTACCCTTGGCAGGTGCAGCCTTCTTGGCCTTCGGCTTCTCGTCGTGGTCGTGGCCGCAGTTTGGACCGTGGACATGGCCTTCCTCGGACTCGAGATCGGCTTCCAGCTCGGCGCGGGTGGCCTTGCGGTCGTTGATCTTGGCGCGGGCGAAGAGGAAGTCGACGACCTTGTCCTCGTACAGCGGGGCGCGAAGCTGCGCGGCAGCCATCGGCTCCTGCTGGATGTAACGGACGAAGTTCTCGCGGTCCTTGCCCTGGTATTGCGAGGCGGCCTGCATCACGAGACGCTGCATTTCCTGCTCGGTGACGTCGACGCCGTTGGCGGAGCCGATTTCCGACAGCAGCAGGCCGAGACGCACGCGGCGCTCGGCGATGCGGCGATAGTCGTCGGCATCGGCTTCGATCTCGGCCAGCGCGGCCTTTTCATCTTCCTCGTGGCTCGCTTCGTGGCGGAGCTGGGCGACGATGTTCTGATATTCGGCCTCGACCATCGATGGCGGCACCGCGAAATCGTGGCGCGAGGCGAGCTGGTCCAGCAGCTGGCGCTTCATGTGCGTGCGGGTCAGGCCGTTGAGTTCCTGCTCCATCTGGCCGCGAATAAGGCCGCGGAGCTGCTCGAGATCGGTCAGGCCGAGCGACTTGGCGAAATCGTCGTCGATCGTCTGCTCGCCGGCGACCTTTACGTTCTTGACGGTGACGGCGAAGGTCGCGGCCTTACCCGCCAGATTCTTCGCCTGATAATCGCCGGGGAACTTGACCTCCACGTTGCGGCTGTCGCCCGCCTTGGCGCCAATCAGGCCTTCCTCGAAGCCCGGGATCAAATTGCCCGAACCGAGTTCGACCTGCATGTCCTCGCCCTTGCCGCCTTCGAATGGCGTGCCGTCGATCGATCCTTCGAAGTCCATGACCACGAGGTCGCCATTGGCGGCGGCATGCTTCTTGGGCGCATCGTCCCAGCGCTTGGTCTGGCTGGCGAACTGCTTGATCTGCTCGTCGAGCGCACCTGCATCCGGCTCGACGGCCAAACGATCAAGCTCGAGGTCGTCGATCGACGGCTTCGGAACGTCGGGCAGCGCCTCGAGATTGACCTTAACCTCGGCATCCTGGCCGTGCGCATAGCCTTCACCAAGCTCAACCTGCGGCTGCATCGCCGGGCGAATCTTCTGGTCGCTCAGTAGCTGCTGGACGCCTTCCTGCACCGAAGCCTGGAGCGCGTCGCCGCGAAGCGATTCCTCGTGCATCTTGCGGATGAGATTGGGCGGAACCTTGCCGGGACGAAAGCCGGGCATGCGCACCTGCGGCGCAATGCGCTTCACTTCCTGATCGACCCGCGCTTCGATGTCCTTGGCGGGGATGGTCAGCATGAAGCCGCGCTTCAGGCCTTCGTTCTCAGTCTCGACAGTCTTGATGGCCACGTTGTTCGTTCCCGATAATCTGGTGTCCCGCGCATTTCCGTACTCGGGCATCCCCCGGATACACTGTGTGCGGAAATGGTGCGGGCGAAGGGACTCGAACCCCCACATCTTGCGATACTGGTACCTAAAACCAGCGCGTCTACCAATTCCGCCACGCCCGCGCGGACGCTAAGGTGCGCGGCCTATAACAGGGCGGGCCCGTTGGGCAACCCGTCAGCACCGCAACCGGCCCGGCAATCAACGCGTTCAGCGCGCGAGGAGAGTTGATCCATGCAACAGGAACCACCGCCCGAAGCCCCCACTCCGCCGGCCACGCCAACGCCCCCGAGCACGCCGGAGCCAAGCCCTGCGCCCGCAGAAGAGCCGGGCACCACGCCGAACATCGACGTGCCATCGCCCGCATCACCAGGCACACAACCGCCGACGACGCCGATCTCGCCGGTCAGCTAGCCCGCATTGGGCTGAGGCGACGAGCGCTTCGTAGTCGGGGAGCGTCGCGTCCCAGTAATGCAACTTCGCGGCGTCGAGCAGGATCAGGTAGAGTTGGCCGTTGATGACGGTGCCGACCACGCGGCCGCGACGCATGAGCTCGTCGCTGTCGAGATGCTCGTAATCAAGCTGAAAGCCGTTGGTGCCGAGGAATGACCGTGGTGCCAGTGAGAGCGTCTTGAAATCGACCGTGCCGGCGCGGACGCGATAGAGGCTTTCGATCATCGCCGCGATTTCGGGCGGCGTCATGTTCGAGCGGAACAGCGGCACC
>Ga0207705_10003881_pt1 | contig 11373 bp, 8 predicted proteins | sample KBSC13metaG_FD_184314 | JGI IMG/M metagenome (GOLD analysis project Ga0207705, IMG submission 184314) | Corn rhizosphere microbial communities from Kellogg Biological Station, Michigan, USA - KBS C1-3 metaG (SPAdes) (version 2) | ecosystem: Host-associated > Plants > Roots > Rhizosphere > Soil ...
CACGAGCGTGGTCTTGCCTGCGCCGTTGGGCCCGAGCAGCCCGAACACCTCGCTGCGGCCAATCGTCATGGCGATGCCGTCGGTGGCGGGTACGTCACCATGTTTGGCGCGGTAGGTCTTGGTCAGACCGGCGACGACATACGCGTCGTGCGGGTACGCCGCCACCGTGGCCGGGTCGTCTCGAACCGCGGCCGCGTCTTGCACTTCGCCAGCGGTCATCGCCTGACAGAGTACGTGCCGCAAGACGCGCCGGAGCGGCCGGTCAGCCGACGAGGCACGACGGCCCGAGCAGCGCCTTCAGATCGCCCATCAGCGCAGGCGTGGCGTCGACTCGGAGGTTCTCGTCGAGGCGCAACACCGTGGTGCGCACGCCGTTTCGCAGCTGCAACTGCACTTCAGTGACACCGGGGTGTGTTCGCAGCACCTCGCGAAGCCGCTCGACCACCGGCGGCGTGCACCGCGCAGCCGGCATTTGCAGGACGACCGGCCCGCGGGCGCCCGCCTCCCCGAGGTCGGGCACGAACATCTCGATCGCGTTCAGCACCGGCACCTCGTCGCGCCGGTTGAGGCGGCCCTTCACGCAGATGACCGCATCTTCGGCCAACTGCATCGCGTATTGCGTATAGGTCTGCGGGAAGAACAGCACCTCGATCGCGCCTTCGAGATCTTCGACCGTGGCGATCGCCCATGGGCTGCCCTGCTTGGTCATCTTGCGCTGCAGGCCCGAAACGATGCCGCCGATCGTGATGATCGTGCCGTCGGGACGCTCGTCGGCGATCAGTGACGGCACCGAACAATCGACCAACCGCGCGAGCACATGCTCGACGCCGAACAGCGGATGGTCACTGACGTAAAGCCCGAGCATGTCGCGCTCTGCAGCCAGCAGCGTGGTTTTGTCCCACTCCCCCGACGGAATTACGACCTCGAACCCGAGGCCCGGTTCGGCTGACTCGTTCGCGGCGCCGAAAAGATCGAACTGGCCGACGGCTTCGGCCCGCTTGGTGCCCATCGCCGCATCGATGACATCGGCATGGACGACGAGCAACCCGCGCCTCGCGTGGCCCAGCGAATCGAACGCGCCGGCCTTGATGAGCGACTCGACGACCTTTTTGTTGCAGACGACCGGCTCGACTTTTGCTAGGAAATCAGGGAAATCGGCGAATCGGCCCTTGCTCCGGCGAGTGCCGATGATCGACGCCACGACGTTCTCGCCGACGTTGCGAATGGCCGACAGGCCGAAGCGGATGTCGGTGCCGCGCGGAGTGAAGTTCGAGTCGGACTCGTTGACGTCGGGAGGCAACACCTTGATGCCCATGCGGCGGCATTCGTGCAGGTAGAGCGCCGATTTGTCTTTGTCGTCCTTGACGCTGGTGAGCAACGCGGCCATGTATTCGGCTGGAAAATTCGCCTTCAGGTAGGCGGTCCAATACGACACGACGCCGTAGCCGGCGCTGTGCGCTTTATTGAAGGCGTAGTCGGAGAACGGAACGAGGATGTCCCAGATCGTCTTGATCGCCGATTCGGAGTAGCCGTTGGCCTTCATGCCTTCGGAGAACGGCACGTACTCCTTGTCGAGGATTTCCTTCTTCTTCTTGCCCATCGCACGGCGCAGCAGGTCTGCTTGGCCGAGCGTGTAACCGCCGAGCTTCTGCGCGATCGCCATGACTTGCTCTTGATAGACGATGACGCCGTAGGTCTCGTCGAGAATCTCGCGCAGCGGCTCAGCGAGCTCGGGGTGGATCGCCTCGACCGGCTTGCGCTTGTTCTTGCGGTCGGCGTAGTCGTTGTGCGCATTGGCGCCCATCGGCCCCGGCCGGTACAGCGCGCCGACTGCCGAGATGTCGGCGAAGCTCGTCGGCTGCATCGAACGCAGCAGCGACCGCATGCCGCCGCCTTCAAGCTGGAACACGCCCAGCGTGTCGCCGCGGGCGAGCAACTCGTAGGTGTTGGCGTCGGCATCGAGGTCGAGACCTTCGAGCACCACTTCCTCGCCGCGGTTATCGCGAATGCCGAGGAGGCAGTCGTCGAGAACGGTGAGGTTGCGCAGGCCGAGGAAGTCCATCTTGAGCAGGCCGAGCTTTTCGCACGCGCCCATGTCGAACTGGGTAATGATCGCGCCGTCCTGCTCACGGCGCTGGATCGGGATGACGTCGAGCAGCGGCTCGCGACACAAGATGACGCCGGCCGCATGCACACCCCACTGCCGCTTCAGGCCTTCGAGATTGCGTGCAGTGTCGACGACCCGCTTGACGTCGGGATTTTGTTCGTACAGCGCGCGAAATTCACCGGCCTCGGCGTAGCGCGGGTATTCGGGGTCGAAGATGCCGGCCAGCGGAACGTCCTTGCCCATGACCGGCGGCGGCATCACCTTGGTGATCTGGTCGGACGTCGAGAACGGGTAGCCGAGCACGCGGGCGGAGTCTTTGACCGCCTGCTTGGCCTTGATGGTGCCGTAGGTGATGATCTGCGCGACCCGCTCCTCGCCGTACTTCTCGGTGGCGTAACGGATCATGTCGCCGCGGCGGCGTTCGTCGAAGTCCATGTCTATGTCAGGCATCGAGATGCGTTCGGGGTTCAGGAAACGCTCGAACAACAGCTTGTGCTTGATGGGGTCGAGTTCAGTGATGCCGAGTGCGTAGGCGATCATCGACCCGGCGGCGCTGCCGCGGCCGGGACCAACCCGAATTCCGTTGGCCTGCGCGTATTTCACCAAGTCGGCGACGACCAAGAAGTAACCCGGGAACCCCATCTGGCAGATGACGCCGACCTCGTATTCGGCCTGCGTGCGGTGCGTGTCGGGAACGGCACCGGGGAACCGCTTGCGCAGACCGGCCTCGACTTCCTTCACCAGCCACGATTCTTCGGTTTCGCCTTCAGGCACCGGGAATTGCGGCATCAAGTTGGCGTCGTCGTTGAACTCGACGTGGATGCGCTCGGCGATGGCGAGCGTGTTGTCGCACGCCTCGGGGAATTCACGCCAGAGGTCGCGCATTTCTTGCGAGGTCTTGAGGTAGAAGTCGTGCGCGTCGAACTTGAACCTGTTCGGGTCGGCCAGTGTCTTACCGGTCTGCACGCACAACAAAACTTCGTGGGCCTCCCAGTCTTTTGCATACGTGTAGTGCAAATCGTTCGTGGCGACGAACGGCAGCGCGAGTTCTTTCGCCAACCGGATCAGATCGTCGCGGTGGCGACGCTCAATGTCGATGCCGTGATCCATCAACTCGCAATAGAAATTCTCGGGACCGAAGATGTCGCGGTAGTCGGCGGCAGCCTTCTTCGCGGCGTCGTATTGCCCGTGTTGCAACAAGCGATTGACCTCGCCGCTAGGACATCCGGTGGTGGCGATGATGCCTTTGGCGTAGGTCGAGAGCAGTTCGCGGTCCATGCGCGGCTTGTAGTAGTAGCCCTCGAGGCTCGCCAGACTCGACAACCGGAACAGGTTGTGCATGCCAGGGGTGTCTTGCGCCCACAAGGTCATGTGGGTGTACATCTCACCGGCGTTGTCGTCACTCGCGCCGCCGGTCAGCGCCACCCGCTTGCGCTCGAAACGGCTGCCGGGCGCGAGATAGCCCTCCATGCCGATGATCGGATTGATGCCGGCGGCCTTCGCCTGCTTGTAAAAGTCGTAAGCCCCGAAGACGTTGCCGTGGTCGGTCATCGCCAGCGCGGGCATGCCCATGCGGGCCGTTTCCGTGAACAGATCTTTCAACCGGGCGGCGCCGTCGAGCATGGAGTATTCGGTGTGCACGTGCAGATGGACGAAAGACCCGTCGTCACCGCTTGCACTGCCTGCCATGCCTACCCGGCCTCCCGTCTGGAACGGGCGAAACGCCCATCGTGCTGTGGTGCTACGGGTGACCGGGGGAAGGTCGGCCTTGCCGTTGCGCTGTACTCGTCGAGCTCGGACACCCGCGCCAGACCGGATGACTCTAACGCGGCTGAACCCTACGGCCTGGCAGTGACACATTCCCGTGTCCGCCCTCCATGTGCCACCCGCTGGAGCCGTTGATCATGGGCGAAGTGCTGCCCGTGCGCGAGCCGGGCCAGCACTTTGCCCATGATCAACGCGAACCTAGCCGCTAGCATCGGCACCCTCGACGAAAGGCGGCTGCAGTGGGTGATCCGCATGAGTGGCTGAACCGCCTCGACCACCGAGCGCGACTGCGCGGCGAAGCCGGTCTCACTCGAACGCTGCGCGCTCATGGCCCCGCCCCCGATGGCGTCACCGACCTCGCAGGCAACGATTACCTCGGCCTAGCCCACCACCCCGAGGTGGTCGCTGCGGCCACGAAGGCGCTGGCCGACTACGGTCTCGGAGCGACCGGATCGCGCCTCGTTCGTGGCAGCACGGACGATCACGCGGCGCTCGAACACGCCGTAGCGGCGCTGCTGCAGCAGCCGAAAGCGCTCGTGTATTCGTCGGGTTACCTTGCGAACCTCGGCGCGATCAAGGCGATGGCCGCACCGCGCACGACGATCCTCATCGACGCGCACGCACATGCCTCGCTGCACGACGGCTGCCGGTTGTCGGGCGCACCGTTCGAGGTCGTGCCGCACGCTGATCCGCTAGCCCTGAAGCACGCGATCGGGCAAGTCGGTGACCGGCCGGTGCTCGTCGTCACCGAGTCGGTGTTCTCCGTCGACGGCGACCTGGCGCCGCTCGCCGAACTGCACGAGGTGTGCCGGGCCGCCGGTGCGCTGCTGCTCGTCGACGACGCCCACGCGCTCGGCGTGCGCGGGCCGGCCGGTGCCGGCGCCGTCGTCGAATCCGGCCTGCACGGCCAGCCCGACGTCGTCGTCACGGCGACGTTGTCGAAAGCGGTGGGCGCTGCGGGCGGCGTCGTCGCCGGGCCCGCATCACTGGTGGGCCACCTCGTCGACACCGGCCGCACGTTCATCTACGACACGGCGCTACCGCCAAGCGTGGCCGCCGGTGCGCTGGCCGGGATCGCCCTGCTCCAAGCGGCCGATGATGTGCGAGCCACGTTGCACGAGCGGGCCGCTTACGTCGTCCGACGGGTTCGAGATGCAAGGCTCGAGGTGAGCGATCCCGCAGGTGGCGTCGTCGCTATTACGGCGCGTGACGCCGCGTCGGCGATGGCATGGGCCAGCGCTTGTGCCGAGCGCGGCGTGGCGGTCGGCTGTTTCCGTCCGCCGTCAACACCCGATCACCGGTCGCGGTTGCGCTTGACAATCAACGCAGGCATAGCAAAAACGGAGTTCGAACGCGCCGTCGATGTCGTGATCGAGACTGCACCGGCGGGCTCATGGTAGACGCGGCAACGCACGGCGTTCGAGGCGCGGTGATCGTCACCGGAACCGACACCGGCGTCGGCAAAACCACCGTGACAGCAGCAATTTCTGCTGCCGCGAGCGCTGCCGGGCTCGCCGTCGCCGTCGTCAAGCCGTGTCAGACCGGCACCGCCGTAGAAACGCAGTCGGACGCCGAAACTGTCGCCCGCCTTGCCGCCCCTGCCTTCGTGACCACGTTGGAGAGTTATCCCGAGCCGCTCGCACCGCTGACTGCGGCGCGCATCGCCGGCCAGCCCGCCATCGGCCTCGATGCCGTAGTCGACACCGTCCGCACCTTGCAATCGCTGCACGATCTCGTATTGATCGAAGGCGCCGGCGGCGTGCTGGTGCCGATGGGAAGCAACGGTTGGACCGTTATCGATCTCGCGATGGCTCTCTTGGCACCCGCGGTGGTCGTCGTCCGGGCGGGTCTCGGCACGCTCAATCACACCGCACTCACCCGACTTCCTCTTGCCCGCAAAGGAATTCGCGACTTCATCGTCATTGGTGAATGGCCCGCAGAACCCGCCCTGGTGCATCGCACGAACCTGCGCGACCTTCCGGTGCTATCGGGCGCGCTCCCCGAAAGAGCGGGTGCGATGGCGGCTGATGACTTCCGCCGACTCGCCCCTGAATGGCTGACTCCCGACCTGCACGGGCATTTGCAACCGGCATCGCTTACGGCGCTCGGCCTTTGAGAATTTGCCGAGAGAACGCTCAGTCGGCAGGGTCTCGTCGGGCGGGAACGACAACAAGCGCGTCGGGCATTCGAAACGACAGATTGTCTGCGTGGATGGGCTCCTTGACCACCTGACAACGCTGCAGCAAATGTGCCGTTTCGGTGACCACCACCTCGGCCTCCATCGTGGCCAGATAGGCACCCAGACAGCGATGCAGGCCGGCGCCGAACGACAGATGGCGCCGCGATCCAGCTTGGCCCGGCACGAACTCGTCGGCGGCCGCGACGATCGCCGGATCGCGACCGGCCGCCGCCAGGCGCAGCACCACCGACGCCCCGGCCGGGATCGCCACGCCGGCCAGTTCGCTGGCCCGCGTGGTGATTCGTCGCCAGCTCACCACCGACGTGTCGGTGCGCAGCCCTTCAGCCACGACGTCGGCGGCGGTGACCGAACCCTCGATTACCCCGCGCAGAACGGCGGGCGTGCGCACGAGCCGATGCAGTAACGCAGTCAAGAATTGGGATGTCGTCTCCTGACCGGCCACCAGCAAGAAGAACAGCACCGCCACGATGTCGTCTTCGTGAAGGTTGTTGTCGTTCGAGTGTGCGCGGAGCGTCGCCGCCAACCCCGGCCCGACGCGAGCGAATTTGCGCAGCCGCCCATGGTATTCGCCGACAATCGACGCCAATTCCACTTGCCGCGCCTGATCGAGCGGTGCCCAGAAAAGCTCCAACGCGGACGACGAAAAGCGCTTCACGACGTCGATGTCGTCGTCAGGCAACGCGATCAACCGGGCCAGTGTGACGAGCGGCAATGCATGAGAAATAACGGCATGCAGGTCGATCGGTTCGCCGCGGTCGAGTGCAGCGTGCGCGTCGGCGACTTGACGACGAACGAAAGCAGTGACGAACTCGCGCTGCTCGGCGACCCGGCTCGGCTGGAGGAATTCGGCGACGACCGAACGAATTCCGGCATGGGACGGCGTTCCGTTGTTGGCCAGTGTGTGCGGCAGCCGAAACCCGTGCTGGGCAAGGATGCGGAGCGCCGTGGTCGACATCGGGGTGACGGCGTCGAGTGCGTTGTCGGGCGCGAACGTCACCGGATCGGCGAGCACCCGTCGCACCAGCGAATGGCTCGACACCAGCCAGTGGTCACCAACGTGCGCCACGGGGTGCTCGGGAACGACATGCCACTGTTGGTACAACTTGGCATACGAGCAACTGCCGGACGACGCAACCGTCATGCGCTGACCGCCTCACGCACGGAGCTGACGATCGCATTGGCGATCGTGACGATCTCGGCCTCGGTGCAAATGTACGGCGGCATGGTATAGATCAGATCGCCGAAAGACCTTATCCAGACGCCATTTGCGAGCGCAACAGCCGTGACAGCTTCGACGTCGACCGGCCGGTTCGTCTGCACGACTCCGACGGCTCCGATCGTCCGAACGTCGAGCACTCCGGGCAGGTCTACGGCAGGCGCGAGACCGTCGCGCAATCCGGTCTCGATGCGCTTCACAGCGGTGCGCCAGTCGCTTGCCGCCAGCAGATCGAGGTTGGCCAAGGCGACAGAGCAGGCGAGGGGGTTGGCCATAAAAGTCGGCCCGTGCATCAATGCACCGCCCGCGACACCGGCCGACACTCCCCGTGCCACCTCCGACGTGCACAACACGGCGGCGAGCGTGAGATAGCCGCCGGTCAACGCCTTTCCGACACAAACGATGTCGGGTACGACGTCAACGTGATGCATCGCGAAGAACTCGCCCGTGCGGCCGAACCCGGTGGCGATCTCGTCGAACACCAGCAGCAAACCATGCGTGTCGGCGATATTTCTCAACACCTGCAGGCATCGCGGCGGGTAGATGTGCATGCCACCGGCGCCTTGCAGAATCGGCTCGACGATGATGGCGGCGAGTTCGGCTGCATGCTGTTCGGCGAGCGCCGTCGTCTCCCGCGCCCAGTCGTCGATATCGGCGTCTAGTCCGGCTGGCGGCTGAGGGGCGAACACCTGTTGCGGCAGTACGCCCTTGAACAAGTGATGCATGCCACCGACCGGATCGCATACGCTCATCGCCCCGAACGTGTCGCCGTGGTAGCCGCCGCGAACGGTGAGCAACCGTGACCGTCGTCCGAAATTTTGTTGGTACTGCAGGCACATCTTGATGGCCACTTCGACAGCGACCGAGCCCGAGTCGGCGAAGAACACATGCTGCAACGGCTCGGGCGTCACGTCGATGAGCCGCGCCGCCAAGGCGATCGCCGGCTCGTGAGTGAGCCCGCCGAACATCACGTGGCTCATGCGGTCGAGTTGCACATGGGCCGCGGCGTCGAGTACCGGATGCCGGTAGCCGTGAATTGCGCACCACCACGACGACATCGCATCAATCACTTCGCGACCGTCGGCGAGCTTCAGCCGCACGCCCGACGCCGATTCGACCAGACGTGCAGGCGACGGCGAGGTCATCGACGAATATGGATGCCAGACGTGCTCACGGTCGAGGCGACTGAGATCACCTGAAGTCATCGGAAATCTCACCGTGCTCGACGCATCTCGCACTCCACCCGCGGGGCACGACCTGCACCACCAGTCGACGACCGCAATCACCGCAGTAACGCGGCGGTTCGAACTCGCGCGCCGACTCGCAATTGCGATGGTCGACCTGCGGTGTCGCGTCTTTGCCGCAACGATCGCAGTAGGCGCCGGCACGCATAGCGATGCTCACAGGCTCGCGGAAAACGCCTTGATCGGCATCGACAGTTCGTCGAGCAGCGATAGGTCTTCTGCGGGGTCGCGACCGAGCGTGGTCAGGTAATTGCCGACGATCACTGCGTTGATGCCACCGAGCAGCCCGCCCCGGGTACCGAGGTCGCCGAGGGTCACCTCACGCCCGCCCGCGAAACGCAGGATGGTTTTTGGCATCGCAAGTCTGAACATAGCGATCGTGCGCAGCGCCTCTTTCGCCTCGAGCACCGGCTGATCGCCGAACGGCGTTCCGGGCCGCGGGTTCAAGAAGTTCAGCGGAACCTCGTCGGGCGCCAATCCTGCAAGCTGGGCCGCGAATTCGGCCCGCTGCTCACGGGTTTCGCCCATGCCGACGATGCCGCCGCAACACACTTCCATGCCGGCCTCGCCAACCATTTGCAACGTCTCCCAACGCTCTTCCCAGGTGTGGGTGGTGACCACGTTGGCGAAGTACGAACGCGCCGTTTCGAGGTTGTGGTTGTAGCGGTGCACGCCCATCGCTGCGAGTTCGTCGACCTGTTCCTGAGTGAGCATGCCGAGCGAGCACGCGATATTGATGTCGACCGCTTCGCGGATCGCGGCGACGCCCTCGCGCACCTGCTTCATCAACCGATCGTCGGGACCCCGCACCGCGGCCACTATGCAGAACTCGGTGGCGCCGGTCTTCGCGGTCTCCTTTGCCGCCTCGACCAGTTCGGCGATGTCGAGCCAGGCCGCCCGTACCGGCGAATCGAAACGGCCCGATTGCGAGCAAAAGTGGCAATCTTCGGGGCACCCACCGGTCTTGACCGACACGATGCCCTCGACCTCGACCTCGGGTCCGCACCAGCGCATGCGCACCTCGTGGGCAAGTGCGAGCAGGTCGTCAAGCCGCTCATCGGGCAGCTCGAGCACCCGTACCAAATCGGTCTCACCGAGGCCCTCACCTTGGGCAAGCACCCAGTCGCGGGCAACATCGAGGACGTCGGTCACGGTTCGCGCTCCCATGCAGTGGTCGCCATAGCGGCTCGAGGTGGAGCCGATCGCAGCCTAACCGGCGGGTGGTGATGCGCACCGCCGAACCCGCCTTCGGGCCCGAGGCCGGTATTAGCCGGCGACGAAACTGAGCCGGACGGTGCGGCTCCGGTTGTCGACGTTGCTGTCGACCACGACCACCGACTGCCAGGTGCCGAGCGCCAGCCGACCGTCGATCACCGGAATTGTGAGCGATGGAGCGATGAACGCCGGCAGCACGTGATCGCGCCCATGTGCCTGCGAACCGTGCGAGTGCACGTAGCCGATGTCAGTGGGCCACAGGCGGTCGATCGTCGCGGCCAGATCACGCTCGGTACCGGAGCCGACCTCGATCAGCGCCACGCCAGCCGTTGCGTGCGGAACGAAGACGTTCAGCAGGCCGTCGCCGCGGTTCGCACAAAACGACGCCGCGTCGTCGGTGATGTCGCTGACGAGCGTCGAGCCGGTGTCGATCCGCAATTCGCGGCTATCCACGTCGTCCGCCTGCACTGCTTTCGCGGACGACAACAAGAGCCCGCGCCAGGTCGTCGGGATAGCTGCTGGCGAACTCGACGAACCGACCGTCGGCGGGATGGGCGAAACCGAGCCGGGCTGCATGCAGCCACTGGCGTTGTAGCCCGAGTCGTGCGGCCAGTGCCGGGTCAGCGCCGTACGTGAGATCGCCGACGCAGGGGTGGCGGATCGCCGACATGTGCACCCGGATCTGGTGCGTGCGCCCAGTTTCTAGCTTGATCTCGAGCAGGCTTGCGGCCGCGTGCGCCTCGAGCGTCTCGTAGTGCGTAACGCTCGGCCGGCCGCTCGCGACCACGGCGAATTTGTAGTCGTGCACCGGGTGGCGGTCGATCGGAGCGTCGACGGTCCCGCGCGCCGGATCTGGATGGCCTTGCACGAGCGCGTGGTAAGTCTTGTCGACCGTGCGGTCGCGGAACGCCTGTTTGAGCACCGTGTACGCGTGCTCGCTCTTCGCCACCACCATCAGGCCGCTCGTGCCCACGTCGAGCCGGTGCACCACTCCCTGCCGCTCCTCAGCGCCCGAGGTCGACACCCGGTAGCCGGCGGCGGCCAGCGCTCCGATAACGGTCGGACCGTCCCAACCCGGGCTCGGATGCGCCGCCACGCCGACCGGCTTGTCGACCACGACGATGTCGGCATCGTCGTGCACGATCACCATGCCGGCGACCGGGGTATGCACCACCGCGGGGCCAGCCGGCGCGACGTCAGGAAGCTCGACGTCGAGCCAAGCCCCTGCGTTCACCCGCTCCGACTTCATCGGCACTTCGCCGTCGATGCGCACCCGGCCTTCGCCGATGAGCTCGACCGCGCGGGTGCGCGAAAAACCGAACAGCCGCGCGAGAGCTGCATCGACGCGCTCGCCGTCAAGCCCTTCAGGCACCGGCAGCGATCGCTGCCCGGACGTGATCGAACTGTCGGAGCTCACGCGGCAGAATCGTCATCGTCGTCGGCGCGCGGGTGCTCGCTGTCGGCGGCGCCATCTGTGCCGCTATCAGTGGCACGCGGGCGACGCATCGAGACCGTCGTACCGTCGAGTTGCCGCCCCGACATTGCAAGCAGGACGGCGAGAATGCCGCCAATCGTGATCGCCGAATCGGCCAGGTTGAAGACCGCGAAGTGCGGCACCTGGATC
>Ga0207705_10003883_pt1 | contig 11370 bp, 10 predicted proteins | sample KBSC13metaG_FD_184314 | JGI IMG/M metagenome (GOLD analysis project Ga0207705, IMG submission 184314) | Corn rhizosphere microbial communities from Kellogg Biological Station, Michigan, USA - KBS C1-3 metaG (SPAdes) (version 2) | ecosystem: Host-associated > Plants > Roots > Rhizosphere > Soil ...
GTCCGGCAAGGCGGAGGGGTCGGCCGATACCGGGGTTGTCTCGGTCGACCCCGACAACGCCGCCGGTCGTCCTCTGGGCGCTGCCGGCGCCGCCAGGCAGTGGGGAGACACACCCTAGATCCGGGTGAGCGTCGCCGGGTCCTCGGCGCCGCCGTAGTACTGCGCGAGCACGTCGGTGAAGACCGGCTCGTCCTCGGCGGCGTGCGCGAACAGCGTCATCGACGAGCGCAGCTTCAGCGCGTCCACCGAGCCGAGCACCGCGACCGGGTCGTGGCCGGGCAGCCCGGTCAACGCCCGAGCGGCCTCGACCAGCCGCGGTCCGAGCACCGGGTGGGCCAGGTAGGCCCTGGCCTCGTCCAGCCCGGACAGCGCGAAGTGCTGCGCCGCCGGGCTGGAGCCGAGCCCGGCGACCTGCGGGAAGACGAACCACATCCAGTGGCTGCGCTTGCGCCCCGCCCGCAGCTCGGCCACGGCGGTCCGGTAGGTGCCGCCGTCGTCCTGCGCCCGGACGAACCGTTCCAGGTCGAAGTCCACGGCCATCGGCATGCCCGCGGGGCGGACCGTCCACACGGGACGGCCCGCCCCGGTCGGTCACGGGTAGCTGACGACGTTCTCCGGACCCTGCCGGGTCGGCGTCACCGCCGCGCCGACCCCGTTGATCACGTGGTCGATCGTGCCGGCGCCGTTGAGCGAGACCGTGAGCAGGTCGTGCATCCGCACGCCCGGCCGGACCGGCACCTCGAAGGCGTTGGTCGAGTGCAGCGACGGGTTCACGTTCGTGAAGATGTAGCTGCCCAGGCCCCAGCCCTCGTGCGTGCGCACCGAGTCCAGCACCTTGTACGCGGCGAACCCGTCGACCCCGTCGTGCGACCAGTCGGCCTGCGTCGGGGCGTCGTACGGCATCTCGTTCTGGAAGAAGATCGTCCTGCCGCCGTCACCGGCCCAGATCACGTTGAACTTCTGGTAGTGCTCGACGAACAGGCCGGTCGCGGTGACGTCGTCGCCGTTGACGACCACGCCGGTGTCCGCGGTGTTCACGGTCCAGCCGACGCCGCTGCCGTGGTCGGCCCGCCAGGCCCAGATGTCGTCGAGGATCGTGTGGTCGGTGTTGACCTCGAGGCTGACCGTCGCCTTGCCCACGTGCGGTCCGCCGATCCGGAAGAACACGTCCTGGACCATGATCGGGTCGGCCGCCGACCCGCGGTCGCCGTGCTGCCGGGTGCCGACCCGCAGCAGCACCGGCGAGTTCTGCGCGCCGGCGTCGATCATGAACCCGGCCAGCGTCACGCCGGGGACGTCGGCGACGGCCACCGGGGTCGAGCCGCGCTGCGCGGTCAGCGTCGGGATGCCGAGCCCGAGCACCACGGTGTCCGGCCGGTTGACGGCGATGGTGCGACTCACGTCGTACACGCCGGGCGTGAGGATGAGGTTCCGGCCCGACTGCAGCTGCCCGAAGATCTTCCCCTCACTGTCGCTCGGCTTGGCCAGGTAGAACCTGGACAGCGGCACCGATGTGCCCGGCGTCGGGCTGTTCGCCGACCATGTCGTGCCGCGGCTGTCGTGCTGCGTGGACGGGACGAAGACGTTCCAGGTGCCGGCCGCGTCGACGTACAGGTACGGCCGCTCCCGGGAGACCGGGTTGGTGTCCAGCGTCGTGTACGGCGGGGACGGGAAGCTCTGCGGCGGGGCACCGACGGTGCCGGCGAAGACCTGGTTCCACACGCCGTTCGACCAGGGGCCGCCGAGGCGGGAGTTGCGGACGATGAACTGCTGCTGGCTGCCGTTGATGGTGTCGCCGGAGACGGCCGAGTCGGAGATGAACCCGCCGGAGGCGAACTGCGGACCGGCCGAGCAGAAGTCCATCAGCGACAGGCCGCCGTTGATCTGCACCCGGCGCATCGGCGCCGCCTGCGAGACCGCCCAGAACTCCCGGCCGGTCTGGCAGCCGGTCTGCCCCATCACGTTGATGGTCAGGTTCGACATCGAGCGCCAGAAGTTCACCAGCGCGGTGCAGTCGGTCGGGGCGCCCGGCGGCGTCGGGAAGCACTGGTTCAGCACGTCGATGGAGCCGTTGATCTGCACGTCGGTCGGGTTGCGGCCGAGGCCGGCGACCTCGGTGTAGTAGCCGACGTTGAACCGCAGCGGCTGCGCCGCCGACCCGTACGTGCCCGGCTTGAACAGCAGCGCGAACCGGCCGGTGCCGAACTGGTCGGAGATCTGCCGGGCGGCGACCGCGTCGACCGCGGCCTGGATCTGCGCCTGCGGCATGCTCGGGTCGAAGATCAGCACGTTGGGGCCGAAGTCCGGGTCGCCGGCCGACGCGGCGGAGGCGGGGGCCTGCGGGGCGGCCGCCTGCGTGGCGGGCGCCGCGGCGGCCTGCCCGGTGAACGCACCGGCGGTGAGGAAGGAGGCGACGACCGCGGCCGCGAGCCCGATCCCGAGCCGCCGGCGTGCAGCGGAGAAGTGCATGAGGACCTGCCTGATGAGGACGGGAGCCGGCCGGGGCGATGTCCACCGCCCCGCGCGCCGGTGTCGCCGCCTCGACACCGGGCCGGCGGACGGGTCCCTGTCGACCCGGCCGGTTCATCTCTACCGGGCCGGCCCCGATGTGACAAGAGTTCCCGGGGACGGCGAGGGCGGCGCGGGTACCGGACCCCGCGCCGCCCTCGTGTCTGCTTACCGGATGGTGCCGACGGCTATGGCAGCTTGCCGCCGAGCACCGGGACGAGCGTGTTCGCCTTGGGCGTGCCGAGGCCCGTCGCCGGGTCCCAACCGCGCGTGGCCGGGAAGCCGGCGATGCTGACCGGGTTGCCCGCGGCGTCGGTGCCGGTGAACGAGTTGTCGCCGGTGGTGATGTCGTGGAACAGCGCGGCGTAGACCGGCTTGACCCGCGACAGCAGGTAGACCTGCGGGTTGAGGTAGCCGACGCGGGCGTGCCGCAGCTGGGCCGCGAGCGCGACCAGCCCGGCCCACTGCGGGGAACCGGCGCTCGTGCCGCCGAACCGGAAGAACAGGTCTTGACCGAGACCGGAGCTGCTCCACGCGGCCAGCACGCCGGAGTTGATGCCGGCGTTGTAGGCCACGTCCGGCACCCCGCGGGAGGGCAGGTGCAGGTTCTTCTGGAAGACCGGCGTGCCGTAGACGACGCTGAAGCCGCCGCCGGTGCCCGCCTCGAACTGCGGCTCGTTCCACGTGGTCTCGCTGTGGTAGACGCCGGTGAGGTGATCGGCGTCGAGCAGCGTGCCGCCCACGCCGGTGACCAGCGGGTCGGACGCCGGCGAGCTCGCCGCCTTGATGAAGGTCGAGCCGTCACAGCTCGGCTGCGCCGCACCCTGGTCGCCGGAGGACGCGAGCAGCGTGATGCCCTTCAGGGTCGCCTTCGTGAACATGCGGTGCTGGGCCCGCTCGATGGCCGGATCCACGCACTGCTCGGCCTCGCCGAACGACTGCGAGATCACGTCACCGAGGTTGTGGTCGACCGCGAACTGGGTCGCGGACAGGATGTCGGCGTCGTCGTTCGACTTCGCCAGGACGAGGGTGAGCTTCGCGCCCGGGGCGACCGCGTGCGCCCACTCGACGTCGAGCGTGATCTCGCCGGCCCAGCCGACCTGGTTGCCGTCGTTCGGGTCGAACGGCGTCAGGCCGTCCGGCGCGACGATGTTCAGCGTCGCGCCGGGAAGCTCGAAGGTCTGGTCGAACAGCGCGAGGTCGTGCCGGATGGTCGGGCTCTGGAAGGCGTCGACGATGACGATCGTGCGGCCGGCGCCGGTGGCCTTGACCTTGTCGATGCCGTACGCGGTCCGGATCTGGGCCGGGCCGTAACAGGTCGGCGGGGTGCTGACCTGGCAGCCGAAGATCGGCGGGTCGGCAGGGTCGGCCTTGCCGACGACCTTGTAGTGCGGCGCGACCCCGATGGCCGGGGTTTTCGATCCACCGGAAGCGGCAGCCGGGTATGCGGCCGAAACGAGCAGGCCGGCGACGAGCGCCACCAGCCAGGACAGGGTGGCAGCACGTCCCTGCCACCAAGTGCGGTTGGCCATTCAAGCCCCCTTCGGGCCGCCGGGGTCCGCCGACGCCCCAGGACAGTCGTCGCGATCGGATCCGCGACGGTAGCGACCGGACGGTATCCGGACAGCGAGGGCCGGGAGAGCCCAGAAATCCCCTCGGAATTGCAAAGGTTAGGCCGGGTTCGGATTGGTACGGTGCCGGGGTGCCGGCCTGGGTTTCTCTGAATCGAGACGGACTCGCGCTGGTCGGCGGCCCGGAGGCGTACACGTTCCCCACCGGGCCGGCCGGCACGACCGTGCGGCTGTCCTTTATGGACGCCGTGCGGGCACAGATCTACCCGGCTGTGGTCGCCGAGCGGGTGTTGGCGGCCTGGAGCCGGGGCGAGCCGCTACCGGAGTGGGCCGAGGACGAGGACCCACGGCACGAGCGCCGGCGCGGGGCGGCCGTGGTGCTGTCGGGCGGGCGGATGCTGCTCATCCGCTATTCGCCGGCGGTACGGGACGGATACTTCATCCCGGGCGGCAGCGTCGAGCCGGGCGAGACCCCGGCGGTGGCCGCGGTCCGGGAGCTCAAGGAGGAGACCGGGCTGGTGGGCACCGTCGACCGGCTGCTCGCGACGGTGCTCAACCGCAGCCGGGAGGAGCACTACCACCTGGTCACGACCGCCGGTGGGGAGCCGACGCCGCTCGACCTCGCGCCCGGCCAGACGCTCGAGTGGGCGCCGGTAGCGGACCTTCCGACCATACCGGTCTGGCCGAAGCGGCTGGCCTGGCGGCTGCCGCGGTGGGCCGAGCACGGCTGGCCCGACCCACCGCCGGTCCTCGCGGACAGCATCCGCGACCTGCGCACCCCCTGCGACTGGTGACTACATCGGATACTGCGGGAGGCTGCCCCGCACGGTGACCCACTGGGTGTCGGTGAACGCGTCGAGGTTGGCCTGGGCGCCTCCGTGCCGGGCGCCGGTGCCGGAGTCGCGCACCCCGCCGAACGGGATCGTCGCCTCGTCGTTGACGGTCTGGTCGTTGATGTGCACCAGCCCGCTCGGGATCCGTTCCGCGATCTCCAGCCCGCGCATCACGTCCTTGGTCAGGATGCCCAGCGACAGCCCGTACGGCGTGTCCGCGGCCAGCTTCACCACGTCGTCCACCGAGTCGAACCGGATGACCGGCGCGACCGGACCGAACACCTCCTCCGAGTAGGCCGGGGCGGTCACCGGGACGTCGGCCAGCACGGTCGGCCGGTAGAACAGGCCCTCGTACGTCCCGCCGCTGGCCAGCCGGGCCCCGGCGTCGACCGAGCGGGTCACCATGTCGTGGATCCGGTCCCGCTGCCCGGCGTCGATCACCGGGCCGAGCGCGACCTGGCCGGTCAGCGGGTCGCCGACGGGCAGCCGGGTCGCCCGGGCCGACAGCGCCTCGACGTACGCGTCGGCGACGCCCGACTGGACCAGGTGCCGACCGGCCGTCATGCACACCTGTCCCTGGTGCGCGAACGAGCCCCAGGCACCGACGGACGACGCCTGGTCCGGGTCCACGTCGTCGAGCACGAGCAACGCCGAGTTGCCGCCGAGCTCGAGGTGCACCCGCTTGAGGTGCTGCCCGGCCAGCGTCGCCACGGCTCGCCCGGCCCTGGTCGAGCCGGTGAACGAGACCACCCGGACCAGCGGCTCGGTGACCAGCGCCTCGCCGACGTCGGCGGCGCCCGGCAGGACGTGCAGCACGCCCGGCGGCAGGCCGGCCTCCTCGAACAGCGCCGCGAACAGCGCGCCGCCGCTGACCGCGGTGCGCGGGTCGGGCTTGAGCAGCACCGCGTTGCCCAGCGCCAGCGCGGGGGCGACCGCGCGGATGCCGAGGATCGTCGGCACGTTGAACGGCGAGATCACGCCGACGACGCCGACCGGCACCCGGCGCGCCATCGACAGCCGGGGCAGCGCCGAGCGCAGCAGCTCGCCGTACGGGGCGGACGCCAGCGCGGCCGCCTCGTAGCACTCCTCGGCCGACGTCATCACCTGGAACCCGCCGAACGGGCCGATCGCGCCGGCCTCCCGCATCAGCCAGCCGGTGATCTCCTCGGCGTTGGCGTGCCACAGGTCGCCCGCCCGGCGCAGCACCGCGGCGCGTTCCAGGTAGGGCAGCGCGGCCCAGTCGCGCTGCGCGTCCGCGGCCATGGCCGCGGCCTTGTGCACGTCCGCCTCGGTGGCAAGCCCGGACCGGCCCAGCGTCTCGCCGGTCGACGGCGAGACCACGTCGAACGGCTCGCCGGAACCCTCGGTCCAGCCGCCCGAGTAGATCCTGCCGTGCCAGCCGTCGCCGTCGAGAAGCGGCATGCTCGACCTCCCGGAGTAGCGGCGGCACTGTCGCCGCCGACGTTTCACCAGTCAACAACTAGCGGGGGCACGCGTCCAGATCTGTCCGCCTACCTGGGTACGGTCGACAGCATGGCGTGGACGGTGGAGGACCATCTGGCCGGGCAGCCCGAGTCGTCGGTCGCGCTCTACCGGCAGTTCGTGCGGCTGGTCGAGGCGTGCGGGCCGTTCTCGTACGCGGTGTCCAAGACGTCGATCACGTTCAAGGGCAGCCGGCGCGGGTTCGCCGGAGCCCGGCCTGACGCCAACGGCCTGCGCGGCTACCTCGACCTGCAGCGGGCTGTCGAGGATCCGCGCATCACCAACGTCTCGCCGTACACGAAGCGGCTGTTCGTGCACCACTTCCGGATCCGCTCCGCCGAGGAGCTGGACGAGGAGTTCGCCGGCTGGGTCCGCGAGGCTTACGCGGTCGGCGCCGGCGACCACCTGCCGCACCCGGCCTGACCGACCCTGACGACGGGCGGGTCGGATCGGCCCGACCGGGTCGTCGTCCTCCCGCTGCTCGCCCTCTCCGTCGCCCGCCGTACCGGACGCAGGTAGGGCGGCTCAGTGGCCGAACTCGACGTTCTTGGTCTCGACGGTGCCGGCGGTGCGACCCGGGGCTGCGTGGTTCGACCAGTAGAGGTTGGTGTGCGAGATGACCTTGTCGGGCGGCGGCGCACCCCACTCGGTCAGGTCTTCGGTGGTGTGTGCGTCGCTGACCAGCGTCGCGTCGTAGCCGCGGACCACCGCGCCGTGCAACGTCGAGCGGATGCACTCGTCGGTCTGCGCGCCGACCACGACGAGTCGCCCGACACCGAGACCGGCGAGCACGTCCTCCAGCGGGGTCTCCTCGAAGGAGTCCGCGTACTGCTTCTCGATCCGCGGCTCGGCGTCGTCCGGGGACAGCTCCCCGACGATCTGCCAGTCGTCGCTGCCTTTCCCTGGGCCGTCGTCCTGCACCCAGACCACCGGCACCTGCTCGCGCCGCGCCTTGTCGACCAGGCTCGCCACGTTGGCCACGACGGTGTCCCGCTCGTGTGCGCCGGCGACCACGCCGGTCTGCACGTCGATCACGAGCAGCGCCGTGTTGGGCCGACCCTCGAGTGTCGTCATCTCCTGCCCCTCTCTCTCACCGACCGGGACAGTAGACCGCGGTGCCGACAAATCCGGAGGTCGTGGTCTGGGCTCAACCGGCGGGCGCCCGCCAGACGGCCCCGCACATGATCGGGTTGAGATCGTCGGCGAACTCGGCTCCCGGGAAGGCTTGCTCGTACGCGGCGTGGAAGGCGACGCGGGTGAGTGGCGTGTCGTGCCGGGTGAGCTGGAGCCAGCGCGGGTGCAGCAGGAGCCGGAGAGTGTCGGCCGCTGCCTCGCCGTCGCCGGTGAGGTGGTAGACCACTCGCGCGTCGGTGAAGGCCCGATCGAGGTGGAACTCCTGGGTCGGCCAGCCCCCGGGGTCGACGATGTCGGCGACGATCAGCCACCCGCCGGGCGCCAGCAGCGAGCGAGCGTGCGGCAGCACGATGCCGGGATCGCCGACGTGGTGCAGGGTGTGTACGGACAGCACGACGTCGAACGGCCCGTCCTCGGGCGCTACGTCCAGGACGCCGCGACGCTGGTAGTCGATGTTGGGCCTGGCCCGTTCAGCCCGAGCGATGTCGAGCATTCGATCTGCGACGTCGACTGCGAGCACATCGTCGGCGTGGTCGGCCAGCAGGATGCTGTGCCGGCCCGCTCCACACCCGAGGTCAACGGCCGAGGCCACCCGCTGGGGCAGGTGCGCAAGGATCCAGTCGTCGAAGCTGCTGCTGATGCCGTCCCAGATCCTGGTGAAGCGGTCGAACAGGTCGGGGAATGCGTCGAAGTAGGCGGCGTCCTCGGCCGGGACGGTGCACGACGACTCGGTCATCGCGGGCCTATCTCCTTTACCTCGTTTCCGCGCGGTGGTGTTTTCATTTCCCTGGCAGCATGATCGAGGCGTCGAGATACTCGTTGGTCGCCAGCGCATCCGGTGTCGCGTCCGCCGGTACGGCCTTCTTCTGGGCACCATAGATGGGCCCCAGAATGTCGAGCATCCGACGAATCCGGTGCGGGTCGATCGCGCCGAATGCTGCGCCCCGGAGGGAGGCCGGATTTTCCACCAGACCGTCGTTCTTCATGACGACGACGCCGGCGCGGGCCTGTTCGATCGGATAGGGGAAGGGGCTCGAGTAGTCCTTGTTGAGCTTGACGATCAACTGAAGGACCGGCTCCGGTCGAGCCATGAAATCGACCATTCCCTGCTGCAGCACCGGGACCAGCTTCGTCAAGCAGGTGTTCAGCTGTTGCAGCATGTCCCGCCGGACCACCAGCTCGTTCCGGTAGTCGGGATAGCCGGTCTCACTGACGTACTGGTAGGCGACGTCGACGCCGAGGCTCCTGTAGATGAACGGCTCGTTGGTCGAGAAGCCGCCCACGACGATGTTGCGGTCCGCCATCAGCCGGGACGGCGATCCGTCGTAGCTGTAGTCGATCTGACTGGCCCGGAGGATTCCCGCACCGAGCAGGTAGTCGATGTTCGCCGAATGGAAGGTGAGCACCTTGGTGGCGGTCTGCCCGACGTCCTGGAGACTGTTGAAGGCCGGATGGCGGGCCTTGTCCCAGATGAACACGAGCGGATCGACGTCGAACGGTGCGATCACCGCGACCGTCGGCTGCCTGCTCGCCCAGCCGAGGACCTGCTCCTCCGTGGCCTGCTGGCCGAGCACGATGGACTTGTCGGTGGCCATCAGCGCCGAGACCGGTGTGTTCCCGACGGCCGGGCCGCCCGCCCGGATCTCCAGCTCGATGCCGGTGTCGGCACCGTGGCTGACGAGTGGACCCGTCACGCGCTTGTGGTTCTTGTCGATCCGGTAGTTCTCGCCCAACAGCTCGAACAAGCCGCCATGGGTGGACTCCGGATACCAGGAGGTCTGGACGACCAACGGGCTCGGGCAGACTCCCCGCAGCTGCCCGCCGTTTGCCACCGCCGGCGCCGCGTCTCCGGTTCGGCCCTCAGAGCCTTCCCCGCTACACGCAGCCAGCGCGACGACCGTGATCACGGCCAATAGCAGGCGAATCGCTCGGTACGGAATGACGCACACCCGGAAGGCTCCTCGGACTGAATTAGCGGACAGGAGAACAGCCGCACCCGAACGCCGAGGAATGTCACCCGAGGCGTCCCGGCGGCCGAGTTCACCGCGACAATCTCAGTGCCGGCCATCCGGCACTCTTACCAGCTATGGACAGGAAGCGGTCACGCCAGCATCACCGGCGAGCGCCCAGCCCGCCGTAAACGGCCCAGCAGACGGCCGGCCACCCTCACAGCCAGCCAACGTCGGTGAGACGAGGTCCATCGAGGACCAGGCAGGTCGGAAGATCGGCTCATCAGGAAGTCCAAGCTGAGGATGTGGAGGGCTCCAGAACGATCGCTGCCACCATCTCAGCACAACCGACACCCGGTTGTGTATCACCAATACCCAATTAACCCCGATCGGGTGAAGCCATGTTCCCATTCCCACATCATGTTGGAATTCAATACACCACGCTGCCTTAGCCACAGCATCTATAGCCCAAGCCGCCGAGCCGACCAGCATCAGCGAGCCCGCAACAGGAAGACCTGCGAGCTGGACGACGGCGTCTGGGGTGGCGTCCGCGTCGAGCCCGCCGGTCGCCTGCCGGGGACGAGCCATCGACGGGTCCGCAGCTGCCGAGTCTGAGCGTTCGCCGGCCACGACCGCGCCGAGGGGCGGAGGTCGACGCACCCCGAAGCGGCGGTATCCGGAACCCACAGTGGGGTTCCGGAGAGCGCCGCCCTTGTGTGCGACTACTTGACCTCGGAGCGGCGCAGGGACAGCAGTCCGATGACGAGGGGAAGGACGATCCAGATCATCGTGGTCGAGCCGAGCATCGCCCACTCCTTGACAGTGTTCGTGGCGCCATCGAGGAGCGCCACCTGCGTGTAGTGCCAGTCGATCCACGGCTGCAGGTCCTCGAACCACGAACGCACCTGAGCCAGGAGCGCGAGGATGCCCGGCATGACCAGTGAAGCGACGAAGTAGCCCACGATCGCGGCCGCGGAGTTGCGCAGCACGACACCGAGGGCGAAGCCGAAGGCCATGCCGACCAGGTTGTAGAGCATCATCTGGAGTGCCATGGACAACGAAATGTCCCACGCGGTGTCGACGCCTGCGAGCGCGGACCCGGCCACGTTGCCGAGGGCGCCGACCGCGAAGGCGACGGAGACGGCGCCGAGGCCCACCAGGTTGTAGAGCACCATCTGGAGTGCCATGGACAACGAAATGTCCCACGCGGTGTCGACGCCTGCGAGCGCGGACCCGGCCACGTTGCCGAGGGCGCCGACCGCGAAGGCGACGGAGACGGCGCCGAGGCCCACCAGGAGGGTCGCGATCGCCTTGGCGCCGATCACGCGGCCGCGGCTCGGCACCAGCGTGAAGGTCGTGAGCCCACTTCGCTGGCTCCACTCACCTGTGACGGCCAGGATCGCGATGATCGGCAAGATCACCGACATCGGGAACCCGCTCGCCCTCACGAAGTTCTGGTAGGTGACGTCGCTGTTGAGGCCGAGGACGAGGAGCGACCCGGCCGAGATGGGCGACAGGACGCCGATGCTGATGAGCATCCAGAATCCCGAGCGGGTGTTGAACATCTTGCGCAGCTCGACCTTGACGAGTCGGGTGGTCGGGATGGGCTGGGCGGTCCGTCGGGCCGGCTCGGCCTCGATGGTGTCGGGAGGGACGATCGTGGCGGTCATGCCGCAACTCCTTCGCGTTGGGTGTCGGCAGTGAGGGACAGGAACATGTCTTCGAGCCCGGTGCCCTCGGCGGAACGGAGCTCGGTCAGAGGGATCCCGGCGGTCAGGGCCACGGATCCGACCCGAGCAGGGTCGGCGTCCGTGCGGACCGAGCCGTCCCCTGCGAGCGTGCTGGGGATCCCTGCCTGCTCGAGGGCGTGAGCGAGGTCGCGCGGTGACGTCG
>Ga0207705_10003884_pt1 | contig 11370 bp, 12 predicted proteins | sample KBSC13metaG_FD_184314 | JGI IMG/M metagenome (GOLD analysis project Ga0207705, IMG submission 184314) | Corn rhizosphere microbial communities from Kellogg Biological Station, Michigan, USA - KBS C1-3 metaG (SPAdes) (version 2) | ecosystem: Host-associated > Plants > Roots > Rhizosphere > Soil ...
TTGATGACGATCGGCACGATGGCCACGACCCGCTTGTCCAGCGCGCCGACCAGCCAGGTCGTCCAGGCGCGCTTCGAGCCGCCAGAGACCACGAAGCCATCGATCTTCAGCTTTCCGCCCGCCTCGCTCGCCAGGTACTGCTGGACCGCCGTCATCGCCTGGGTCCCGCTCTTGACCATCGGCAGGCGCACGAGGTCGAGCGGATTGCGGTCGCGCGCGAACTTCGCCTGCTGGTAGGCGATGATTTCGTCCTCGACCCGCGGCTTCGGGTCCTCGGCGAAGCGCAGCGGCTGGTTCGGCACGTCGTCCAGCTCGGCCACGACCGAGCTGGTCTCCACCGCCATCCGGGCCCAGCGGTCCGTGGCCTGCGTGGGCGCCGGGTCGTCGTTCTTGCCGCCGGTGATGAACAGGAACGCCTTGCTGTAGCTGACCTTGCCATTCTTCTTGATGTCATCCGGAACGATCACCGTCAGCCAGTGCTTCCAGACCGGCTTGTCGACCTCCTTGGAGGTGAGCCAGGTCTGCGAGGTCAGCTCCAGCACCGCCCCATGATAGCCTGGGCCGGAAACCTGCCCGACCACCTTCCAGGCGAACGCCGGTTCGGGCTTGGCCACATAGGCGTCGAGCGCGTTCTTCGGATTGGCGATCGCCGGCGCCGACGCCAGCATCGCGGCTGCGGCCAGCATGCCGCCTAGGATCTTCCAACTCCGCATCGACGACCTCCCGCATGGCCGTCGCGCGCGCGGCCCTTGGCGGCAGAATGGCGCCGCTCAGCGAGCTTGGCCATGCTGCGGCAGGATGCCGCGCGTCAGGGCGTCACCTGCCGCAACAGCCGAGCTTCCGGCACCTTGAGGTTGTTCGGCGGATCAACCACACGCCGGGCGAAAGATGGGGCCGTCTCGTGCGTGACTTCGAGGCGGCCCCCTCCCGCGCTCCCTTAGAGATTGCGAAACCGGCGCGCGCCATGGTCGCGGCCATGCTCGGCAAGGCGCTCCCGTTGCTTCGTGACGCCGATTGGCTGGATGGCGACCGCGCACGGGCCTGGTTGCGCGTCCTGGCGCTGGTCGTCGTGGCGGGCGTGGCGGGGCTCGTGGCGCTCTCTCACGGCGGGCTCGACCCCACGGGCAAGCCGCTCGGCACCGATTTCCTGAGTTTCTGGGCCGCCTCGAAGCTGGCGCTCGCCGGCCAGGCGGCCGCGGTCTACCAGCCGGCGATCCACGCCCAGGCCGAGCAGTCGGCCTTTCCTGGCGCGCAGATCGGCTACGCCGCCTTCTTCTATCCGCCGGTCTTCCTGCTGATCTGCCTGCCGCTGGCCGCTCTGCCTTACTTGGCCTCGCTCGCCGCCTGGCTGGCCGCGACGGGCCTCGCCTATGGGTTGGTGATCCGCCGTTGGCTGGCTCGTTCGACCTCGATCGTGGCGGCCCTGGCCTTCCCGGCGGTGTTCTCGAACCTCGGCCACGGACAGAACGCCTTCCTCACCACCGCCCTGTTCGGCGCCGGCGGCCTGCTGCTGGCCAGCCGCCCCTTCGTCGCCGGCGCCTGTTTCGGGGCGCTGATCTTCAAGCCGCACCTGGGCCTGCTGATCCCCATAGCCCTGCTCGCCGGGCGCCAGTGGAGGGCGATCGCCGGCGCGGTCGCCTCGGCCTGCGCCCTGATCGCAGCCTCGGCGCTGGCCTTCGGCCGGCCGGCCTGGGCGGGGTTCCTGGGCGCCTCCGGCCTCGCTCGCGCGGCGCTCGAGCAGGAGATGGTGGGCTCGGCCAAGATGCAAAGCGCCTTCGCCGCCGTGCGGCTCTGGCACGGCCCGGTGGCGGCCGCCTACGCCCTGCAGGCGGTTGTGGCCTTGGCCGCGGCCTGCGCCGTCGCCGTCGTCTTCCATCGCCGGCGCAACGACCGCGCCGCCGCCGCCGTGCTCGTCGCCGCGACCCTGCTCGCCAGCCCCTTCCTGCTGGACTACGACCTGATGCTGGCGGCTGTGCCCCTGGCCTGGCTGTTCGCGCAAGGCGCCGAGCGCGGCTTTCGGCCCTGGGAGAAGATCGGGCTTCTGGCCGCCTACGCCCTGCCGCTGTTCTCGCGCTCGGTCGCCACCTTCGCCCACGTCCCGCTCGGGCCGCCCGTGCTGGCGGGCCTGTTCCTGCTGGTCCTGCGCCGCGCCTGGAGCGCCGAGCAGGACTCCTAGCTGCGCGCCATCCGCCGCTGGGCCAGCGCCGCGCAGGCGGCCGAGCCGATCGGCCCGTCCTCGTCGTAGAGGAAGCACTCGCCGATCGCCACGCCCGCCGTGGCCCCGTGGTTGACCACCTCATAGCCGATCCACTCGGTCCGCGGCTCGCGGTGCAGGTAGACGGTGACGTCGGAGTTGATGAACTCCAGCCCGGCGTCGCCGGCGTTGGCGAACGGGCTGGCGAAGTCGGCCGAGACCGCCACGCGCACGAACGGCGTCAGCGCCCGGCCTTCGACCAGCTCGCGGACCTCGCTCATCCAGATGCGCTTGCGGCCCACGGTCCCGAAGTCCCCCTCGATCCGCCGCGTCGCCCACATGCCGCCCATGCCCGAGCGCCCGTCGGTGGGCGGGGCGATCTCGGCCGGCGCCGGAACCTCCCAGCTCGGCGGCTTCCAGACGTTGCCCGCCGGGTTCTCGGTGCGCCGCAGGAGCTGGCAGGTCGCCCGTCCCGCGCTGACCCCGCCCGAGACGAACTCCGCGTCGATCACCTTGATGCGGTTGCCCTCGCGCACCACCCGCGTCGTGACCTCCACGGGCGAGAGGTCCGGCAGGCGGTACATGTCGACGGTCAGCCGCGCCGGCATGAACTCAGGCGAGCCGTGCAGACGCTCGATCTCCGCCCCCAGCAGGCCCGCGATCACCCGCCCGTGCAGCGAATTCGGGTTCCAGGGGCCGCGGCTCGCGGGCGTCGGGACGTAATGCGTCCCCTCGATCGTGAAAAAGGGTTCGTTCGCCATGGCCAAGGTGGGTAAGGGCCGCCGCCGCTTCGATCAAGCCGCCGCCGAGCCTTGAGGCGCAGATCAACCGTCGGCCGCCTTGGAAATTGGCCAGCAGACCCAGTCTCATGCCCGTCGCGCGCAGATAGTTGATGGTTTGCGCCCGATGCTCAGGCGCGATTGCGGCCAGTTTCGCCCCGCGCCAGGATGACGGTGATGGCCATGTCGCCGGTGACGTTGCCGATGGTGCGGAAGATGTCGGGGACCACCTCGACCGCGATCAGGATCGGCAGCAGGTCGAGCGGCAGGCCCAGGCTCAGGCAGATCGGCGCGATGCTGGCGAAGAACGACACCTGGCCGGGCAGGCTCACCGAGGCGAGGCTGGTCGCCACCGAGACGAAGGTCGCGCCGACATACTGCCCGACGCTCGGCTCGAGGCCGTAGACGCGCACCAGGAACAGCGCCACGCCCAGGTTGGCGAGCGGCCCGGTCACCCGGAACAGCGCCACCGCCAGCGGCAGGACCAGGCCCGTCACCCGGTCGGGGATCCCCAGGTCGTCGCGCGAGCGCTCGATCATCGGCGGCAGGCAGGCGAGCGAGGACTGGGTGGCGAAGGCGGCCACCTGCACCGGCGCGACGGCCCGCGTCCAGCGTCCCAGCGGCACGCGGCCCCAGGCGACCGCCAGGACATAGGCGACGAGGGTCATGGCCACGTTGCCGAGCGAAATGGCCGCGACGTAGTGGCCGATCTCGCCCGCCGCCCCGATCCCGGCCCGAAGGCCGACGCCCAGCGCCAGCGCGAACACGCCCACTGGCGCGGCCCACAGCACCCAGCGCACGATGGTGACCATCGCCTCGCCGATGCTTTCGAAGAGTTCGGTGATGGCGCGCCGCCTCGCCTCGGGCAGCCGGGTGACCGCAAAGCCGAAGAAGCTGGCGAACACCACCAGCGGCAGGATGGCGTCCTGCGCCGCCGCCTCGATGAGGTTGGGCGGCGCGAGCCCCTTGATGAAGTCGATCAGGCTGGGCGCCTGCCTGGCGATGTCCGGCGCCGCGCTCGCCCCGGCCCGCAGCGCCGCCGTGCCGGCCGCGCCCAACGGCCAGATGGCGTAGAAGCCGGCTGCGAACACCAGGGCGAAGACCGCGCTGAAGGTCATCAGCGCCACGATCAGGATCAGGGTCCTGACCGCCAGCCGCCCGGTCGCCGCCGCGTCGGCCACGCCGGCGATGCCGGTGACCAGCACCGCGAAGATCAGCGGCACGACCGTCATCCGCAGGCTGTTGAGCCACAACCCGCCGACCGACTCGAAGAGCTCGACGCCGCGCCGGACCTCCGGCCCGGCGAAGGCCGCCGCGACCGCGCCTAGCGCCAGGCCCGCGATCAGCGCGATCAGCACCCGCACGCTCAACGATCGCAGCATCCGAACGCCTCATCCCGCCCCTCGGGCAAAGGTCCCCAGGCCCGAGACCCTAGGCTGGCGCGCTTCCCAGGCGCAAGGAAGCTCCCTAGGCTCTGGCGCTGGAGGTTCCCCATGGCTGGCCTGAAAGACAAGCGCGGCTTCATCGACCGCGAACGGCTCGACCTGTCGGAGCGGAAGGCCGTGGAATACTGGATGAAGCGCTGGGGCGTGACCAAGGACCAGCTCACCGCCGCGCACCGCAAGGTCGGCCGCCTGACCAAGGACATCGCCGCCGAACTGGGCAAGAAGCGCTAGTGTGGCGATTCCGAAATTCGCCAACGCTTGATGGCGGCTCTCAGCGAATTTCGGAATCTTTACACCACACTAGAAACCTTTTGATTCTTCTAGTGTGCTTCTTGGATCTGAAGTTCGCTGGAGGTCGATCCAGAAGCTGGCGAACTTCAGATCCAGCACACTAGGCGTCGCCCAGGGCCAACGTGCCGGCCAGCTCGGCGTCGCGCATGTCGAGCTCGGCGCGGATGACAGCGTGGCGCTCGGCGGTCAGCTTCCAGCCCAGCACGCAGGCGCCGCCGACCAGCACGAAGAAGATAGGCCCGATCGCGAAGGTCAGGCCCAGGCCCCAGATCGCCTCGGCGGTGTTCTGCGCCCCGGGCTTCGGCGAATAGCCGATCGCCTGCAGCAGCGGGAAGGTGATGGCCACGGCCGCCGCGGTGGCGATCTTGGTGGTGAGCGTGTTGAGCGAATAGATCAGCGACAGCCGCTCGCGCCCCTGCTCCAGCCGCACCTGGTCGGCCACGTCGGCTAGCATGGCGCGAACCATCAGGTCGAAGCCGACACCCATCGCCCCGCACCACAGCATGGTCGGCGCCGTGCCCAGCAATGAGCCCTTCGGCGTGAAGAGCACGGTGCAGAGGCCCACCGAATAGCCGATGGCGGCCGCGATCAGGGTGCGGTTCTTGCCGATCCGCGTCGCCAGGTGCGCCGCGACCGGGGCGCCGGCCAACCCGGCCAGGGTGTAGAGCACCAGCAGGATCGAGGCCTTGTCGGCCGCCAGCCCGTTGTAGCTCGCCTGGAAGAACAGGTAGAGCGAGCTCATCCAGCCAGGGCCGAGCGTCAACGCCGTGCTGGCGAGGTAGAGCCGCACCAGGTCCGGCTTGGTGAGCAGCTCCAGATAGTCCCGGATCGCCGGACGGCCGGTTTCGGCGGCCGGGCTCAGCCGCTCGCCCGTGCGCCAGACCGCCAGGCCGATGGCCAGCGGCGCGGCGATGATCACGAACCAGCCCATCAGCTCGATGTTGTGGCCCTCGCCGCCGCGCATCGCGGCGTTGGCGACCGGCAGCAACAGCACCAGCACCGCCGCGGCCACCCCGACCGCCGCCAGGACGCCGAACAGCCGCGCGCGGTCGTTGTAGGTCCGGGCCAGCGTCGCGGCCCAGGCCGGGTGCGCGACGTGCAGGATCGAGCGGCCGAGGTAGAGCGCCAGCAACCAGCCGACCAGATAGGCTGCGCCGATCCCCGGCTTGGCGAAGAACAGCATCCAGGTGGCGGCCATCAGGATCGGCGCGCCCAGCACCATCCACAGCCGGTAGCGGCCGAAGCGGCTGCGGGTGGCGTCCATCGCCACGCCGAGGATCGGGTCCACCACGATGTCCAGCAGCCGGACCACCGCCCAGCAGAGGCCGACCACCGTCAGCGGCACGCCCAGCCGCCCGCTGAGGTGCGGCGGCAGGTAGATCAGCAGCGCCACGTCGACGGCGGTCACCGGAACCCCCGCGATCGCGAAGGTCAGGGATCGGCCAAAGCCCATCCGCTCCGGAACCTTGCCGACGACGAACTCGCTCACCTGGAGGTCTCCTCACCCGTTTTTTGCGAATGATGAGGCCTCGCCCGGCGCGCCGTAGCAAGGGCGCCGCTACGTCAAGCGAGCCAGGAGGCAAATCGGCCCGACGGCTGGCGATCCCGCGCCGGGGATCGAACCTGTGCCTTGGGCGTTATCTAACCTCACTCAAAAGGAGATCCGATGGCGCGTCTGCGTAAACAGCTTCCGGCCCATCTCGGCGCCGGCGAGCTTCATTGCCGCGGGTTCACCGGACCGGTCGACTATGAAATCCAGGGCGACCCGTCGACCCTGCGCCTTGGGCCGCTGCGGCTGCGCGGCAAGCTCACGGCGACCCCGGAGGTCGCCGCCGAGGCGTTCCGTGCAGGCGAGGCGGAGCTGAAGCTGGAAGACGGCGGAGCCTTTCGCCTGACCATGCTCGGCCACTCGGCCGGGTCCGAGGTCGCCTATTTCGAAATGCGGGTGTGAGCCGAGCGTTTCCGCCGGAAATGCAACTCTAGCGGGTGCCGTGTTGCGGGGGCGGCGCCGGCGAGCGCGGCAGGCTGAGCACAAGGCGATCTCCGTCCCAGATATCCGCCCGGATCGCATCGGCCCGCTGCGCCATCATCCGCGCGGCGTGCTCCATGGCGCCGGTGTGAGACGTCTCGGGCAACACCTCGAAATGAGGCGCCGAGCCACTCGCGCGATGGATGTAGCAGAAGTAGACCAGAATGGACGCCCTTTGCCGGCCCCGCGGCGGCGGGGCCATGCTCTACAGTGCGCTCACCGCCTCACAACGGCAAAGCAATTCTTAAGACCTGGTTAGTAAATCGTGCGGGTCTGTCGGGTACCCGACGACAATTGGCGCCCTCTGGCCTGGCGGCCAACAAGCGCCGCCTTGAATTCAGCCGCGAGGCTGATAGCGCACCGCCAGTGAATAGCTGGCCTGCGGCTCCCGACCTTCGCCGAACCGCTCGGCGACATCGTTCAGGGCTTCGACCTGCTCGCCGAAACGCGCCAGCTCCACGCCGTCGCGGCGAACGATCCACTCCCCGAGGTGCTCAACAACTTCGTACTTCATCGAATCCCGCCTTGCGCAACCGGAGCGGTAGGCTCTCCAGGGTTAACGCACCAGAAGCGGGAAATACGGTGAAGGTGCGCCCGTTTGTCGCACGTCAGGGTTGTCGCGTCGCGATCGGGACGTCGCAGACGCTGAACCGCGGGCCGAGCCTTGCTTTGAGCGCCGCCACCTTGGCCTGGAACGCCGGCCCGCGCGTGTCGGTGACCTCCAGCCTGGGGCGTTCCGCAGCCGGCAGGTCGGCGGCCAACCGCACGCGCAGCATCCGGTCCGGATCGGCCGGCGGCTCGCCCGCCTTGATCGCCCGCACCACCTCCAGACCCTGCACGACCCGGCCCCAGACCGCGTAGTCATGGTCCAGCCGCCGCGCGGGCGCGCGCATGAAGAAGATCTCGCTGTTGGCGGTGTCGATCCCCGCCTGGCGGCCCATGCCGGCCACCCCGTCGCAATAGGCGCCCCAGACCCGCGGGCGGTGGTCACTCCCCAGCGCCTGCTCCCTGGCCGAGACGCCGGCCACGGGAATCGAGCGCACGAAGCCCTCGACGCCGTCCTTGCGGCTGACCACCATGGTCAACGGCGCGCCGTCCGGCAGGCGCGCGCTGAACTCGGCCGGCAGGTCCGGATAGGCCGAGGTCCCGCCGTCGCGGTTGTTCGGGTTGCCGGTCTGGTCGACGAAACCTTCGATGACCCGGTGGAACAGCAGGCCGTCGTAGACCTTCTCCCGCGCCAGCCGCTTGACCCGCGCGACGGCCTGGGGCGCCAGCACCGGGGCCATCTCGACCACGATCCGGCCCCTGGTCGTCTCGATGACCAGGGTGTTTTCCGGGTCCAGCGCGCGCCAGTCCGGCGCCGGCCTTGCCGCGCCCATCGTCAGCATTGCGGCCGCGACCACCCATACCGCGCGCATGCGCCCCCCGTTCGGCTCAGAATTCCTTGAGGTCGCGGCCGACGACCTTCTTGAGGTCGGCCTTGGACGGCGGCTTTTCCGGCGTGAAGTAGCCGGCCGCCTTCTTGGCCTCCATCTCCACCGACGCATCCTCAGGCACCAGCCAGTCCGGGATCGGCACGCGCTCGCCGATCTCGATGCCGCCCTTCACCAGGGCGTCGTACTTCATGTTGGACATGGACACGAACCGGTCGATCCGGCGGATGCCGAGCCAGTGGATGATGTCGGGCATGAGCTGCTGGAAGCGCGCGTCCTGCACGCCCGCCACGCACTCGGTGCGCTCGAAATAGGTCGCCGCCTGGTCGCCGCCCGGCTGGCGCTTGCGAGCGTTGTAGACCAGGAACTTGGTCACCTCGCCGAGCGCGCGGCCTTCTTTGCGGTTGTAGACGATCAGCCCGGTCCCGCCCGCCTGGGCCTGGGCGACGCACTCCTCGATCCCGTGGGTCAGGTAGGGGCGGCAGGTGCAGATGTCGGAGCCGAAGACGTCGGAGCCGTTGCACTCGTCATGCACCCGGCAGGTGAGCGTGTAGCGCTTGTCGCCGATGTGGGCCGGGTCGCCGAACATGTAGAGGGTGATCCCGCCGATCGGCGGCAGGAAGACGCAGATGTCCGGCCGGGTCACCAGCTCGGGATACATGCCGCCGGTCTGCTCGAACAGCGTGCGGCGAAGCTGCTGCTCCTCCACCTCGAACCGCTCGGCGATCCCGGGGAGGTACCAGACCGGGTCGATGGCGGCCTTGGTGACGGCCACGTCGCCGTTCTCGTGGACGACCTTGCCGTCGACCTTCAGCCGGCCCTTGGCGATGGCGTCATGGATCTCGTGCAGGTCGATGCGCGCCTTGGTGACGGCGATGGTCGGGCGGATATCGACGCCCTCTGCCAGTTCGGCTGCGAAGTCCTCGGCGATCCGGTGGCCCCAGGGGTCGAGGCTGACGATCTTGCCGGGCTCATGCCACTGGTCGTGAGGGCCGATCGGCACCACCGGATAGGTGTTGTGCAGCTCAGGCCGGGTCTCGGCGGCCATGGCGCCCGAGCTGATCGCCAGCGCGCGGTAGATCGAATAGGCGCCGCCGTGGGCGCCCACGGCGTTGCGGTCGGCGCCCGCGTTCGGCGTGGCGATGACCGGGCCGCGCTCGCGCGCTGTCGGGGCGTCCCAGTGGATCGGGAAGCGGCTCGCCGACCCGGAGCCCGGGTGCGAGGTGAGGCGGATATGGGATGTCCTGTTGGCGGACATGGGTGGCTACGGAACCTCCAGAATCGAAAAGGCCCTCCCGCCAGCTCGCCGGCGTAGGGCCTTTGAGAGAGGATCAAACACCCGGCCATTTCACTTGGCAAGCGTTACGACTTTGCTGTCGGCAGGACAGCCCTATGAAATGGTTGCGGTTTATCGCCCGCGCTAGAGGGCGATGCGGCCCATCGCACGCAGGCGGCTGACCCCGCCGTCGGGATAGATGTTCAGCCGCACGAACCGCACGGGGCCAAGGTCGGCCAGCTCGCCGGCGAACACGTGCTCGGCGTCTGCCTGCAGCTTCATCTCGCCCAGCAGCACCGGCCAGTGCTCCGCCTGGGCGGCGATCTCCTCGGGCGAGCCGTGCGCGCGCGGCGAGGCCTGGATCGAGCAGCGGTCGGGGTAGTTGCCCTTGAAGTGGGCGGTGTCGACGATGACCTGGCTGATCCGCCCGAAAGTTCCCAGCTCCAGCACCGCCCAGTCGTGTCCCGGCTCGCGGCGCCGCCGCGTCTCCCAGCCGTCGCCCATGTTCACGCCACGGCCCGGCGCGGTCAGGTTGGCCACCGCCCCATAGTGCTCGTCGTTGGCGATGATCCCGCGCCCCCCGTTGCCCACCGCCAGCAGGTCGATCGCCTCGCCGACCGCCAGCCTCGACCAGTCCGGCAGGACGCGCCCCCAGACCCGCAGCCGCGCCACGCCGCCGTCGGGATAGATGTGCAGGCGCACGTGGGTCACCGGCTCGGCATGGGCGACGGGGACGAAGACGCGGTCGTCGCCCTTCAGGTTGAAGCGCGGCGTCACGGCGATCCAGCCCGCCGCCTCGCCGGGCGCGGCCTCGTCCGAGCGGCAGACCTCGATCATCGCGGCCGGCGGGTAGTTGCCGGTGAAGTGCGAGGTGTCGACCTCGAAGCCCGCGACCTCGCCTGGGACGCCCAGGCGGACCACACACCAGTCGTGGCCGGGCGCGCGCTTGCGGCGGCTCTCCCAGCCGTCCATCCACTTGCCGTTGTCATCGTACTTGCCGGGGATGAACTGCGGCGGCTGCGGCGAGATCAGGCGCGACTTGTCGGCGAAGAAGTCGTCGGTGGCGTAGACGACCTGCGACCCCAGGCGGGGCTGGGCGAGGTCGACGTAGCGGCGGTGAAGGTCGTCAGGCACGGGCGCAGCATACCTCAGGTCAGCTCGGCGAGGCGAAATCCGGCGATACGGTGGATCTGGGCGATGGCGGTCGCGAACTCGGTCTGCGGATCATTGGCCAGCCGCGCCTCGAACGTGGCCAGGATCTCGGCGCGGGTCAGGCCCTTCACCGCGACCACGAAGGGAAAGCCGAAGCGGGCGTTGTAGGCGCCGTTCAGGCGCTGGAAGGCTTCGAACTCGGCGGGCGAGCAATGGTCGAGGCCGGCGCCGGACTGCTCCCTGGCCGAGGCCTGCGCCATGCGCGTGCGGCTCGCGAGCTCCGGGTGGGCGCGGATCAGCGCCAGCCGCATCTCGCGCGGCGCGGCGTCGACCTCTGTCCGCATCGCCCGCGCCAGCGCCGCCGGCTCATCCAGCCCACCGGCCTCCACCGCCGGCCAGACGCCCTCCGCCACCCAGGGCGAGGCCTCGTAGACCGGCCCGAAGCGGGCGATGAACTCGGCGTGCGTGAGTTGGCTGGGTTTCATCGCGCCCTGAACGGCTCACCCGACACAGGGATGCCGCTCATGCCAGTGCCGTGCGATCTCTGCCCGGCGACAGAACCAGACGTCCTTGTGCCCCTGCGCATAGCGGATGAACCGCTCCAGGCCGGCGAGCTTGCCCGGGCGTCCCGACAGGCGGCAGTGCAGGCCCACCGACATCATCTTCGGCCGTTCCTCGCCCTCGGCGTAGAGCACGTCGAAGGCGTCCTTCAGGTAGCTGAAGAACTGCTCGCCGGTGACGAAGCCGCCGGAGAAACGCATGTCGTTGGCT
>Ga0207705_10003886_pt1 | contig 11366 bp, 11 predicted proteins | sample KBSC13metaG_FD_184314 | JGI IMG/M metagenome (GOLD analysis project Ga0207705, IMG submission 184314) | Corn rhizosphere microbial communities from Kellogg Biological Station, Michigan, USA - KBS C1-3 metaG (SPAdes) (version 2) | ecosystem: Host-associated > Plants > Roots > Rhizosphere > Soil ...
CTTTCAACGGCCGTTTCTCGAACAAAAATCAGTGGCTACTGCCAGCGTTTTTTCAGAACCTGCTGCCCGAAGGCGTATTCCGGGACCATGTGGCGAAACTGCGCGGCTGCAGCCCGACTGACCACTTTGAGATGCTTGCAGCATGCGGCAAAGACTTGCCAGGGAATGTGTACGCAAGCCCCGTCGAGCTTTCCAGGGACGAAATGGCCCGCTACGTCACACAAAACCAGGATTCGCTCGAGATGTCGGTGGTCGCAGAGCCGATGGAGGAAGGCGTTTCCTTGTCTGGTGTACAGCCCAAGCTTGCTGTCATCAAACACGGGGATCGATATGTCGGGCGCACCAAAGACGACGGCGTGCACATCATTGCGAAACTGCCAGTGGTCGGCCAACCGATGCTTCCTGACCTCGAGTACCTGTCGCTCCAGCTCGCGGCCGCATCAGGCGTGAATGCTTGCGAGGCTTATCTAGAACCGCTGGCGAAGCTGGAGGCGGAGCACGGTTACGACCTGGGCGATGCGGACAGGACCACGAACTTCCTGGCTGTCGTGCGTTACGATCGGTCGCCCGCCGGCCGGATCCATTGCGAGGACTTTGCACAGGTCCTGGGCGAAATGCCGGAGGATAAATACGGTGGTGCGATGCGAGCATCCTCGCCCCATACTTACTTTGACGTCGCTTCTGTCCTGCTGGACCTGGAATCGATCGGAGAACCCGGCGTGCACGAGCTTCTGAGAAGGCTCGCAGTCAATGAAATGCTGGGAAATCCCGACATGCACCTCAAGAACATCGGGCTTCGCTATCCGGACGGAGCGACCCCTGAACTGCCGCCCGCCTATGACATCGTCGCCTACTCGGCCTACCAGAACAACATCGGTCATGCGCTGCAGATCCTTCCGCCGGATCTGATGCCTACGCACAGACGACAAACTCAACGGCTGACGCCCAAAAGCCCGGTGCACACCAAGCAGACCCTTTCGCCGGCCGTGGTCAGGGCGTTCTGTAGCGCGCTTGGGATCCCTGAGAAACCAGCCTCCAAGGCGATCGCGGACTGCGTGAAGGCAGCTTATGACAAGTGGCCGGGGCTCATCGCAGCGTCGGGCATTACTGATCAGCAGAAGAAGCGTCTCCTCGATCACTTCTATGCGCACCCGCTGGTTGCGTCGTTGGTGACGCGCGATCAGGCGCGCCACGGCAGTGCCAGCACGCCGGCCGGCGCAGAGCCGGACGAGTCAGCAGCGCAGGACGCTTCCGTGCCCGTCTCGCCATAGCCGGCTGCATTGGCAGCGGGATATTTGGCAGACCGAGCACAAGGTTGCTTTAATGCATGTACGGGCAGAAAACTCTGCCAAACGGAAGTTCCTCAATTGCTGTCGGCAGGCGTTCGCTTCCGAGGCTAATTCCACAGTTCTTCGAGTTCAGCCGCAAGCTCGTTGAATTCGATGCCCCAGCCGCACTCGATCGAAAGTTCTTGAAGATTCGCTGTTGGCAGAAGCAAGGCCTTTACCCTCCTGAAGATGGGTAAGCGATGAGTGCATCGAGGTCGCGGATTGCCTTACTCCGGTCTCCATAGAGGCACCCGTCTCCGCCTTGTTCTACTCTTGCTCGAAGCTTTACAGGGTGTGGACGAAATCAACCTTGATATGCGAGCCTGCTGAGTAGCATACGCGCCTCGGCCAGCCAAACCCAAGCCGCCGACACAGCGAGTTTGCGGTCGTGATGCATTACCGTGTGGCACCAGCGTTCAGTCCACGCATGGGTCCGTTCGACGACCCAGCGCTTGGCTACGTTATTGATTTTGTCTACACCTCTTACACAGAGGCGGCTGACTCCTCCGGCCGTTCAAGCCCGAAAAAACGCATTCATACCACGGGCGTACCCCTTCGTCGCACCGTCCGCCGGGTCATCATGGCGTCGATACAATGATCCCTCGTCGAACGTTACAAGGGGTCTCTCATGACTGTTCCTTTCCGCCTGCCGGCCGTGCCGCAGGACCACAAGCTGGCACGGCGCTATATCGTGCAGACGATTCTGCGTCATGGTGCGACCGTCGTGCTGGCGTGGACGGTGATCCTGATCTTCGGGCTGATTCTTGCATGGCGTTTCGAAGGCCTGCGTCACCTCGAAGTCTGGAATCTGCCCACCACGCTGCTTGTGTCGCTGGTCTTGCCGTTGCTAGGGTGTAGCGCCGTCGCCATCGGTCTGGCCCGGCAACATCTCGACGGCTTGCGCGCGTCAGGCAGGCCACTGACCAGCGACTGGATGGCGGCGCGTGTCCGCCGTGAAACAAGCTCGGAATTCGACCCGTTGACGACATTCGACCTCTGCGCGGAGGTCCTGTCCGGTGTCGGCGCGGGTACGGCACTGGGCTACGCGGGTTCGCCGGCGTTCCGCTACGACCCGTTCCACGGCACAATGGCCCTTGGGCCCCGTCGACCGCTCTGGCTGCACAGCCATGTCCGTGTTCGGATCAGTCGCGATGACGGCGGCGCGACCCGACTCCGCGTCGAGCACCTTCCCGGACTGCAATTATTTCTCGCGCCCGGCCAGGCGTTACAGGCGGTGGAAACGGTGGTCGGCCTGCTCCGCGATCGCTTGCGCCAACGCGGTGTGGCAATCGACACGGCCCGGCGCGCGCAGGAACTCGAGCGGGCCGCTCTGCACGCCCGCCTGAGCGCCCTGCAGGCGCAGGTGGAGCCGCATTTCCTGTTCAATACGCTGGCCAACTTGAAATACTTGATCCGCACCGACACGGAAGGCGCCCAGCGCATGCTCGACAGCCTAGTCGGCTACCTGCAGAGCGCACTGCACGACATGCGCGCCGTCTCCTCGACGCTGGAGCGGGAACTGGCGTTGGCACGCAACTACCTGTCGCTCATGAGCGTGCGCATGGGGCAGCGCCTGCGGTTCCGGATCGATGCGCCCGATGACCTGCTTGCCGTGCCGATGCCGCCGGCCATGCTGATCTCCCTCGTCGAGAACGCCGTCAAGCATGGGCTGGAGCGCGCGACTCGGCCCGGCACGGTCACGATCGCCGCCCGCGTCGTCGACGGCGCCCTGCGGTTGCAGGTGAGCGACGATGGCGTCGGTTTCACCGATCAGGCGGGCGAGGGGTTCGGACTCTCGAATATCCACGAGCGCCTGGCCTTGCTGTACGGCGGCGAGGCATCGTTGATGGTTTCCGGGGCGCCCGACGGCGGCGTGGAAGCGGTCTTGACCCTGCCGCTGGCCGCGACCGGAGCCTGACATGCCGACCGCCCTCATCGTCGAAGACGAACCGCTGCTGCGTGCGGAACTGCGCGACCAGCTGCATGCACTGTGGCCCGAACTGGAGATCGGCGCGGAGGCCGAGAACGGCATCGAGGCCGTGGCGTACGTCGAGTCTCTGCGGCCGGACGTCGTGTTCCTCGACATCCAGGTGCCGGGACTGAATGGCCTGGAAGTCGCGCGCCACATTCCAGACGCTACCCAAGTTGTTTTCGTCACCGCCTATGCCGAACACGCGCTCCGGGCCTTCGAGACAGGCGCCACCGACTATCTCGTGAAGCCCCTTGATACCGGGCGGCTGATGCAAACGGTCAAGCGCCTGAAAGCGCGCGGACCTGACGGCAACAAGCCGGCCGCCGATATCTGGCGACAACTGTCCAGCACGCCGGCACCCGTCACCTACCTGAAATGGCTCAGGGCTTCCGTGGGCAATGTTGTGCGGCTGGTGATGGTGAGCGAAGTGCAGTTTTTCCAATCCGACGGTAAATATACGCGTGTCGCCACGGCTGGCGGCGATGCGCTGATACGCCTGCCGCTGAAGGCCTTGATCGAACAGCTCGATCCCAGCCAGTTCGTGCAGGTGCACCGCGCCGCGATCGTGAACCTGCAGGCCATCGACCACATCGCTCGGGACGGGACGGCGATGGAAATCCTGCTCAAGGGCAGGACCGAAAAGCTCGCCGTGAGTGAGGCGTACGGCCGGCAGTTCCGGCAGATGTGACGGCGTCAGGGATTCGGCCGCAGCGCGACGCCGTGCTCGAACAAGTCAGCGAGCAGCTCCCATTCGGCATCTGTCAGATTGGGCAGCCGTGTAGCCATGACATTAGATAGCATGCCACAGCTACCTTGTTGATTTTGTCTACACTCTCTTAGAGGGACAGTTCGCGTAGCTTCGTCGATATCCATGCGACCTCGAAAAATTGGCAATCTACCTGATGAGAAATTAGTCCGCTTTTGGCCGCTTCTTGCCGATCTCGGCCGTTCCGTGTACGGCAAATATCGACCCAAAGCCGACATTGACGAACAAAGCAGTGTCTAATCTTCAATATTCCTGCACTGTTCGATTTGCGTGCGGAAAGGGTTAGTCGTGATCGCTCTCAAATAGTTTTTGCTGATTGATCAGTTTGGTGCTCTTCAACCCAGATCTTCGCCCAATACATGATTGTGTTTAAGCGCTTTTCCTCAATTGAAGCAAGATTAGAACTGGCTTGGATTTCCAGTTGGGTAGAACGCATTGCCTTCATACCAAACTGACGCATCAAATAAAAAACGACCTCCTCAATACTTATATCCCACTCAGGAAGAATGGCCTCTAGGGCCTGCCTTAGATTAATAAGACATTTTGGATTAAGCTCCTCTAACGCGACGGCCGCGTATGCGACAGGCAGGCCATCTCCTTGCTTCCGTACGCTTAGAAAAAATAGCGTATCAAAAATCTCGCGTTCGTCGAATTGTCTGAGCGACTCAATCGATTGCGCCAGTTGCCTAGGAGACGGAGTTGAGCGAAGTGTTTCTATGATTACTGAATTCATATGAATGGCATGCTCTCTTGCGAAAACTATCTGTTAAGCAGTGTCTACTACTCGTCGGCTGCACTTCTTTGGCTGATTCCGCTGCCGACCCAAAGCCGCCGCTCAGCCCGAGATCACGTATAACCAACGACGGTGATCAGTATTTTTCATGGGCAGTTATTTGGATGCTGAACTTGAGGACGGGCAAACAATGTACGCGCCGTTTTCAGGATGGGGCTAGCGTGAACGAAGCCTATTTCGCATCAAAAATGTCAGCAAAAAAGCAATAACGATTGCAGCGGTTAGAATCACTCCGGTTGATAAATAATTCCCAATTACTGAGTCCAATTCGTAATTCGGTTGATTGAGGCAGAGCGCGCGCATCTTAAGATCGCTCGGGAATGTTTGAGTGCATTCTGCTTTATGCTTCTCTGCGTTATCGAGTTTTTCTTTACCGAATGTTTGCGATAGAGGAAGTATCGTGCTCGCAATTAATCCTCCAATTAAGCCAGCGGCAAGGCCTAATTCTGCATTTAACATTGTTTGTTTATGCTCTTTAGTAGAGGAATAGATGCTTGAATAACGACTATTCTTCTTCTCAAGCAACATGAGCAGCTTCTCTGTGCGACGAGATGGTGGGCGACTCGCAACAGAAGCCGCCGATACCTTGATAAAGAGATCCAGATGCCTTGCAATTTTCGCATCCCCGACATTACCTCCCAACTCGTCTGCCGATCTATATGCTGCTATAGTATAGCCGCTGTCGCGCCCCATTTTCGACCACTTTGAATTATGAGGATAGATTGATACTACGATCGATCCGTTCACATGCATTGAATAAACCAACGATGCCGGTTCTTCACTGCTGGCAATGCAAGTGTCAGCTTCTCCTAGTGCCGGAGGATAGAAGCAATTAGCGTAAGCGGAGATTTCAAAACGAGGAGGCCTTTCCTCATTATCAGAGATAATGAAATATTGCTCTTGGTTTGCGCATTCGAGGAGTGGTGCTATCGCTTTTTGAAGTCGGAATTTAAGATCACATTTCCAGTTAAGAGTGGAATAATAAGCCTTTGCTCTCGCTTTTTTGATTTTTTCGTTTTCTTTTTGAAGTGTACTGAGCATGTAAATTTTACTGTTTAGTTTCGCGAGGCCGTCAAACGGTTGAGGAAAAACGCTCTAAGGAAGCGCTGAACAATTCACTTTCGCGCGCGAAGGTAGTCAGATCGTCGCGTGAGTTTTGCGCACAGTGTCGTTGCATCCGGCGCCGATTCGTGCGTCAGGTCGATGCCGACGAATCCCCGAATCGACTGGCTGTCGTAGATCGCATCTTCGATTCCCTCGTCCGACAGACCGAAGCACTGCTGGGCGACGTACATGCGCAGCATGCGCTCCAGGCCCATCGGCGGACGGCCGCGGCCATCGCCCTTCGGGTAATACGACAGCAATGCCGCGACCAGCGCGGCCCACGGCGTCGCCGCCTCGATCTCGGCCAGGAAGCGCTCGCGTCGCGTCAGCTTCTTCTTGCTGGCGAACTCGGCGTCGGCAAAGCTCGTTTGCTTCATCGGGTAGGTCAGGATGATGGGATGCGATATTGTGCCAGTTGGGTGTCTTGCCGGGGTAACTCGACGATTAAATCAGTGGTTCCCTAGGTATCAACTTTATGGTTAAAAACGTGGGTTAACGTCTAAGCGCCCAATTTGGTGGGGTTTGAGCTATTTGCCCATTAACGTCAATATTCAATGAAAACGCCAGCTCGCGCTGGCGTTTAATTTTTTCTTGCATTACTTTTTCTTCGGGTTATGCACTGGAAGTGTGGGATGCTTTGGTTTAGTCGGTGGATTCACATGATGTCGACGGTCATCTTGACCATCCTCACGCTTTGGCTTCGGACCTGGATTAATGTAGGTTGACATAACGTTCCAATCAAATATGGTTTTGAGGAGTTCCTGAACCAAGTACACGGCGCAAAATCCATCGTGGCCGCACGTCCCAAGATATGGATGAGCTATGGTAGTTCAATATGTCTCGCTAAAAATATTTTGCGCTCAGAAGGCATATCCGATGCGCATAGATTCGGAACGCCCAACAACAGTCCTAACCTTTTACGAAGGTCTGCTCTGGGCCGAGACTGTGTAAAAACGCGGGGCCGATCAGACGTTCGTGGCGCGCGGCCTACGGGTTCTTACATTGAAGGGCAGCGCCTTGCCAGGCAACTGCCTCGGCCGTCACACAGTCTCGAGGTCTAGTGACCTGGCGCCTACCAACAAAGCGCGCAAGGTTCACGACTGCGGGCTACGTCGCCTACTAAACCGATGTGAGCTTGCGGACGGGCAGGCGAGTCTAATGAAGAGAGCTCAGAGGTGAGAGCTCGAGGTAGACCGAAAGGCCGCGTGTTTGACATTAGCTTGCCTTCAGGGCAATGTAGCCCTCTCGGTACAAATAGCGCCACACGACCGCGTCCGCCACACCTGTTTGGACGGCAACGTGCTCAACAACGACCCAAGGGTAAGGGCCGAACCTGGCGTGTGCCAGTTGGTGCAACATGCTGGTCGGGCCAACGGCCCACCCCTCGGACCGCGCTTGACTAGCCGCGATCTCCAGTTGTCGCAGGCGTTCCTCATATGAAGTGGTCCAGTGCCAACGCGCGCTAGAGGCCTGTGTGAACAAGCCTGAATCGACCTCCGTGTCGTCACGCCTTAATAGCGCTGGCCCGTCCGCGGCTCGTGGTCGCTTTGCTGCGGGCTTGTCCAAAGCCAGCAGCATTTTCGGGAAAAGTAGGCCGAAGAAAACGTCGTAGCGCGGATCGCGCAAATACAAAGTCTCGCCCGCTTGAATGCTGGCACGCACTTGGTCTCGCCATTCAGCGACCCGCTCCTCCTGTGCCCGACTCAAGGGCGGCCGGTACGCCCGGATGGCGATCAGATATAGGCCGTGCCAGGACCGTGAAGCGTTGCTGGCTTCGGTCAGCATCGTATTGATTACCTGCCAAACGGTCATGTACTTGTAGCCAACTACCGATCCTCTGGCGATCGATATCAGACGATGCAGCATCGTATGGCCGTTGTCGAACAAGCGGTGATCGAGCGCTTCTGGAAAGCCGTGCTCGCGCAATCCATCGGCAGCCCTCATCACATCGTCGTACGCTTCTTGGCGAGCATCATCCCAGTCCCACATCGCCTCCTTTTCCGCCACGTAGTCGAGCCACGCCAGTTCCATCACCGCTTGGAGGTAGATCACTCCCCATTCCTCAGCGGAGGTTTCGCGCAGGCGATGGCGACGTACCGCCGAGTCCCCAGGCACTCGCGGGCCGTACACAAGGGAGTCATCCGTAGGAAGAATCACCGGCGGCCGCGTGGCGGCTGGGTGGTGCAGCCAGTGCTTGCCGGTCACCTCGTGCAGCACGAGCGTACGCAAGCGGTCCCGGTGGAGAACGCCCGCCATACGCGAGAAATCAATTTCGATAGTGGGCAGATTCACCGCACGAATGCGCTCGAGGCGCTCGGGAGTGATGATATTCGTGACCGTCACTTCCACCAGCAGCTCGCTGCCGTCCGCAAGCTGCGCGATCACATCCGGAATGATGCGCCCTAGCTTCTTCTCCAAGCGCGCGCCGGCCAGACCGGCCAACGTCCTATTGTCGGCCACGGTCACCAGTTGCTTACCACCGTTGGCGCCACCTGCGCCTGCCAAGCGCCACCCGGGCAGCAGCAAGCTTTGCGCCGTAGCGAGGATGGTCTTCACTTCCCGGTGTAGCAGCGATTCTCGCCGTAGGTCGACCGGCAGTTGCGAATAGCCCTCTTGCTCCTCCCAATCCCAGTCGAGCGCTTCGCTTGCTGCCCGCCGCGCTTCGTCGCCAGCAGCCGCTTCCAGCTCCGACGCCGGCCAATGCCCGCACCAACGGGCTGCCTTGATCGCGGGCACCAACATTTCGCGGAGCTTCGCGGCGTCGAGCGCAGCCAACTGCGGGTCATCTGTCGCTATTTCGATGCGCGGCACTAGGCACGAGCCGTCTTCCAACTCGGTGGCCTCGGCGCTGCCTGTTACGATTACCTGCAAGCGGCGACCGTCCATCAGCACCACCTCCGCGGTGGTCGTGTCAGCAAATCGCAGCTGGTCGATGCGCACCCGCTGGGGTTCCAATTCGATCCAGCCCTGGTAGGGTGCGCCCGACAGACCTACTACGGTAACCGCTCGGCGCATCCGCGGCAGCTCAATCCAATCGCCTTCCTTTAGACTGGCCAAGAGGGCCGCGCGCGCGGACAGGATATGGCAGCGCTCGGTCTCGGCACCAGCCTCATGTCGGAAATGCGGTCGGTTTTTGAAGATCGCCTTGCCAGCGTTCACCGCTTGCAGCGGGTGTCCGCAGCTGATGCATGTGCATTCGCACGCTGCGCCGTTCTGGTGCGGGCCTAGCTCGAGGATGTAGCGCAGTGCCTTCGTTTTCGAATCTCGAGCCCAAGCCAGCACCTGCTCCTGCTGACGTTGCCGCACCTCGTCCACGCGACGCACGGACACGTAGGAAGTATTCGACTCGTTCACTTTCCGTGCTGCCGACAATATTTTTGTCTAACTAGCGCCGGATGCATGCAACGGCGATTTTTCGACGCTAGGATCGCGTCGCAGCGGTTCACCGTCTGGATCAGTTCCAGGGTTTCATCGGCATCCGGACCGCCCACAAACCGACATTGCGCCATACCTTTCATGGAAATTTTCCCTCTAGTGGAAGTGCCTCGCGCGCCACCACAGCCAAGTGTTCCAGACGAACCCCAAAAAACAGCACACGGAGCCACCGATGTACAACCGGGACACCATGTCGTGAACGACATACACCGGGGAGACGGTGGCTGCTTCATCAGGCCGCATGGCGAAAGCGAGTCCCAGAAATATCACTTCCCCGATGGCGCACACGATCATCCAAAGCCGCGCCCGTTTCATCGCGCCAATAGCAGGATCCCGCGAGCGGACATCCGTCACCAGAATTATTGAGAACAACGCATTGATCAGCCAATCCATGGAGTGATTATATGGTGGAAACGCTTGCGTGAGCCGGCGGTCAAAGGCCCGTGGCTCGCTAGTAGCGGGGAAACCACGCGTCACAGCAGGCCCATGCACGGGGCCGCTCGGAAGCGGTGAGCGTGGGATTTAAATGTACTCATCTCGCACCTCATGACAGAGGACTGCGTAGCCTAGTTCGACACTCATTACAACGGCGACCGATATCCTGGCGTTGCGCACGCGATGGGAGTCCTGCGACATCGTGCGTGAGCACCCATTGGTAAAATGCTTCGGCGGCAGCTTCAGGCGTGTTATTCGAGCCGAAAGCTGACAGATGAACAGATATCAGAAAAATCATCAGATATTTCATCGGTTGCTCCTGTGTTCGCTCGTTGCTGGCCTGTGCACAGCCCCAGGCTCTTCGCGCTCGCCACAAGTGGTCGCCTATCTTTCTGTACCAAAGTGCTTGAAACTGGAAACGAGCTTTGCACCGCAGCTTAGTTCATCCCCGTCGAACGCTATTCTTTTTCCTTTTATGAGGTGGTGTGAGGATCCGGTTGTAATCGTGCAATTTGTGTGGCCGGGGATGGGACAACTGCACTTGTCGCCCACGCATGCCACCGGCACACCATGAACCTTGAAGTGGACGGCACTGCTACTGATGACCTTGCCGCCGTGTGATGTGGTGTCGCCTAACCGGATGACGTTTCGCATTGGTCTGCTCCTCTCTGTCCCTCGCTCGCGGGTTACTGCTGTTGTCCGCCGCCCCGTAAAATCTCGCCAACCTTCGGCGCCTTGTAGTTTTCCGGATCGATCGCTGGCTTGACCTTGTGTTTGAAGACGTCCCATCCTCCCTGAGCCTTGCGACTTTCCTCCGACGGCGGGCTGATGAAGACGATGCTGGCCCCGGCCGGGGCGCGCAGGTTGATGGCCGCCGACGGTCCGCCATCGATGTAGCTGCCCATGACGCCCAACGCCATCTGGACAAAGAAGGTGGCCGCGCCGGTGTTGCCCAGGCGTCGGTCGGTATTGATGAACTGCGCCGTCTTGCCGCTGTCGATTTCCGGCCCGCCCTGCGTCGCGTACTGGTGAAGCATGCCTTCCATCGCAACTAGGTGGTCGACGTTGTTGTCGAAAGCGGCGACAATCCTGGCCGGGCCTTGCGCGCGCTCTGCGTCTGACAGGGTTTGCAGGGCCTGCTGCCAGCCCGCTTCCAGGACCTTTTGACGCGCGTCGCGCCGCGTGACCGGCCTGCCGTGCTCGTCCTCGAACTTGACGAAGACGGGGCGATGAATGAAGCCCAGCGACGGCAGGTTGTCGAAGGTCTTCATCTGTTCGCGGTTCCATGGGACCGGGAACCACGGGGTGGGCTTCCAGTCCTTGGGGGGATGGTTGGCCCAGCGTTTGAAAGCGTCGAGTAGCGGGCTACCGTCCTTCTTTTCGAAGACCGGGTTCTTGGCGAAGACTGCGGCGGCCTGCAACCATTCCGCGACCGATGGCTGGCGGCCGAGATTGACCTCGTCAGGATGGGCGAGCTTCTCGGGGTTCGGGACGTCGTCGCTCAACTGGTAGTACATCCTTCGTAAGTTTTCC
>Ga0207705_10003889_pt1 | contig 11363 bp, 6 predicted proteins | sample KBSC13metaG_FD_184314 | JGI IMG/M metagenome (GOLD analysis project Ga0207705, IMG submission 184314) | Corn rhizosphere microbial communities from Kellogg Biological Station, Michigan, USA - KBS C1-3 metaG (SPAdes) (version 2) | ecosystem: Host-associated > Plants > Roots > Rhizosphere > Soil ...
GATGCATTCAGGAGCACGGCGTATTGTTCGTTCTGCGGCCTGCGGATTTTACCATTCTCCAGGTGAGTGAAAACATCGCGGATCACTTCGGCGGTGCGCCGGAAGCATGGCTGGGGAAAACGATTTCGGAACTAACAGGTAGCGATCTTTTCCAACGCCTCGTCCATTGGATCGGCGAGCGTGTGCTGGAGAAAAATCCTACCTACGCGTTCACGCTCCCGGCATCTTCCACGCATGGCGAGTATGACCTGATCCTGCACACCATCGATGGTTATGTGATCCTGGAGTGCGAAAGCCCCGTGCCGACTCCCCAAGCTTCGGAATCATTATACGGCAGGGTAAAGAATGTCGTTTCCCAGTTGCAGAACAGCAATACCCTGGACGGATTTTTCGATATCATCGTCAATCAGACCCGTGCGCTCACAGGCATCGACCGCGTAATGATCTATCGGTTCCATGAGGATTTCCATGGAGAAGTGGTGGCGGAGAGCAAGCGGGAGGATCTTTCTCCGTGGCTGGGCCTGCACTATCCAGCAGAGGACATTCCTTATCCGGCTCGTGAGATCTTCAAAAAAATCTGGGTGCGCCCGCTGGCGGATGCCGGTGGCCGCCCGATGGAGCTGGTGCCGCTGGCCAATCCGGAAAACGGCAGACCACTGACCATGACCTACTGCGCGCTACGGGGGGCTTCTGTGATGTACACAGAGTATCTCAGGAATATGGGCGTGGAGGCTTCTCTAACATTATCATTGATGGTGGATGGAAAGCTGTGGGGCCTCATTGCCTGTCAGCACCAGACGCCCATTCGCTTTTCCCATGAAACCCGCTCTGCCTGTGAATTTCTGGCACAAGTAGCCTCCCTGCAATTGCGCGCAGTGGAACAACGCGAATCCCTGGTCTATCGACTGAAACTTGAGGAATCCCATAATCGCATCGTGACCAATGCCGCGCAGGACGCGGGCCTGGGCCCGCTCACTACGGCTTCGCCTAACATTCTGGATCAGATGGAAGCCGGTGGTGTAGCCGTATTTCATGGCGACCGCTGGTGGAAGGTGGGACTGACTCCCGCCGATATGCAGCTCGATGTGCTCAAGGATTGGCTGGAAGAGCAGCCGGAATTCGATACACCCGCACGACCGGTTTTCGTTACAGACTCGCTCTCTAAAAGATTTCCGCCTGCTGTGGATTATGCAAAGGTCGCCAGTGGCTTGTTGGCCGTCTCCCTTTCCCGCCAGCGGCACACTTTTATCCTGTGGTTCAGGCCGGAAACGATTCAAACCGTGAATTGGGGAGGAGATCCACATGACAAGCCAACGGTCGTAGGGCCTCATGGGCCGCGTCTCACCCCGCGCAAATCGTTCGAGATTTTTGCCGAGTCTGTGAAAAACCGTTCGCTGCCTTGGAAAAAAGTGGAGGTAGATGCCGCACTGCGTCTGCGCCTGCTCATCATGGAACTGGTGGTTTCCCGCACGGAGCAGATCACCGAGATGAATGTGGATTTGGCCCGCGCGAATGAGGAACTGGATGCCTTCGCCTACGTGGCCAGCCACGATCTAAAGGAACCTTTGCGAGGCATTTCCAAATACGCGCATCAGCTCATGGCAAATGCCCAGCAAGAGGATTCGGAACGACTCCAAAAGCTGGAAAGCATCCAGCGGCTGGCCACGCGGATGGATACGCTGCTCGATTCCCTGCTCCATTTTTCCCGTGTAGGCCGTGCAGTGATCACCCCGGTGCCGGTGAATCTCCGCGATGTCATAGAGGAAGCTCTGGAAATCATCTCCATCCGGCGGGAGGAAAAGGAAACCCTTATTACCATCGCGGCAGAACTGCCTCCGATTCAGGGCGATCGTATGCGCGTGCGGGAAATTTTCGTGAATCTGCTGTCCAATGCATTGAAATACAACGACAAGGAATTGCGTGAAATTGAGATCGGTTCGATCGCTCATCCGGATCATGGGATCGCCCTTTACGTCAGGGATAATGGTATCGGCATCGAGTCGAAGCATATGGAAGTGGTTTTCCAGATCTTCAAACGCCTCCATGATCGCGAGGCATACGGTGGCGGGTCGGGTGCCGGCCTTTCCATCGTCCAGCGGCTGGTTTCCCAGCATGGTGGAAAAGTGTGGATAGAATCCACTCCGGGTGTAGAGTGCGTCTTCTACTTCACCTTGCAGCCCCCATTTCCAGCTATTTCATGAATTTGAAACCTCATCCCAGCGGATGCTTGCTGGTGCTTGAAGATTCCGATGAGGACTTCGACACCATTTTGGCGGCAGCCAAGGAATCCAATCTCAGGAACGAGATCATCCGTGTGACGAACGGAGATGAGTGCGTTCAGTTTTTGGAAAAAAGAGCGCAGGAAGATACCATGTTCAGTCCGCTGCTGGCATTGTTTGATTTGAACACTCCACAGGGTGATGGGCGCTACGCGCTGAAAACACTGCGGGAAAACGCCCGATACAAGGCTCTGCCCATTGTCATTCTCAGTACTTCGGAAAATCGGCACGATTTGGAATTCTGTTATCATGCGGGAGCAAATGCCTATCACACCAAATCAGTGAATTATCCGGCTCATTTGCGCACCGTGCGCCAGATCTTCGAGTATTGGCTCGATGGCGTGATCCTTCCATTCGTGCAGTAGTGAGAGGCACAATGGCTCCCCTCCATATTCTTATCATCGATGACTCGCCGGATGATCGCGCGGAGGTTCGTCGCATGCTGCTCACAGGGTCGGACAGGCACTACACTTTCACCAATGCGGCATCAGGAAAGGAAGGGGTGGGAATCGCACTTTCCGAAAACACTCCGGACTTCATCATTCTGGATTTTTCCCTGCCGGATATGGATGCTCTGGAGGCATTGCAGCTTCTCCGGGATGGGGAGGATTTACCGCCGTGTCCGGTCATCGTTCTAACGGGTTCCGTAGAGGCGGGTAAGGAGCTCATCCACGCAGGTGCACAGGACTATCTCGGAAAAGGGTGGGCATCTCCACCAGTCGTGACGAGATCTCTTGAGAACGCACTGGAAAGATACTCGCTGGAAAAAAACCGCAATCAGGCGATGCATTCGCTTAGGGCCAGCGAGGAGTTCAACCGCACCATCATCGAGAGTAATCCGGATTGTGTAGTGGTGATGGATATTGAAGGCCGCGTGCTCACGGCCAACCAGCCGGCATCGGAATTACTGAAAATCTCATCCACATCTGAACTCCGCGAGACCTTTTGGTGGAGCCTGTTGCCTGAAGAGGTGCAGGAAACAGCACGCCAGGTATTCGCTACGGCCTATCAGGGCGGTGTGGCGAATTTCGAGCACGTGGATATTTCGACCACTTCTGATGTGCGCTGGTGGGATGTGCAGGTTTCCGGGGTTTCTGACGCAGATGGAAGAACCGATAGAATTATTGCCGTCTCCCGTGATGTAACGGAAGGGAAGCTGGCCAAAGAGATTCTTGAAGAAACCAGCAATCGCCTGATGCTCGGGCTGAAAGCGTCCGGTGTTGCGTTGATTCATGTAGATCGCCGTAAGAACATCTACCACCTCACCCCGGATGCGGCGAATCTGCTGGGCCGTGGCAAGTTGCCTCTCGTTCTATCAAAAGAGCAGTTTGAGGGATCGGTGTATAAAGAGGATCTAGCAGGTTGGAAGAAAACCGGTGGTGAACCGAATGAAGTCATGGTTTCCGAATTCCGGATTTCATGGCCCGATGGTGAAATGCGCTGGATTCGCGCCCACGAGCAGGTGTTTTTTGAAAACCATGCGGAGGCTTCCCGCAGCACGCTGGCCATCGTGGATGTGACCATGCAGAAAGAGGCTGAGGCAGAATTGTTGGACTCCGCCCGCCGGAAAGATGACTTCCTTTCCATGCTGGCGCATGAACTGCGGAATCCGCTGGCGCCCTTGCTGACGGGCGCGGAGTTGATTGAGAGAAATGCCGCCAATACAAAATTTGTTTCCGAATTCGGCAGCATGATGAGACGACAGGTCGGCCACATGTCGCGCCTGATCGAGGATCTGATCGATCTTTCAAGGTTGAACCACGCAAAGATCAAGCTGCAGCTCACCCCGGTCAATCTCTCACATATCATCCAGCAGGCGATCGAAACCATCCAGCCTTTGATCGATCAAAAGAAGCATGATCTAACGATAGTGGCTCCTGAGGAGGATCTGATCTTCACTGCGGATCACCATCGGCTGATCCAGGTGTTATCCAATCTGCTGTCCAACGCTGCACGTTATACGGAAGTGGGCGGAAAAATCGGGCTGCATGCTTTTGTTTCTGCGTCGAATCACCTTCTGATAGAAGTGAGCGACAACGGGCACGGTATTTCTGCTGAAGACCAGAAGAGCATTTTCAAAATGTTCGATCAGGGAACGCAGAAGCAATCCGAAGGATTGGGTATCGGCCTGACATTAGTTAAATCTCTGGTGGAAATGCACGGTGGCACGATCTCTTTGAAAAGCGGGGGACTGGGCAAAGGAAGCCGCTTCCTCATTGATCTCCCATTGGCGGATACGTCCGGGAATGTGTCGGAAATTCAAGTTTCCCAAGCGCCGGAAAATCAGCCGTGGCGCATCCTCATTGCAGAAGATGGAAGAGCCACTGCGGATGTGCTGGGCATGTTCTTCAAGATGGAAGGCCTCATTTGTCAGGTGGTCTATGATGGCGCGGAAGCGGTGGAAAAAGCAGCCACCTTCCATCCGCAAATCGCGTGTCTTGATCTCGGCATGCCCATCCTCGATGGATATGAAGCTGCGAAGAAGCTCCGCCAAATGTTTCCAGATATCCATCTCGTGGCACTCAGTGGCTGGGGCCGCGAGGAGGATCGCGTGAGGACAGCCCGGGCTGGGTTCGACGAACACCTTATCAAGCCCGTCAGCCCAGTGGACTTAAGAAAGCTGCTGGCCCGGGTGCTGCCGTCCGGGAGCTAAGGCGGGGCGATTATTTCTCATCAAGGTATTGCCCGCTGGGTGCGTGGTGCCTTGCGTGTGGAAACGCGGCGGGACAACGGGAGAAATGGAAGAATCAGGGAATCCTGGAAGTCGAAAACCTCCGAGAAGTCTTCCTTTTTATCCGAATCCTGTTTTCCAAAAACTTGTTCCTCAATGAGTTGGAAAACCATATCTCCCACATCCTGACATTTTTTCACACCCCACTCCTGCATGAGGGTAGAGGCCATGGGGCCGAATTGTTCCAAGGCCAGATCCCGGTAACCTTCAAGGAGTTGGGGGCCGGAAACATGCGGAGACTTGTCGGCTTTTCCTTCGGTCAGGCGCTTGAGCGTGAAGTCGAGAGCGTCCTTCAGAAAGAAATAGGCATGCGGATCGAAACGTTTGTCGCGTTTCAGAATGGAGACCACGGATTGTTCGAACTGCATCGCCTGCATCTGTGCAGCATGCAAAAATGATCGCGGTGTGTCAAAGAAGCATTGTTGGACGGCTCAACTGCCATTGCCCAGACGCTGGACAAACTCGTCGAGCAACAGCTTGAGACGTTGTTCACGGGCAATCGCCACCGGTTTGTCAAAGCCGATCCAGATGGCGGTTGCTCCTGTGGGGCCCAAGCGGAGAGTCCACGCATCCCGCTCAGAACCAGTGGCTCCGGTGAAACAGCGGGTGCCGGCGTAAGGCGCAAGAATGCTGGTGGCATCCAGCGCTGCAGAGGCGGTGAGCGCCTGGGTGAGCTGGGGCTGCATCTTGTAAATGATTTCTCCAGCAGCATCACGGATTTCCCGGATGAGATACGGTTTCGGCCGCTTTCCTTTATTTCCCAGAGTCGCCAGCCCTACGGACATCTCCATGGGAGTGGCGGCTACGGAACCTCGGAACAGATCCTCCGTTTGTAAAAAGGGACCTGCCAGCCCGCAGCGCTTTGCCACGCGGATGACTTCGCCCGGGCCGATCTGGCGGCCCGTCTGTACGGGTTTACCCGGCAGCACCAGTTTTCCACGTTCTGCCGCAGCCGCAGCGACAAATGGCTCAAAGGCAGATCCGAGATCACGGCTGGAACGGGTGCGATCAAAACGGGAGTGGCTGTAGTCCCGCCCCCCGATCAGGGCCAGAATGCCGCCCGTGCGGGTATCCGTGGTGACGGCTGCATATTCCACGTATTCCGGCTGACTGCCTGCCACATGGGCTGAGGGAAGGGGGTGATCCCAGCTTTTCTCTGCTTCCAAGGCCTCCACTGCGCGTGTGAGTTCCTGTTCGATCCGCTCCTGCCATGGAGCATCCAGAGTGGTGTAAACATGAAGCCCTCCATCCTGAGCATCCAGATCTTCCAGCACACGCTCCAGTTCCCGGCGGACGGCCTGCAAGGCGTAAGAGCGCTGGGTCTCACGATCCTCGTCCTTGGCCAGATGCATCGGCTGATCAATGATTTCCTGACGTTTTTTTTCGTCGATGAATCCCATCGCCACCATCCGGGTGAGGGTCTGACTTTGCTGTTCCCTGGCGGCATCGAAGTTTCGCAAGGGAGAGAAAATATGTGGTCCCCGAATGATACCTACGATCATGGAGCACTCGCTCTCGTTCAGCTCGCGGGTGGGCTTGTTAAAATAAGTCCGCGATGCTTGTTCGATCCCATCCGCCCCTGAGCCGAAGTAGATTCGGTTCAGGTAATGGGTAAGGATTTCATCCTTTGAATAATTCGCCTCCAAGCGGAGCGTGAGGGCGATTTCCAAGAACTTCCGGTGCAACGATTTCTGCTTGATCTTGAAGCTGTTGCGCGTGAGCTGCATGCTCAGAGTGGAAGCTCCCTGAGTGAAATCCCTGTCCTTGAGATTGCGGACAGTGGCACGGGCCAGTCCACGGAAGTCCACCCCGCAGTGCTCGAAGAAGCGTGCATCTTCGCGGGCCTGCAGCGCCTTGACGAGGAAGTCGGGAATGTCCTCACGCTTCACCAGCTTGCGGCCATTTCCACCTGGGGCAGAGATTTCCTGGCCCTTGCGGTCATAAAAGGTCGTTCCTTCCGGCAGTTTTGCGACGTCCTTCATATCAAAGCTCATCGCCATCATGAAGTAGAAGAAAGCCAGGCCGCCTGAAATCACCAGACCGAGGATGCCCATGATGAAGAGCAGCTTCACCGGGCCTTGCAACCAGCCGGGAAGCACACGTCTCCAGAGAGGTGGACGGGATATGGGACGCCAGGTGGACAAATCGAAATTGGGACAGGTGAGGAAAGCGGTATGCTGCCTATCACAATGGACGTGGGCAAGTCTGGCGAAATTCAGTCAAATTTTGATCCGCTGGCTTCAGGCTCATTCCTCCACCGGCAGTGCCCGGAGTGGACGGACTTTGACCGGCTCATCCTGCACGGGTTGCGCGCGGAGAGGGGCCGGATCTTCCGTTGGCAGGGCGCTTTCATCCACCGCCTGCGCACGGGCGGGGTGGATCGGGCAAAGATCGTTTGGCGGCAGGGCAATGTCTGCAGGCACACGATCAATGTAGGTGCTGCCGTTTTCCCGGCATCCGGCGGTGGCGCGTTTTCCAGAGCGGAGGCACAGCTCCATTTCCACCAAGTTCACCTTGCTGTTTAGCTCCCCGGCTTTGTAGCCCAAGCGATCCGCCGTTTTCATGATGTCCACCCAGATTGGCAGTGCCAAAGTGGCACCGTAGCCGCCCTGGATGGTTTTCTTAGGAGTATCGAATCCCACCCATACAGCACAGGTAAGATTAGAGGTATATCCGGAAAACCATGCGTCCTTGAAGTCGTTGGTGGTGCCGGTCTTGCCGCCGCATGGCTTGTCAAAGCCCATGCGCTTGACGGATGCAGCCGTGCCGCTGGTGGTCACTTCCTTCAGGATCCGGGAAACGGACCAGGCCGAGCCGGATTTCGCCGCCGGATAGCCGAGCGGCTGGGTGCTGTAGAGCACATTTCCATCCTTATCCTTGATCTCCGAGATCAAATACGGGCGATAACGCTGACCGTCATTGGGGAAAATGGTATAGGCAGTGGCCACTTCCAAAGGAGAGGCTTCGAAGGTGCCAAGAAAGGAAGTCGGCTTTTCCGGCATCTTGGTGCCGAAGCCCGCCATCCGGGAAACTTCCTTCACTCCATCGATGCCGGCGTAGTTGCCTACCCGGACGGACATCGTATTGCGTGAGCGGATCAGGCCGTAGGAAGCTGGATACATGCCTCCGAATTTTCCATCCGAGTTACCGGGATGCCATTTTCCGGCACCCTTGATTTCGCCGGTTTCGATCGGCCCGTCACTGATGCGGGTATCCGGACGCAGGCCGCGGTCAAAGGCTGCGAGGTAAACGAAGGGCTTGAAAATCGAGCCGATGGGGCGTCCACCCTGGATGGCGCGATTGTAGCGGGATTCATCCGCATCCCGGCCACCCACGATGGCGAGAATGGCACCCGTACGGTTTTCCACCACGACGGCCGCTCCTTGAATGTAAGTAGGTTCGCCCCGTTGATCGGCCGGCAGCTTCTGCCAGCGCGAACGGCTGGGGTGCTGGAAGCCGGAAACGCTTTCCACCTGGCGCAGTTTCTTATCCAGCGCCTCTTCGCCCCGCTGCTGGATGCGCATGTCGATGGTGGTGGTGATGTCCAGCCCTCCGAGCTGGATGTTTTCCTTTTCCAGAATGATTTCCAGATCCCGGCGGATGGCATCCATGGCGTAGGATTCATGGGTCACCCGGCGCCATTCCGGCCGGAGTTCCACTTTCTCCTTTTTAGCGGTTTCTGCTTCTGTAGCGGTGATGGCCTTCGCATCCACCATCCGGTCCAGTGTGGTGTTGCGCTCGCGGATGGCGGCATTCAGATCCCGGAATGGATTGTAGGCATCTGGCCCACGGACAATCCCAGCCAGCATGGCACTCTGGGAAAGTGTGAGTTCAGAAGGATGCTTTTCGAAGTAAATGCGGGATGCTTCACCGATGCCCTTGATCTGGCGGCCCCAGTTGATCTGATTGATGTAGGCTTCCAGAATTTCATCCTTGGTCAGCCCTGCTTCCAGACGGAATGCGATGCTGATTTCCAAGAACTTGCGATCCAATTGCTTGAGGGTATCGCCGCGCTTCTCACCGCTCTTGAGCTGGAAAATATCCGAGGAAAGCTGCTGGCTGATGGTGGAGGCTCCTTCGCGTTTACCTTCCAGGTTTTTTAAAATAGCACGGCCGATGCCGATCACATCCACGGCGCCGTGATGGTAGAAGCGCTCGTCTTCACGGGAGATGATGGCTTTCCGGAAATTTTCCGCTACCTGATCCAGAGGCACCACGGATCTTTTTTCCCCGTGGATGCGGCCAATCTCTTCGCCCTGCCGATCATAAATGATCGAGCGCTCCGGCATGGCGTGGATTCTTTCCAGATCGTATCGCTGGGCGCGGATGCCGTAAAAAATCGCCAATACCAGTAAAACATAAGCTCCTGCCACGGCTGGGTAGCCAATGAGTCTGGCGATGACCTTTAAAGGCGTAGCCAAAGGGCGCGTGAGCAGATTGAAAAGATGGAATGGCCAAAAAAACAGCAGCGAGACGACACCCGGTGGCCGGGAGGATGTGGATTTCGGGCCCTCTCGGCGTTGATTTGTCTCGGACGGGTTGCGTTTTGGCATTGGCTTGGGGATTAATTACGCCACGACATGAAAACCTTCCACCTCGAATGCGGTTACAGACGAATAAGAGTGTGCGCGTCGCTCTGAATGCAGAAACATGAAAATGTCGAAACTCCTTTTATCCTCCTGCCTGTTTCTCTCCCTGGTGTCAGGGTCGGCGTTTCTACAGGCACGGGAGCCGTCGAAGTCCTTGGACGATCTTATTTCGATCGAGTCCAAGGTGAAACAGGTTTCCGCAAAAAACATGGCAGCCACGGTGGCGTTGGTGTCCGAGAAGCTGGGTTCTTCCGGGTCTGGGGTCATCACGACGCAGGACGGCCTGATTCTCACTGCTGCCCACGTCATCCAGGGAGCACAGGAAGTGACCGTCGTTTTTCCCAATGGTCGGGAGACGAGAGGCAAGGTGTTGGGGGCGAATTATTCCAAGGATATCGCCATGGTTCAGATTTTGGAAAAGGGCAGTTGGCCCTTTGTGGAGATGGGAGCCTCCCGGAAGATGGAAGCGGGCGACTGGGTGGTGGCTCTGGGGCACTCCGCTGGATTTGATGCTGCCCGCACCCCTCCTGTGCGTTTCGGCCACGTGGTTTCCAAAGGGCCGGGGAATTTCTTCACCACGGATTGCACCCTCATCGGCGGAGATTCAGGCGGCCCATTGTTCGATCTGGATGGGCACATCGTCGGCATCCATTCGTCCATCGGCTACTCACTGACCAACAATAATCATGCCGGCATCGATGGATTCAAGCAGGACTGGGATCGTCTGAAAGCGGGCGAATCCTGGGGCACCCTGCAGATGAATCCGTTTGCCAACCCTGAACTGCCGGTCCTCGGAATCGGCATGGGTCTGGATCGCCGGATCAATGGCGTTCCGGTAGAAACTATTTTTCCACGTTCCCCGGCAGCGGCTGGTGGCATGCGGGTGGGTGACATCATCCAGAAACTGGATGGAGAGGAAATCCGCGATGGAAGTGAACTCATGCAGGTATTGGCCAAACGCCAGGCGGGGGATTCCGTGAAAATGGGAATCTCCAGGGATGGGAAACCCATGAGCCTGGATATCATCCTGGCCAGACGTGAAGCCCTCTACGAAGAACGCTGAATTTTTAATTTCTCACAGAATGTTCGATATGATGAAACCACTCTGCTGCTTTCTTTCGGCACTTGTTCTACCTGGCGCGCTGTTAGCCGAAGATGATATCCCACTGCTGCGCCCGGATGAGCGCCGCGCCGTGGATGAGCAAACCACGGAATTCAATAAGGCGCTCTCACCTGCCTTGCAAGCCACTGCCCAGTCCACCGTGCGGGTATGGGTGGGCATGCGCCGCGCTGCTTACGGCACCGTAGTGGGAGATGGAAAAAAGATCATCACGAAGTGGAGTGAAATCGCTACCAAGAGAGGTGAGATGCGCGTGGAGGGTGCGAAGGGCGAATTGCGTTCCGTGACCGTCAGCGGGGTCTATCAGGATGAGGATTTGGCCGTTCTAACGGTAGAAGGGGATGCTCTCACGCCGATTCAGTGGAATAGGCTGGCTCCTGCTCTAGGCTCCTTCATCGTTGCTCCCATGCCGGATGCCCGGCTGGCCGCCTTCGGTGTGGTCAGCGTGTTGGAGCGGAATCTCCGGGAGACCGATCAATCCTATCTCGGGGTGGTGGGGGATATCCGTTTCGACGGTCCCGGGGTTAAGATCGAGGAATTGGACAAAAAGTCCGGGGCCGCTGCCGCTGGCCTGAAGGCGGGTGATATCCTGCTGCGCGTGGGTGAACGCACCATCTCAGGTTTATCTGAATTAAAAAATGCCC
>Ga0207705_10003890_pt1 | contig 11363 bp, 16 predicted proteins | sample KBSC13metaG_FD_184314 | JGI IMG/M metagenome (GOLD analysis project Ga0207705, IMG submission 184314) | Corn rhizosphere microbial communities from Kellogg Biological Station, Michigan, USA - KBS C1-3 metaG (SPAdes) (version 2) | ecosystem: Host-associated > Plants > Roots > Rhizosphere > Soil ...
ATATTGTGACAGCGCCGACGAATTGCCGGCCACAATTCCAGCGCTCCAGACCGTTACATTCGATAAGGATAACTAGCCCGAGCGGACACACCCCGGCTTTGCTATACTTCGACTATGAATGTGCAGCAAAAGAAAACAGTCTACTTTGTACGCCACGGCCAGAGTATCCACAATGGTACACCGGTGTTCCAGAGCCCTGATGCACCGCTAAGCGAGCAGGGCGTTGTGCAGGCACAACAGATAGCCGAACGGCTAGCTGGCGTACAGTTCGAAGTGCTCATTTCCAGCCCGTTTCCCCGGGCACACCAGACCGCCCAGGCTATCGCCGACAAAACAGGCCACGAAATTGTCTTATCCGATCTGTTTATAGAGTGCCGCAAACCGAGCAGACTTGCAGGCAAGCCATTCACCGACGAGCAGGCTGCCGAGCTCCAACAGCAGTATCTTCGGACCATCTATAAACCCGGCGGGCGCGTGGCTGACGCTGAAAACTTCGACGATATCGTAACGCGCGCCGATAATGCGTTGGAGTTCCTATCAACACGGCCAGAGAGCAGTCTTGTAGTAGTTACGCATGGCTGGTTTCTCCGCGTTATCATTGCCCGCGTTATGCTGGGGAACCAGCTGACCGGCGCCAATCTCAAGCGATTTGCCGAACTTATTACTATCGATAATACGGGCATAACTGTTTTAGATTACCGGGATGCCTACGAAGAAGATTTCGTCTGGCGATTAATAACTCTGAACGACCGCTCGCATTTTGCCGACTGAGCCAGCTCAAACCCAATTTTTCAATTGTTATCCCTGGCTTGGATGAAGAGGCTCGTATCGGTGGGCTGCTACAAGATTGTGGCCGATCGTGCGTCAGATGATAATACAGTGGGGGTGACCGTAGGTTACGCGTTTGATATCTCTCAGCCGGCTCCTGAGGCATGACATCAGCAAATGGTTATACGGGCGCCACAAACTAAGAGGCTGGCAGCAGGGTGTCATTTAGTTCTAATCCAGCAGCGATATTGGTATGCTTATGCAATGACTACCTTTTACATATGCCGCCACGGGGTATCCGAGAGCAATCGGGCCAAAAAATTTGCGGGCTGGATTGATACGCCGCTCACTGAAGAGGGTGTTCAGAATGCTGTGTCAGCCGCCGCAAAACTGAACGGAATACAGTTTGACAGGATTGTCTCCAGCGACTTGGGCAGGGCTTTTGTGACCGCGTATATCATTACCAGGCAACTCGGCATAAGTACCAAGATTGAACGGGACCGCGGCTTACGCGAAATGAACTACGGCGATTTTGCCAATAAACCATACTCCGAATATCCATCACTCACAGTTGAAGAAAATGCTGTCTTTGTGCCGCCGAACGGTGAATCGTTGGTACAGGTGCAACAGAGAGTTTTGGCGTGTATCGAAGAGCTGGCCAAAGCATCGCCTGACAAAACAATCTTGCTTGTAGCCCACGATGGGACTATCAATTCCATACGGGCCGGATTTTCGGGGGAGGACATGGGTACCGCCGACCTGGTGCGTAACGCCCATGATTTTGTGGCCAAGTTTGAATACAATGACGGCAAAGTACTATCTTTCGAGGAAGACAGCTAGCCCCAGTCAAGCCGCTTAGCCCCTGGTTGCCTGAGCAGTTTCGAGCGCGTTTGTTATGATGTACCTATGCAGACCATAGTCATCACAAGCACAGACAAGCTCTGGAAGGAGGCACAGGAAAAGGGCAAATACACCTGGTCAACTATCGATTCAGCATTAGATGACATCGGCTTCATTCATGCCACCAACCCCGACCAGACAACAGCAATGCTCAATAGGCATTTCGCTAATCGGGACAACCTTTTGCTGCTTTTAGTTGATGTAACTAAAGTGAAATCAGAAGTACGGTTTGAATCGCCACTAAGCGGTAGGGCGGGTTTATTCCCGCACATTTATGGGCCGCTTAACCTCGACGCGGTCTACGGCACAATACGGCCGGACAAGGATACGTCGGGCGGCTTCATCGAACCCGCGGGGCTGGCAAAACTCGTATCGTAATTACGAGGTACATCGGCTTTCAGACAGCAGTTTGGTCCCACTTCGGGCTGGACGCATCGCAACTCTTACTGACACACATACGCAGTAGTTATACAGTTTATATGTAAACATCAGGACCGGGGGATGCAAGTGATGGTAGATAAGCACGATATCATGCCTCAGCCCGAAAGGAGCCCCTTAGAAATGAGGCGCTCTATTGCAGGCGAAGTCGCTGCCGCAGATGAAGCTATTGGAAGCGACCTTGGCCTTTACAGAGTGGCCGAGATCGATAGCTGGCAGGCATCCCACCCTCGGGAAGCCAATTTTTCCCAGGGTTTCCGCCGTGCGCGGACCATTCTCCAGGCAATTTCCTACGGCCATAATTATTATTGGGCGGGCAACTATGGGCTGCAGGTTGACACCGGCACAGGGCCGGCGACCGGGTCCGACACGGCCACGGTACGGTTGGTTCAACTGGTCGTACTTTCACGGGTGCCGGTAATACGGCAGCCGAACAGCCACTGGTCGTTGCCAGACCCAGCCAACATACGAGCCTCTAAGAAACAGCTTCGGAGAGAATTAGGCCTTCCGACGACATTGGATAATGCGGATTTTTCGGCAATCAGCTACAGCACTATCGTGGACACCATAATCGCCGGAGAGGTGCCAATCGGTAACCCCGAGCAGCCCGAAGTCCAGTGCTGGCGGCCTTAGGTGCCTATAAGGCCATCAGCTTATCAGGCGGCTGCGATTCGGGCGGCTGCGACGGCGCAGAGCGTTCGGGGCGGTTCGCTACCGCCGTCAGCTTTTCACGGGTAGATTCAAGAATGCTCTTGGTCTCGGCGTATTTTTCGGCAGAGCCTTCTTCGGCGATCTGGCGCAGCAAGCCGAATATATCACCTGCCGTCATCCTCATTTCCTTAAAGAACTTTACGTACTGCTCGCGGTATTCCCAGGGAGCCTTGAAGGACTTGTCGATCTTTTCGGCCTCAGTTCTGCCTTCGACAGTCAGGGCATAGACCTTTTTACCTTTATCTTCCGTGCCGGCCACTAGCCCCGATTCCTCAAGTAGCTGTAGGTTCGGATAGATCGAACCGGCGCTGGGCCGCCAGAAGCCATGGCTTTTGGCTTCCAGCTCACCGATTATTTCGTAGCCGTGCATGGGCTTCTTGAGCAGCGTCCGCAATATAATCGGCATCATGTCGCCGCGCCGGGCACGGCCACCCCGCCACCCCATAAACCCAAAATCGCTATCGTACATGCGCATTACACACCTCCTTTGCTTACGATATATCGCGATATATCTTTATTACAGTATAGATTACGATATATCGTTATGTCAAACGCCGCAACCCGAAGGCTCCCGCTTCTGGTAAGATGAAATCATGGGAGCGCTTAAAGGTACCGAACCGCATCGCAGTCACACCTCTCGTCTGGAGGCGTTCAGCGACGGTATACTCGCCGTAGTCATCACGATCATGGTGCTGGAGCTCAGCCCTCCGCCTGGCTCTACGGCGAGCGACCTCAAGCCACTCGTACCTAAGTTACTCGTGTATGTCTTAAGCTTTACGTTCCTCGGCATCTATTGGAATAACCACCACAAATTATTCAGCGCCACCAGAAACATCAGCGGTGGGATCATGTGGGCTAATTTATACCTTCTGTTTTGGCTGTCCCTCATACCGGCAGTTACGGCATGGGTAGGCCAGCACCCCCGTGCCGCCTGGCCCGCGGCCTTATACGGCGTTGTGGCTGTTATGGCCGCAATCGCATATTCGCCCATACTTACCAGATCTATTATCCGCGTCAATAAAGATACCCGGGTCGCCCAGGCACTAGGCTCCGATACCAAAGGCAGTATTTCAGTGGTGCTGTATCTGGCGGCAATAATCCTGGCGTTCGTAAATCCGCTGTTTTCTTACAGTTTGTACGCTGCCGTCGCCGCCATATGGTTCATACCCGACCGTAGGCTGTAGCGGCCATACGTAACTGGCCGTTCACTTAGAAATTGTCGCTTTTAATCCTGGCGCGGTTATATAATGAAGCCAGTAAAGAAAGGGGAGATCATGCAAGCAACATTAAACCCGTACTTAAGTTTTAATGGCAAAACCCGCGAGGCGATGGAGTTCTACAAGTCCGTATTCGGCGGCGAGCTGAACATCAGCACGTTCGCGGACCAGCACGTGCCGGATGCTCCGGCTGACGGCGTAATGCATGCCCAGCTGAGTGTTGACGGCAAGCCGGTGGTAATGGGCAGCGATGGCATGGGCGATAAGAACTTCAGCGGGTTCAGCCTTTCGCTCAGCGGCGACAATGGGGATGAGCTTCGCGGGTATTTCCAGAAACTTTCTGAGGGTGGCCAGGTTACCAAGCCGCTTGAGAAAGAATCGTGGGGCGATGAGTTCGGCATGGTCACCGACAAATTCGGTGTGGCCTGGATGGTCAATATCGCTGCCGCGCATACCTCATAAGTCCGCTTAATCTGCCACTGACAGCGACTTGACCGCAAACGTTTGGCCACCTCCGTACGGCGCTTCAACACCGTACTCTACATCAAGAATGCCATTGTAGCTCGTGCTGACATAACCGAGCGACTTCAGCTGGGCAACAACGTTCGAAATGTTGACCGTGCCGGAAGTTTCGTTTTTAGGAAATACCACACTCACTACACCAGTTGTATTATTGCCGTCTACCCAGACTTTTGAGCCGTCACTCAGCGTCGCCTTAACCGCCCCGGCGGGCACTTGACCGTTCACATAGTTCCAGATCATCAGCTCAAGGTCATTATCCCAATTGTTCGCCTGAGCGGCCGAGGCGGTAGTAAGCCAAATGTCATAGGCATATTCGTAGTCCAGGCCGCCTGAGTCCGCCGGCAATATGTCGCTGAATGAAGAAGTCAGATTGGACGGCAGCGCCGCATACAGCAAGCACTGTTCCGACGGGTAACCGACCACTTCGGTCGTGCCTTTGTCTGCGTCCAGCTTGACACTAAATGATGCCGGGTTACCGTTAGTTGCAGACACCTTGGTCACGCTATAGCCGACCTTCGACGCATCACCCGACCAGGTGTCATCCTGATAGTTACAGCTGATGTTTTTCGACGGGGCCGATATGGTCGGGGCGGTTGGAGAGGTCGGGCCACGACTCGGCGCGAGCACATAGACGACAATGCCGGCTACGATCAGAATGGCCAGGACAGGCAAGAGCAGGCGGGGTATCATTCGCATGCTTAGAACTCCTTTCCGCGCACATATTATTTGTTTTTAGTATGTAGCGGTAGCGATTATTTTACAGCTGTCAGCTCGGATCACAGTAGCTGCCCCGGACCAGGGACGTGGTAGTATCTAATAGATGGCAAATTTAAAACAGCTCACAGCCGGCACGCGCGGCAGCCAGATGGCGCTTACCCAGACCGGCAGAGTAATAACGCGGCTCACAAAACAACACCCCGAACTCGCGGTCACTACCAAAATCATTACTACCAAGGGCGATGTCGATGACACGCCCATTCCGCTCGATACCATTGGCAAAGCCTGGTTTACCAAAGAGATCGAACAGGAATTACTCGACAAGAACATTGATTTTGCCGTGCACAGCCTGAAAGACGTGCCGCCCGAACTGCCGCCCGGCCTGACCGTCCTGCCGATATTGCCCCGGGACGACCCCCGGGACGGGCTGGTCGCAACCTCCGCAACCACGCTGGCGACGCTGCCAAAAGGCGCCACGGTCGGCACCGACAGCCTCCGCCGCAAAGCACTGCTGCTGCAGACACGTCCGGATCTGGATGTGAAAAGCATTCGCGGCAACGCCAACACGCGCCTGCAGAAGCTGGAAGCCGGTGATTTTGACGCGCTGGTGATGGCGGTTGCCGGTCTGGAGCGCATCGGCCGCTCCGAGATGGTCGTGGAATACCTGGACCCGACGACATTCGTACCGTCCATCGGGCAGGGGGCACTCGCGGTCGAGGTGCGTTTGGAGCGTACCGACCTCATCACGCTATTCAAAGAGCTGCAAGATGGTGCCTGCGTGCAGGCAACCGCCGCCGAACAGGCTTTTGCAGAGGTTATAGGCGGCGGCTGCAAATTACCGGTTGCTTGCTATGTGCATATCGAGGCCGGCGCAGCGAAGGTCTATAGCATGGTCGGCAGCATGGACGGAACACGGTGTGTTACCGTGTCGTTGGAGGGGCCGGCTGCTAAAGCATTAGAGCTGGCTCGCCAGCTGGCACATGAGCTGGCCGAAGAGCCATTCGTGGCCGAATATGCGTGAGGCCGGCGGCGTAACCGTCGTACTGACCCGTAGCGCCGCCGGCAACGCCGCCTGGTCTGCACGTTTGCGGATTGCTAATGTGCAAGTCTATTCGCTACCAACCATCGAGACCGTCCCGCTGACGCCAACCGCACAAACCGAATCTGTACTAAAACAATTGTCCGATTTTGGCTGGATCGTTTTTACCAGCGCTAGCAGCGTCCGATATTTTTTATCTTTGCTAAGCCAGCTTAAAATCAAACTGCCTACTTTGGGGTTGCATGTAGCCGCGATCGGGGTGCAGACCGCGCGCTTGCTTAAGGAAAATAATATACGGGTTGATTTCCAGCCATCCCGTTCAACAAGCACGGCGCTGGGCAAAGAACTGGAGCCGGTGCAGGGCAGGCAAATCCTGCTCCCGCGCTCCCTGGTAGCTTCCAACGAACTGGTCAAACAACTGCGCAGCCGGGGAGGGAAGGTAACGACGCTCCCCCTATATGCCACCCGCTCGATCGACACACCAGATAAAGCGTTTGCACAGGAATTAGCGGCAGCGTCAATCGACTGCATTGTTTTTGCCAGCCCGTCAGCGGTCAGGGGATTTTCCCGGCGGGTTGCCGACCCCGAATTACTTCAGAAAGCAAAACTAATCCCAGTTATCGCAATTGGCCCGACTACGGCGCAGGCTCTGCAAAGCAGCGGATTCCAGCGTATTTATGTCAGCCGCGAGCCGTCACCTGTCGGCATACTGGAGACTCTCCAGGACCTTATCAGGCAATAATCAGCTTCGCTTGGTATACTTTGACTTATGGACCAAAAATCGTACCACAGCTACTTGTTCTTTCATGTTGCCAACCCTTACTACCAACAACCTGCGGCGATCAGGGCAAAGCAGAAAGAAGCCTTCCAAAAACTACTGGGAAGCCAAAAGGACGTATCGATTACTGCCTACACGACGCTGGGGCTCAAACCAAACACCACCTTCATGCTGTGGGTACAGGCAGGCGACCCCGCCCAGATACAAGCGCTTACGCGGGACATACTCGGTACCGGATTCGGCCAGTGGCTAAGCCTTACCTACAGCTATTTCGGCATCATCCGCGCCTCGACATACAGCGGCCGCACCGGCAAGCCGGAGCAGGAAATCCGGCAATACGCCGACCGCAAGCCGTATCTTATACTCTACCCGTTCACGAAAACATCAGATTGGTACTTGTTGGATTTTGAAAACCGCAAGTCAATCATGGGACAGCATATTAAAACCGGTGTCGCGCATCCGGATATCCGCCAGTGCCTTCTGTACTCGTACGGCGTCGATGATTATGAGTTCGTCGTATCGTACGAAACGCAGACGCTTGAGGAATTCCAGGACCTCGTCATGGAATTGCGCGGCACCCTTGGGCGCAAGTACACCGTAAGCGACACACCTATGTTCACGTGTCTCTACAAGTCACTGGCCGAGCTCGTGGAGTGGCTCTAAATGTTTAATGATACGTTCCTGAAGGCCTGCTATGGCGAAAAAACGGACCACATTCCGGTCTGGTTCATGCGGCAGGCCGGCCGGTCACTGCCCGGGTACCGGGAAATCCGCAAAAAGCACGATGTGCTTACACTGACGCGTACGCCGGAGCTGGCTGCCCAGGTCAGCCTGGAGCCGGTCGAACGGTTGGGTGTTGACGCCGCCATATTGTTCGCCGACATCATGCTGCTGCCCATCGCCATGGGCGTTGACGTCCGGATTGTTGAGAGTGTTGGGCCGATAGTCGATAAACCGCTCGCGGGCGCCGCTGATATCCGGTCATTACAGCAATTTGACCCCAAAAACGCACAGTATCTGCAGGAGACAATCAAGCTGCTCCGCGGCAATCTACAAGTGCCGCTTATCGGCTTTTCCGCGGCACCGTTTACGCTCGCCAGTTATCTTATCGAAGGCGAACCGACCCGCAAATGGCTGAAAACCAAGCGGTTCATGTTCGAGCAGACCAGTGATTGGAACCTGCTCATGCAGATTCTCTCCGACGCGATTATTGACTATCTGTCGATGCAGATTGATGCCGGTGCGCAGGCGGTGCAGCTGTTTGACAGCTGGGTCGGCTGCCTGGCACCGGCGGACTACCGCCAGTATGTCCTGCCGCACGTACAAAAGATTTTTGCCGCGCTTAAAACTAAAGGTGTGCCGCGCCTCCACTTCGGCACCGACACCGCCGGCCTGCTCGCAGACTTTACGGACGTGGACTGCGAAGTGGTCGGGCTCGACTGGCGTATCGACCTCGCCCGGGCCAAACAAATCACCGGCAGCAAATCGCTGCAAGGCAACCTCGACCCAACCGTTTTGCTGGCCGACCCCAAAACCATACACGCACATGTCGATAGCATGCTCGACAGCCTGCCCACGCGGGACGGTTTCATTTTCAACCTTGGTCACGGTGTCCTGCCCGAAACCGACGATGCAAAATTAAAAGAACTTGTGGAGTACATTCATGGCAAATAGCACAGCTACAAAGACCGGCGTAATCATCATGACCTACGGGTCGGCCACCACGGCCGAACATGTCGCCGAATACATGCATCACATTTACGGGGACAAGGTGCCCGAGGGGCTTATCGAAGATTTCGCGGAACGTTACCGGCAGGTCGGCCATTCGCCGCTCGTCGAAATCACCGAAAAACAAGCCGAACTGCTAGGTAAAGAGCTTGACGGCGAGGGCAGTGATTTCATCGTCAAAGCAGCCATGCTGCACTCCCGCCCTTTCATCGAGGAAGCCGTAGCGGCGTGCCGCGAAGCGGGGGCAGGGAAGCTGATCGGCATTATCCTATCACCCCAATTCTCATCCTTCATCATGGAAGGCTACCGCACAAAGCTAAAGGAGGCCGCGCAAAAGCACGGATACGCGCCGGAGGACGTGATTGTCGCAGAACCCTGGCCGACCGAGCCGAATTTTGTGGAGCTGCTAAGCAAACGTGTGAATGACGCGCTCGCCAAACTGCACAAAACGTACGGAGAAAACGTGCCGGTAGTTTTTACCACCCACAGCCTGCCGGAGCGGGTGGTCGCGAAAGATCCTGAATATCTCAAGCAGCTGCAGGCAACCGCCGAGTCCGTGGTCGCCAAACTCGACAACCCCAAGCTGGAATGGTACCGCGGTTACCAAAGCGCCGGGCACACGCCGGAACCGTGGCTCAAGCCCGACCTGGTCGATATATTGGCCGACTTGCGCGATAAGCATGACAAAGCGGTACTCATCGTGCCTATTCAGTTTCTGGCAGACCACCTCGAAATTTTGTACGACCTGGACATCGCCGGCGGCGAACAGTGCGCGGAATATGGCATAAGCTACAACCGCATCGAGCTTCCGAACATCGACCCGCTGTTCATCACATCGCTCGCGGCAGTTGTGAGCACTGCAATCCGCCCGACTGAGTGATATTCGATTTGTACTTTGCACAACACTTCCATCAGTGTTATAATTATAGGACTAGATATAGCTGCAGGCGTTTTAAAACGAGCGTCCTAGCAATTTACAATTCAATTTCGTTTCAGGAAGCAGCTAGCTGATACCCTTATGGATCAGATTCCTTGGACAGATGACGAGGAGTCTTAAGTAATAATGGCAACTAAACTTTTTGTGGCGGGGCTTTCCTACGCTATGACCAATGATGCACTAAGCGACATGTTCGCAGAATACGGCACTGTTGCTTCAGCGCAGATCATCACTGATCGTGAGACCAACCGGAGCAAAGGTTTCGGCTTTGTAGAGCTCGAAGACGACGCCGCGGCACAGACCGCTATCGCTGAGCTGAACGGCAAAGACATGGACGGCCGCCCGCTGACCGTGAATATCGCCAAGCCGCGCGAAGACCGGCCGAAGCGCCCGTTTAACGGCGGTGGCAGCAACTGGAGTGGTGGCAACCGCCCGGACAGCATCGGCAACAATTTCCGCCGCGGACGCCGCTAGGTCATTTTAGGTTCAGGCCGGCCAGCGGGCCGCGCTGTGACCATAAAATACACCCCTGTTTACGGGGGTGTATTTTATTACGGTTATTACTGCACGGGGCGGAGCCCGGCAAACTGCGTTTCGGCTTGCTTACGTTAGCCTGAGCATCTGACTCCACTACTGAATGTTGACCCAGAAGAAAGTGGTACACTGAGGCTCATGGACTTAGACTCGGCTATTCTATACACGAACGACGTCAGCAAAATCCGTAAGTTTTACGAAGACGTAGTCGGCTTACGCTGTGAATACCAGGATCAGGATAATTATGTTTCCTTTATTTTTCCAAATGGCGCAAAACTGGGTATCAATAAGTCCGTACTTACCGAAAGGGAAAAGCCGGGTGGTCAAACAGTATTTATAAGAGTTACAGATATGGCAAGCCAAAAAGAGAAATACGAGCAGCTCGGATATACATTCTATGAGCCGTACGTAGAATATGACTGGGGTAAGTATTTTGCCATTCTCGATCCGGACGGGAACAAGGTAGGCTTTATCAGCCCCAATGAAAACTATCAGGGTTCACGGCCGGCAGATTGATCTATGAGCCTGATCCTCAACCCTAAGATTGACGTCCGTCCGTCGCCCATTGAGGGAAAGGGATTGTTTGCCAAAGGGCCATTCCAAAAGGGTGAAAAGTTTCAGATAACAACAGGCGAGCACCCCTCTGTCGTCATGTCCGATGATGAATTCGAGGAATATAAGCGAACGCACGACTATTGGGATGCGGTATACATAGGCAGCGGCAAGCACCGCGTCGGGACACTACCGCGCGCGGATGACCCATCTAATTACGGTAATCACAGCTGCAACCCAAATATTGCACCGGAGGGTGATGGAGTAATGGCCTTGCGGGATATCGCGAAAGACGAGGAGCTGACCATAGATTACGCACAATTCTCTCCAAAAGGCTGGTCGATGGAATGCAACTGCGGTGCCAGCAACTGCAAAAAGGTGATTTACGGCACTCTCTAGCTATGTTTGGCCTAAACCCGACCCATGCTTATCATTTGCTCTTCCTTTTAGTGCCGCCTGCAGCTTGGCTCGCCACGCGCCGTTTGGCCAGCCGACAACACACGACAATACTGCATAACTCAT
>Ga0207705_10003891_pt1 | contig 11359 bp, 8 predicted proteins | sample KBSC13metaG_FD_184314 | JGI IMG/M metagenome (GOLD analysis project Ga0207705, IMG submission 184314) | Corn rhizosphere microbial communities from Kellogg Biological Station, Michigan, USA - KBS C1-3 metaG (SPAdes) (version 2) | ecosystem: Host-associated > Plants > Roots > Rhizosphere > Soil ...
GCCCGTAATAGCGAATCACATCGTCCTCGAGCGGCGGACGGCGCTCGTCGATGTACAACTTGGCCGACGGGGGAACGCGATACAACGGGCCGATGTTTTCACGTGTATAGATCTTGCGCACGCCAGGTATCGCCGCAGCAGCGCTGGTGTCGATCGCATCGATATGGCCGTTGCCTATCGTCGCGCATACCGGGACTGCGTAGAGCATTCCGGGAAAGCTGTGATCGGAGCTGTAGCGGGCCGCGCCACTGACCTTGAGCGGGCCGTCTACGCGGGCGTACTGATGGCCGACGACGGGCAGGGGAGTGACGCTGGAAGTATCTTCAGGCATGAAAGATTCCTCGAACTGGCATTTACGCGACCACGGTGGAGAGTGCGTGGGTGAGGCAGCGCTGGGCCAAATCGACCTTGAAGGCGTTCTGGCTTTGCGGCTTCGCCGAACGCAAGGCGGCCGTAGCGGCCGCGGCGAACGTGTGCTCGTTCGGCGGCTGGCCCTGAAGCGCCTGTTCGGCTTCGGGGGACCGCCAGGGTTTCGTGCCTACGCCGCCCAAGGCAACGCGGGCATGCGTGATCTTGCCGCCCTCCACGGCGATCACCACCGCCGCCGAAGCCAGCGCGAACTCATAGGACGCGCGATCACGCAGCTTCAGGTAATGCGACCGCGCCCCCGGATGTGGCGGCGGCAGGATCACGTGGGTGATCAGGTCGCCCGGCATCATCACCGTTTCGCGTTGCGGGGTGTCGCCGGGCAGCAGGAAGAATTCGCCGATCGGCACGCGGCGTTCGCCGCCGGTGCCGCGGATCACTACGGTCGCCTCCAGGGCGGTCAATGCGACATTCATGTCCGACGGATTGGTGGCGATGCAATGCTCGCTGGTACCAAGGATGGCCAGCGTGCGGTTGAATCCGTCGATGGCCGAACACCCCGAGCCAGGCTCCCGCTTGTTGCACGGCATGTTGGTATCGCGGAAATACACGCAGCGCGTGCGTTGGAGCAGGTTGCCGCCGGTGGTGGCCATATTGCGCAATTGGCCGGAGGCGCCGGACAAAAGCGCCTGCGACAGCACGGCGTAGTCGCGTTGCACCACCGGATGATGGGCAAGGTCGGAATTGCGGACCAAAGCGCCGATCTTCAGGCCGCCATCGGGCGTGCGTTCGACATCGGCCAGCGGCAGGTGATTGATGTCGATCACCTGAGTCGGCCTTTCGACGTTGAGTTTCATCAGGTCGAGCAGGGTGGTGCCGCCGGCGACAAAACGTACCTCGGCACCCTGCTGGGCCGTCGATGATTTCGCGGCCGCACTGATCGCCTTGCCTGGGTCGGTGGCGCGTGAAAAAGCAAACGGTTCCATCTTTGGCTCCTCAGGCTTTGCGGACCTGCTGGATGGCCGCAACGATGTTGGAATAGGCGCCACAGCGACAGATGTTGCCGCTCATCGCTTCCTTGACATCGGCATTGGCGGGGCCACAGGGCTCCTTCATCAGCGCCACCGCCGACATGATCTGGCCCGACGTGCAGTAGCCGCATTGGTAACCGTCGTGTTCGAGGAAGGCTTGTTGCATCGGATGCAGGTTGCCGGGCTGGCCAATGCCCTCCAGCGTGGTGACTTCATCGCCTTCATGCATCGCCGCAAGGCTCAGGCAGGAATTTACCCGGCGGCCGTTGACGTGCACCGTGCAGGCGCCGCACTGGCCGTGATCGCAGCCCTTCTTGGTGCCGGTCAGCTGAAGATGATCGCGGAGCGCATCGAGAAGCGTGGTGCGAGGATCGACCTTCAGGGTTTGCGCCTTGCCGTTGACTTTAAACCGCACCGAGACAAGGCCATCGACTTCGGCAGGGGCGGCGGAATGCGCTACGGCGGCGATGGCAGCCGCATGAGCCGCGACTGGCAATCCCAGCCCGGAAGCTGCGCCCGTCATGCCGACGATCTGGAGAAAATTCCGTCTACCGAGCTGGATTTCGACAAATTCTCCAGGCTTCTTTTCGGACATGGCTGGCTCCAGGGCTGGCTGATTCCGTTACGCAGTTGACCGCGGGTAGCCCGGGTAAAGAGCTCGCGGACTACCCGCGAAGTGTACGCCCTGGATGATCAAGTTTCGGTGACGGCGCTGGGGCGCCGGTGTTCGAAGCCGAGGCTCCGGACGGAACTCAGTTCAGTTCGCGCAGGATCTTCTGCTTGCGCTGCTCCATCTGGGCGCCCAGCTCGTTGAGCTGCTGCTTGGTCATCAGCGTTCTGGCATCCTTGAACATTTCTTTTTCTTCTTCGTCGGCGTGGTGTTCGATCAGTTCTTTCAGCACCTTGGCCCGGCCCGAGAACACCTCGCTGCCTTCGTCAGCACTCAGCAGGTCCGGTAGAACCAGCTCTTCAGCGGCGCGATGCTCTTCCAGTGCCTCGTAATACATCTTGGCCTCTTCCTTCTTGCCCGCCTCCTTGAACGCCGGATAGAAAATCTCTTCCTCAATGGTGGTGTGGGCCTTCAGGTTGACCTGGATCTTATGCAGCAGCTCTGCACGCTTTTTGGTGGCGCGCGTGGAGGTCTCGGCGAGTTCGGCAAGCAGCCCTTTGATCAGTTTATGGTCGGCTTTGAGCAATTGGATGGCATCCATCGGGGGTATCCTGGCGTCGACTGGGAATCGCAGGATTTCACGAAGTCCGTGAACCCGGGGTCCGTATCGCGTGCAGGGCTTTGAGTGTCGATGCGCCCCGATGCCTAAGACGGTTACTTGGTGGCCTGCTCGAGGGCGCGCTTCAATTCTGCCCGTCCATAGGGTTTGGGTAGCCGGAAGATGTCGATTGCAAAATCTTCCGGAACCTCGGCAAAGCCGGATGCCAAGATGACAGGCAGCGTGGGCCATCGTTCTTTCACCCGTTCCGCGAATTGGATGCCTGTCATGCCGGGCATGGCGTAGTCCGTGATGACCACATCGACGTGGCCACAGGATTCGAGCAGCTCCAGGGCGCGCCGCCCCGAATGCGCTTCAAGACTTTGATGACCCATATGGGAAAGCACCGCATTCATGGTCATGGCAATTAATGGGTCATCGTCCACGACCAGGACGGTCAAAGCTTCAGAGGGAACCACCGGCGCTGCGGGGGCAATCGGCAACTCCGCAGCCTCCACCGTGGATTCAACCTGGAGGGGAGCCATGGGTAACCATATTTCCGCGGTAGTGCCGCGCCCTACGGCGCTGTGCATCACCAGGCGCCCGCCCGATTGTTCGGCCAGGCCGTGCACCATCGACAAGCCCAGGCCCGTGCCTTTACCGACGCCTTTGGTGGTGAAGAAGGGCTCCATGGCGCGTCGTAGGGTCTCCGTATCCATGCCGTGCCCCTCATCGGTCACCGCCAGGCAGATGTAATGAGCCGCAGGTAGCCCCGTGCGGTGCGGCTCGTGATGGATGGTCTCCTGTCGCGTGGCAATGATGATGCGTCCGCCCCCCGACATCGCATCGCGCGCATTCATCACCAGGTTCAAAAGCGCCAGTTCCAGTTGGTTGCCGTCCACCAGGACATCGTTGATGTGCAGGGGAAAGAGCGTATCGATGGTCACCGTGGGACCTGCGGAACGTTGCAGCAAGTCGCTGATGTCCCGGACCAGTTCCCTGACGTCCACGCGAGTGGGCTTGAGTTCCTGTTTGCGTGCGAATGCAAGCATCCGTTGGGTCAGGGCGGCGCCACGTTGCGCACCGGCCGTGGCGTTCGCCAGAAGGCTCAGCGCTCGCGGATCATCGCGGCAATGGCTGTCGAGCAGTTCCAGGCTCGACAGGATGGCCATGAGAAGGTTGTTGAAGTCATGCGCCACACCGCCGGTCAACTGGCCCACGGCTTCGAGTTTTTGAGACTGGAAAAGCGCTTCGCGAGCTTCAGCCAGCGCCTGGTCGGCATTGCGCTTGTCGGTGATATCTCGGGTAATCTTGGCGAAGCCAATGTGTTTACCCTCGTCATCGAGAATTCGATCAAGAATCACATGGGCCCAGAAAGTGCTGCCGTCCTTGCGTACGCGCCAGCCTTCTTTCTCGTAGCGGCCCGTTTCCAATGAAATGCGCATGGCCCGTTCGGGTTCATGATTCGCCCGCTCCTCCGGGGTATAGAACGTGGAAAAATGCCGCCCGATGATTTCATCGGCGGTGAAACCCTTGATGCGTTGGGCACCACTGTTCCAGCTCGATACCAGGCCTTGGGTGTCGAGCATGTAGAGGGCATAGTCGGCAACGCCCTGGACCAGGATGCGGAATTGATCCTCGCTCTTCCTCAGCAGGTCTTTGTCCTTCTGCTGCGTCGTCAGGTCACGGGTCACCTTGGCATATCCCACCAGGGTCCCGTCGTCTCCCCAAACAGGGTCGATCACTACGCTGGCCCAATACCGGGTACCGTCCTTGCGAACGCGCCAGCCCTCCGTCTCGAACCGGCCCTCCGTTCGGGCGCGCAGCAAACCTTCCTCCGGCTTTCCGGCCAGCCGGTCTTCTTCAAGATAGAAGGAAGAGAAATGCTTGCCGATGATTTCCTCGGCGGTGTACCCCTTGGAGCGCTGCGCACCACTGTTCCAACTGCTGACCACGCCATCCGGATCGAGCATATAGATGGCGTAATCCACGATGGCGTCGATCAGCAACCGATACCTTTTCTCTTCGCTCAACTGCATTTCGGGCCTCCCCTGGCCATGAAACGGCACTGATGCCTCTGGAACAGGATTTTCGTTCGCCCGGTGTGCATACGCCGTTAGTGGCCTAAGCCGAAGGCGCCGTGGCGCGCCGGGCCGCGCGTTGTTCGATCCAGTCATAAAGCACCGGCAAGAGAATCAGGGTCAGGAGAGTGGAGGTGATGAGGCCGCCCACCACCACTGTTGCCAGGGGGCGTTGCGTCTCCGCGCCGACGCCGCTGGAGAGCAACATCGGGACCAGTCCCAGGATCGCCACGCTGGCCGTCATCAGTACCGGCCGCAACCGCAAGGCCGTACCTCGCAGCACTGCCTCCCTCACTGTCAATCCTTTCTCGCGCTGCTCGTTCAAGAAGCTGACCAGGACGATGCCGTTCAACATGGCCACGCCGAACACGGCAATGAATCCGATCGCAGAGGGCACAGACAGGTACTGGCCAGTGATCGACAGCGCGGCGATGCCGCCGATGGTGGCGAATGGCACATTGGCCAAGATCAAGCAGGCGTACTTCACTGAGTTGAAGGCCGTATACAGCATGACGAAGATGAAGAAGATCGTCGCCGGAACGATCAGCGAGAGCCGCTTGAGCGCGCGTTGCTGGTTCTCGAAAGCGCCGCCCCATTCGGTGTAGTAGCCCGTCGGCATCTTCAGCTTCTGGGCAATCGCCGTATTGGCATCGGTAACAAAGCCGTCGATGTCGCGCCCCCGCACATCCATCTGGATCACCGCGTAGCGTTGCAATTGCTCGCGCCGGATGAACGAGTAACCCTCGGCATCGCTGACCTCGGCCACCTGCGACAGTTGCACGATGGCGCCAGTGGCCGTCCGGATCGGAATGCGCTCGATCGCCTGCAACGAGTCCTTGTTGCCTTCATCGAGCCGAACGGCAATATCAAAGCGCTTCACGCCATCGATCAGGGTCGTCACCGCCTCGCCACCGATGCCGTTCTTGACCACGGTAAGCACATCGTCGGCGTTAAGGGCATAGCGCGCCAGGGCATCACGGTCTATCTGGATGCGGATCTGCGGCTTGCCCATGTTGGCCTCCAGTGCCAGGTCGGCCACGCCGGGAACCCCGGCAAGCACGTCCTTGATCTGGCCGCTCAGCCGGTCGAGCTGCCCCAGGTCTTCGCCGTAGATTTTTAGCGCCAGGGTGGCTCGCACGCCGGAAATCAGCTCTTCGATACGCATCTGGATGGGCTGGGTGTAACTCACGACGGCCGTGGGCAGCGCCGCCGTAAGCTCCTGCTGCATGGCTTCTTCGATGGATTCCAACGTTTCACCCTTTCGCCACTGCTCCCTGGGCTTGAGCGGCGTATAGACCTCCATATAGTTCACGTCGGCGGTTTCGCCTTTCTCGGCGCGGCCGATCATGGCCAGGGTGGTCTGAACTTCCGGGAACTTCGCCTTGATTCGCTCGGCCACTTGCCTGGAGATATCAATCGATTCGTCGAGCGATGCAGACGGAATCGAAGTGATGCGCCACATGATCGCGCCTTCCTTCAGGTTCGGCATGAATTCCTTGCCGAGGAACGGGAACAAGGCCACGCTGCCCAGCAGCGCGCCGCCTGCGATCCCCAGCACCAGTCTCCGCCTGGCCAGCGACCAGGCGAGCACCGCTGCGTAGTGTCGCTTGAGGAAGGCCACCAGTGGCGTGTCCTTCTCTTCCTTGGGCTTGAGCACCAGGGCCGCCAGCACCGGGATCAGCGTAAGAGACAGCAGCAGGGAACCTGCCATGGCGAAGCTGATATTGAAGGCCATTGGCTTGAACATTTTTCCTTCCAGCCCTTGCAGGCTGAACAGCGGAAGGAACACGACGATGATGATCATGATCGCAAAGGTGATCGGCTTGGCCACTTCGCGCGCCGCGGCCAGTACGGCCGACGTGCGATCGACGGCGAGCCCTTGGGCCTTGCGTTCGGCCATGATGCGGAAGGCGTTCTCTACCATCACCACCGAACCGTCCACCATCATGCCGATGCCGATGGCCAGGCCGGCAAGCGACATCAGGTTGGCCGACAGGCCCGCCTGGCCCATGCAGATGAAGGCGATCAGCATGGCCAGCGGCAGCGTTACCACCACGACCAGTGCACTGCGCAGTTCGCCCAGAAACAGGAACAGCACGATGGCGACCAGGATCGAGCCTTCGATCAGCGCGCGCACCGCCGTTTTGATCGATTGGTTGACCAGGTCAGTGCGTTCATAGACAGGCTTGACGATTACGCCATCGGGTAGCGCCTGTTTGACCGTGGCGAGTTTCGCCTGCACCGTGTCAACCACGCTCTTGGCGTTCTCTCCGATGCGGGCCAGTGCCTGGCCCATCACCACTTCCTTGCCGTCACGGGTGACCGCGCCGGTGCGCGGGGCGCCGGCTTCGATAATGGTGGCCACGTCACGCACGTAGACCGGGATGCCGTTGTCGCTCTTGAGCACGATGTTGCCAAGATCCGTGGCGTTCCTGACCAGGCCCAGGCCGCGGACCAGGTACTGCTCGCGCCCGACGTTGACGAAGTTCCCACCGACCTGGGCATTGTTGGCCTGTAGTGCTTCGATCACTTCCTTGAAACCGAGCCCATGCGCAATCAACTTCATCGGATCGATGCGCACCTGGTATTGCTTCTCCTGGCCACCCCAAGAGGTGACGTCGTCGACACCGGGAGCGGTGCGCAGGATCAGGCGAATGGTCCAGTCCTGCAGTGTGCGCAGGTCCATGTCGTTGTTCACCGCCTTTTCGGCGCGCTCCACGGTGTACCAGAAAACCTGGCCCAGGCCCGACGTATTGGGCCCCATCTCCGGCTTGCCATAGCCCGTCGGGAGCCGATCACCTACTTGTTGCAAACGCTCGTTGACAAGCTGACGGGCAAAGTAGATATCCATGCTGTCGTCGAAATACACCGACACATAGGACAAGCCGAACAGACTCACCGAACGGATGTCCTGCACCTTGGGCAAGCCCGCCAGCGCCGATTCCACCGGTGTACTCAATAGCTGCTCGACATCCTCCGCGGCCAGTCCCGGGGCTTCGGTGTAGACGTTGACCTGTACCGGGGTGACGTCGGGAAACGCATCGATCGGCAGTTGCCGTGCCGCCTGGAAGCCTAGAAAGCCAATCACCACGAAGACGATCAGCACCAGCACCTTGTAGCGCAGGGAGAGTTCAACCAATCGCTCCAGCATCATTCTTCTCCCAGCTGCGAGCGCAGCAGCCGTGACTTGAGCGCAAAGGCGCCCTTGCGCACATAGGCCGTCCCTGAAGCCAGGCCTTGCTTGACCTCGACCCAACCATCGCGGCTGTCGCCCACCATCACGGCCACGGGCTCAAACTGGCCGTTGCCCCTGGCAACGAATACGGTGGCCTGGTTCTGCAGCAGCACGATGGCTTCGACCGGCACGGCGAGCGTGGGCGTGGGCGAACCCACGGCCAGACGCACCTCCACCAGTTCGCCCTGGTGCAACAGGTCTTGGCGGTTGTCGACTTCGATCCGGACCGGCACCGTGCGGGTCTTCTCGTTGATCTGGTGCGACCGCTGCACCACCTTGCCGGGCAACGTGGTGTCGTGGACCAGGATGCGCGCCGCGCCACCGGGTTTCACGCGCTCTGCGTCCGCCGGCGGCAACTGGGCCTCCACCCATACGGTGTTTTCCTTGACCAGGGTAAACAGCGTGCGGCCGGGCTCGATGCGTTCGCCCACCATGAACTCATCGGTCGTTATCCGTCCACCGGCCTGGGCCAGGAGTTCAAAACTGCCATCCGCCTGCGCGGAACCGGATCGCAGCAAGCCCTGGATCTGTGCATCAGACAGGCCATAGGCGCGCAACTTGGCGCGCGCCTGATCGCGCTGCACTTTCACTTCCGTGTAGCGACGACCGGAGACCGCCTCGGGGCCAAGTGACGACACGCGTCGCCAATCCTGTTCGGCGATGATGTACGCGCCTTGAGTCTCGGCCACCTGCACACTGGAGAGCACCACCAAGGGTTGGCCAGCCTTGACGATATCGCCGAGCCTGGCCTTGCGTTCGAGCACCATGGCTTCGATACGCGGCGACACCAACACGGTGGAATACGCATTGGCCTTCACTTCACCAGGGGCTTTAAGTTCGTCGGTGAGAGCGCGCGGCACGGCCTTGTCGACCACGATGCCAGCTTCCTTGATGGCGGCGGTATCCAGCGCGAGCGGGTTACCGGTAGCTTCCTTGGACTCCTGCGCCATCAGCGGCGTGGGCAGGACGATGGCCAGCGCGACGCCCAGCAGGGTGCGGATCAGAAGAAGACGAGTCATGGCGAAACATCCTTGGTGCGGCCTTCGATCCAGTTGTTGAGACGACCGATGGCGGAGAGGTAGTCGAACCAGGCCTGCCAGGCCTGGCTTTCCAGCTCGAGGCCGGACAGGGCGGTGTCCAGGCTCTGCTTGAGCTGGACCAGATAATCCGAAGTACCGATTTCGCCGGCGCGCCAAAGCTTCTCCAGCAAGGTGGTGCGATCTTCGAAAGCCGCGGCCCGGCCCATGCGGAAAGCGTTGGCGGCTGCAAGCAGCGCGTCGTAACGGGCCTGGGCTTCCAGCACGCTGGCCTGCGTCATCAGCTGGCGCGAACGCACATTCGCCGCGGCGGCATCGGCCTCGGCCTGCGCCGCGTCCACTTCGGCGCGGCCGGTGTTGAGCACCGGCAAGGGAATCGACACGCTAAGGCCGATCACGCGATCGCTGACGGGGCCGTTGCGCACCTGGCCCCCGGTCAAGCTCACCGTGGGATCGGGCTTGCGCGCGCGACGAGCGACGTCGATACCCGCCTCGGCGCGCGCCTGCTCGGCCCGTGCTTTCATCAGCTCCGGACGTTCGTCTGCCGGCAGGGGTACAACGGTATCCGAGGGCGGTGGCAGTCTTTGCGGCAAGGTGGGTGCCGCCGTGGCCGCTTCGCCGTTGATGGCGAGCAAGGCCGCGCGAGCGGCCGCCTCGTTTCCGATCAGGGAAGCCTGCTGGATCTGCGCTTCACCCAGGGCCAGGCCTGCCAGGTCGCGCTCGGGACTGCTGATGTCGCCAACCTTGAGGCGTTGCCCTGCCAAGGCATCGAAGCGTTGCATGAGCTCCAGCCGGTGGCGGCCGAGCTCGCTTCGGTGCGTGGCCAGTGCGGCCATGGACCAGGCTTTGAGCCAGCGGGTGGCGATATCCCGGCGGGCCAGTGCGTAGGTGGCTTCGCTGGCATGCAGTGCTGCCTGGCCTTCCGCTGTTCGCGCCTGGCGCCTGCCGGAGATATCTAGCGCAAGACTAAGTCCCGCGGTGCGTCGATCGACGTCCGCGTTCTCGGCGTCGAAGGACAATTGGGGGTTGTAGAGCGGCTGCGCCGCAGCGCGCGCATGGGCACGGGCCGCTTCCAGCTCGGCGCGGGCGGCTTGCACTTCAGGGCTGGATTCCCACACCGCCCGCACGGCGCTTTGGAGCGGCGAGGTGGCAACGGGTGCGGCGCTGGCAACCACCGCAAACAGCAAACAGACGGCGCCCAAGGGCACCGTACGGAAAACAGACATGGAATGATCTCCTGAAAACCATCACGAATCGCCCGCCCGCAGAACGGGCGGTGCAAGGCAGCGAAGGTCAGGCGATCGGTGGTCTCAACAAGGAGCCGGTCACGGCTGGCGTGAAACCCGACGAAAGGGCGGGCGCATCGAAATGCGGGTGCAATGCGGACACCATCAGCACCGTCGCGGTGGGCAGCGTCACCGAATGCGCACACGTGCAGTGGCATCCGCCAGGTTCGCCCAGCAGGCAGGTGCCGCCATCGTCGTCGACGGCCGAAGCCGTCATGTCTACTGGCAGCTGGGCCGTCGCTATTGTTGCGGGTGGGCTGGAGGCACGCCCATTCGGGGTATCGGCCAGGCAGAGCGTGCCAGCCACGAGCTTGATCATCAGCACCGCCATCGCCAATGCCCACAGGCCGCGATGGCGGCGCAGACGGGCAAGCAAGCTGGGGGCGGGTCGCGACATGTGGCGATCCTAGGCGGTGTCGGCGCTGTTAGACAATTGCATTGGCGCCTATGGTGTTATCGCGCTTGGTCATGCGCCAGCATGCGAGAAACACCGTTCGCTGCATTCATCAGCAATTGCCTGGCTGTCGCCATGCTGACGGATGACCCGCGCCGCTCGATGAACGGGATAGTCATCGCGCAGACGGCACGATCATGCTCGATCACTGGCGCGGAAAGATCGGTAACGCCGTCGACCACCTGGCTGGGGATCGTCGCAATCCCTGCCTGGCGAATTTCACGAATAGCCGTCTCGATGGGTCGGCGGCGAAGGTCCGGGTCATGCGCAAGCATGGTCTCGAACCAGCGCTCGCGCGTCTCATCGTCCTGCCATGCCAGCAGGACATGGCCTGATGCCGAGCGCGACATGGGGCGGCGGTGGCCGACGCGTACCACCAGGCCGATTTCGCCAGGAGGATCGATGCGCGCGATCACCACGATCTGCTCCTTCGAAGGCACCACCAGATGGCACGACTGCTCGACCTCTTCGGCGAGCTTGTGCATGATCGGGAGCGCCGTCTCGACCAGGCTTTTGACCGGAGGCTGCTCCATCCCGAGGCGAAACAGACGGGGAGTGATCGAGTAGGCACCTTCCCCGCTGGGGCGGCTGATGTAGTCGCGATCTTCAAGGACCTGGAGCATGCGGAAGATTTCGCTGCGCGAGCGTCCTACACCCACGG
>Ga0207705_10003893_pt1 | contig 11358 bp, 15 predicted proteins | sample KBSC13metaG_FD_184314 | JGI IMG/M metagenome (GOLD analysis project Ga0207705, IMG submission 184314) | Corn rhizosphere microbial communities from Kellogg Biological Station, Michigan, USA - KBS C1-3 metaG (SPAdes) (version 2) | ecosystem: Host-associated > Plants > Roots > Rhizosphere > Soil ...
AGGACGTGATCAAGTCGGGCGGCGAGTGGATCAGCTCGATCGACCTCGAAAACGCCGCTGTCGGCTGCCCCGGAGTGGCCGAGGCCGCGGCAATCGCGATTCCGCATCCGAAGTGGGACGAACGGCCATTGCTGCTGATCGTCCGGGGCGAGGGAAGCAGCGTAACCGAGCAGCAGATTCGAGATCACTTGCAAGGTGCGGTGTCGAAGTGGTGGCAGCCCGACGCGATCGAGTTCGTCGACGAGCTTCCGCACAGCGCCACCGGCAAGCTTTCGAAGAAGACCTTGCGCGACCTCTATCGCGACTATCGTTTCGCGGATGCCGAGATGATGGTCGGTCGCGACTAGAAAAAATGCTCGCGGCGCACTAACTCGCGCTCAGGCTTTCCAGCATTCACTTCGAAGGACACCCGCGACCCCATGGCCGCCCAATATGCTTATGTGATGAAGGACATGACCAAGTCCTTCCCCGGCGCCCAGAAGCCGGTGCTCAGCAACATCAACCTGCAATTCTATCACGGCGCCAAGATCGGGATCGTCGGACCCAACGGTGCCGGCAAGTCGACGTTGATGAAGATCATGGGCGGAATCGACACCGATTATCAGGGCGAGGCGTGGCCCGGAGAGAATGTCACCGTCGGTTATCTGCCGCAGGAGCCGCAGCTCGATCCGTCCAAGAATGTGCTCGAGAACGTCAAGGACGGCGCCCGCGACGTCGCCGACATGGTCGATCGCTTCAACGCTATCTCGGCCGAGATGGGCGACCCGAAGGATGACACCGATTTCGACGCATTGATGGAGGAGATGGGCAACCTCCAGGGCAAGATTGACGCGGTCGACGGCTGGACCCTCGACAACCAGCTCGAGGTCGCGATGGAGGCACTTCGCTGCCCGCCGGGCGACTGGCCGGTCGACAAGCTTTCAGGCGGCGAGAAGCGCCGGATCGCGCTCACCCGCCTTCTGATCCAGAAACCGTCGATCCTGCTGCTCGACGAGCCGACCAACCACCTCGACGCCGAGAGCGTCCAGTGGCTGGAGGCGCACCTCAAGGATTATCCGGGCGCGGTTCTGATGATCACCCACGACCGCTATTTCCTCGACAATGTGGTGAGCTGGATCCTCGAGCTCGATCGCGGGAAATACTTCCCGTACGAGGGCAATTACTCGACCTACCTCGAGAAGAAATCCAAGCGGATGGAGCAGGAGGAGCGCGAGGAATCCGGCCGCCAGAAAGCGATCAAGGACGAGCTCGAGTGGATCCGCCAGGGGCCGAAGGGCCGCCAGGCCAAGTCGAAGGCGCGTATCGCCAAGTTCGACCAGCTTGTCGCCTCGCAGGAAAAGCGTGTGCCCGGCAAGGCGGAAATCCTGATCCAGGTGCCCGAACGCCTCGGCGGCAAGGTCATCGAGGTCGAGAACGTCTCCAAGGCCTATGGCGACAAGCTGCTGTTCGAGAACCTGTCGTTCAGCCTGCCGCCTGGAGGGATCGTCGGAGTGATCGGCCCGAACGGCGCGGGCAAGTCCACCCTGTTCAAGATCATCACCGGCCAGGAGACTCCGGACACCGGCAAGGTCGACATCGGTCCGACGGTCCACCTCGGCTATGTCGACCAGAGCCGCGACCATCTCGATGGTTCGAAGAACGTCTGGGAAGAGATTTCCGACGGGGTCGATTACATGAAGGTCAACGGCCACGACCAGTCGACGCGCGCCTATGTCGGGGCCTTCAACTTCAAGGGTCAGGACCAGCAGAAGAATGTCGGCAAGCTGTCCGGCGGCGAGCGCAACCGCGTCAACATCGCGAAGATGCTGAAGCGCGGCGGCAACGTTCTTCTATTGGACGAGCCGACCAACGACCTCGACGTCGAGACTCTGGGCGCGCTCGAGGAAGCGATCGAGAATTTCGCCGGCTGCGCGGTGGTGATCAGCCATGACCGCTTCTTCCTCGACCGGCTGGCGACGCACATCCTCGCGTTCGAAGGCGACAGCCACGTCGAATGGTTCGAGGGTAATTTCGAAGCCTATGAGCAGGACAAGATCCGCCGCCTCGGCGAAGAAGCCACGCGCCCGCACAGCACGAGCTATCGCAAGCTGACGAGGTGATCGAGGTTACCGCCCCGCTCTGGCTGTGGACCGGCGGCGGTGGGGGCAACTGGTACTTTGTCACGGTTCCAGAGGAGCAATCGGGCGAGTTGCGCGCGGAGGGTCTCGCCGCCCGTCGTGGGTTCGGCTCGGTGAAGGTCGAGGCGACGATCAACGGCGTCACGTGGCGAACCTCGGTGTTCCCGCAGAAGAGCGGCGGTTACATCCTTCCGGTGAAGGCCCAGGTGCGCCGCGCCGCCGGCATTGCTGTAGGTGATGAGATAAGCGTGAATCTGGAACTGCTTGGGATCCCCTGACCTCAGTCGCGCTCGGTCACGACCTTCGTCGCCGGGTGAGGTGGGGTTTCCCCGTGGCCGTGGGCGATGTGGTCGCCCTTGGTGACGCTTTCGTGCCGGTCCGGGTTCGTCGCTCGTTCCTGCTCGGCCTGGGTGGCGATGTCGCGCTGCAGGTTGCCGCCCTCGGCGCCCGCCTGGTGCTCCGCCGCTCCGCGCGCTTCGTCTTCGGCCGCCTCGATGATGTCGCTGTCGTCGTGCTCTTTCGCCGTTTCCGCCCGGCGGTCGCCCCTGGTGTGGTCCATTTTCGTTCCTCTCACCCAGGCGAACGGAGAGGCAAGGGCGAGGTTCCGCTAGCGGAGGCGCTTCACCAGCAACTTGCCGCCGGGACCGTTCTTGACGTCGAAATTGGGGATCGATCGCAACAGGTCCGAAAGGCGCGTGAAGCCATAGTTGCGAGTTGCGAAACTGGAGACGGCCGTCGCGCGCTGTCCGAGTTCAGAGAGCGTCGTGTAACCCTCCTCGTCGCGTTCGGAGGCCTTGTAGGCGTGACCGAGAAGGGTCAGCAGTGCCTCGTCGACTGGCCGCTCTTCCAGCTCCGGCTCGGCGTGGCCTTCCGCCGGTTGCTTGGCGACCAGCGCAGCCACGTCGAAGAAACGGGTGCAGCCCTGGCGAAAGCTGAGCGGGGTCTTGGCGGTCCCGAAGCCGTAGACATCGAGGCCGTTCTCCCGGATTCGCTGGGCGAGCGGAAGGAAATCGCTGTCCGACGACATGATCCCGAACCCGTCGATGTTGCCTCGATAGAGGAGGTCCATCGCGTCGATGGTCATCCGCATGTCGGTCGCGCTCTTGCCCTTCACGACGTCGAATTGCTGCATCGGAACGATTGAATAGAGACCCGACAGGTCGCCCCAGCCCTTGAGGCTCGTCTTTGCCCAATTGCCGTAGGCGCGGCGGATGTTGATCGTTCCAAGCTCGCCGAGGACGAGCAACACTTCGTCGAGATGCTCGGGCGAGGCGTTGTCGGCGTCGATCAGCAAGGCGATATTCGCGTTCGCCGTGGTGCCATTGCCTTCACTCATCCGCCAAATCCCTTCAAGTTGCCGCGTCTTAGCCGATTAATTCGGGAACGAAACGCCTCCTCGTGCACTGATTCGCACATCCGGCCGGGAGGCCAGTTTGGAGGACGATTGAAATGAAACGTCTCGCACTTACCGCCGCGGTCGCAGGCGCTATCGGCCTGACCGGCTGCGCGACCAACCCTTATGGCTATGGCAACGGCTACGATCCTTATTACGGCTATAACCAGCCTTATCAGAACAACAACAGCCAGCTCGGAAACGCTGCTGCGGGCGCCGCGATCGGCGCTGCGGGCGGTGCGGTCGCAGGCGCTGTGATCCCGGGCGTAAGCACTGGCGAAGGCGCGATTGCAGGCGCGATCCTCGGCGGAGTTCTCGGCGCGGTGGTCAACGGCCGGCAATATTATCGCGACACCCGCGGCTATTGCTATTACGTCGACCAATACGGCCAGCCGCACTACAATTATAACACGCGTTGTTAGTAACTTAACCGACGTCGCTCAGGCGGGGTGGAAGGTTCCTTCCGCCTCGTCGAGCACGTAGAGGATCCCTTCCGCAATCGCGAAGTGAGCGCCGTGAAGCTTCAGCTTTCCGGCCTTTTCGCGTTCGACAATCCACGGGAAGGTGCGAAGGTTGGCAAGGCTGAGCTTCACCGCTTCCCATTCCATTTCCCGCACGGCATCCGAGTCGATTTCGTGGTGGTGGGACAAAACCTCGTCGCGTGCCGGTTTGAGCATCGAGACCCAGTCGGCGATGAACCGCCCTTCGCCGGGCTCTGCGTCCTTGAACGCGCCGGTGAGCGCCGCTCCGCACCCGCCGCACGAACCGTGGCCGAGCACCAGGATTTCCTCGACTTCGAGCTGGGTCACTCCGAACTCGAGCGCAGCCGAGGTGCCATGAAGGCCCGCGGTTGTCTCGTAGGGCGGGGCGAGTGCAGCGATGTTTCGGACGACGAAGATTTCCCCCGGGTGGGCATCGAAGATCATCGCGGGATCGGTCCGGCTGTCGGCACAGGCCATGACCAGCACCTTCGGACTCTGACCTTGCGCGAGCTCGGCCCAGCGCTCTCGCTCCTTGGGCCAGTCATCGTTGCGGAAGCGGCGGTATCCTTCGACCAGTCGGGTAAAGCGGGGCATGGACCGTCCGCTAGAACCGCGGGGCGGGGCTGGCAAGGTGCGGCGCCCATCGCTATCTGGCGCTCATGAACGCTCCTGCATCAGTCCCTCCGAAACAGCGCAAGCCCGACTGGATCAGGGTGAAAGCCCCGACCAGTCAGGGATATCAGGAAACGCGCCGGCTGATGCGCGAGCTCAATCTCGCGACCGTTTGCGAAGAAGCGGCGTGCCCGAACATCGGCGAGTGCTGGAGCAAGAAGCACGCCACGGTGATGATCCTCGGCGACACCTGCACCCGGGCCTGCGCCTTCTGTAACGTCAAGACCGGGATGCCGCGCGCCGTCGATCCGCTCGAGCCCGAGCATGTCGCGACGGCCGCGGCAAAAATGGGACTCGAGCATATTGTCGTGACCTCGGTCGACCGCGACGACCTGCGCGACGGCGGGGCATCGCAATTCGTCAAGGTGATCGAAGCCCTTCGACGCAACACGCCTTCGACCACGATCGAAATCCTGACTCCCGACTTCCGCAACAAGAGCGAAGCGGCTGTCGAAGCGATCGTCGACGCGGGCCCGGACGTCTACAACCACAATCTGGAGACTGTGCCGCGCCTGTATCCGACCATCCGGCCGGGCGCGCGTTACTACGCCTCGCTTCGGCTCCTGGAGCAGGTGAAGCGGCACGATCCGAAGATTTTCACCAAGTCGGGCGTGATGGTCGGGCTCGGCGAGCAGCGTCTCGAAGTTCACCAGGTGATGGACGACATGCGTTCCGCCGGGGTCGATTTCCTGACCATGGGCCAATATCTCCAGCCGACCCCGCGCCACGCGAAGGTCGAGGAGTTCGTCACTCCCAAGGCGTTCGATGCCTATGCGGCGATCGCCCGGGCGAAGGGTTTCCTTCTGGTCGCAGCCTCGCCGCTGACGCGTTCGAGCTATCACGCTGGCGACGATTTCCGGAAGATGCAGGCGGCTCGCGCGGCTCAGCTGGAGCGGACGAAGGGCTGATGCCCCGGCATAGCGAGACCCGCCATCTCCCTTATACGCCCGAGCAATTGTTCGCGCTTGTCGCCGATGTCGGCCGCTATGATGAATTCCTGCCCTGGGTCGTCGCCGTCCGAATTCGCTCGTCGAGCGAAACCGAGACGGTCGCCGACCTCGTCGTCGGGTTCAGCGCCTTCAAGGAGCGGTTCACAAGCCGCGTGGTGAAGCATCCGCCCGGCCGGATCTGCGTCGACTATATCGAGGGCCCGCTCAAATATCTCCACAACGAGTGGGAGTTCGAGCCGGCGGCCGATGGCGGCACCAACCTTCATTTCTCGGTCGATTTCGCGTTCAAGTCGCGGCTGTTCGAAACGCTTGCCGGCCAGATGTTCGACCGTGCGCTGAGGCGCATGACGGGCGCGTTCGAGCGCCGCGCCGCGGCTCTCTACGGCATCAAGAGCTCAAGCGCGCAAAGCGCGGCCTGAAGGCGAACGCCCGAACGATCCTTTTCCTCGAACAATTTCTGGTCGGCGACGATTTGCGACGGATCGGCGCCGCGCTCGGCCCGTGCGAAGACCACGGTTCCGACCGGCTTGGCCGGGCTTCCGCCGCCAGGTCCGGCAATTCCGGTAATTGCGACGGCGAGATCGGCCTTGGACGCCGACAGGGCCCCGCGGGCCATCGCCCAGGCGGTCGCGACGCTGACCGCCCCAAAGGTCTCGACGACTTCCTCGCTCACCCCGAGGTCGTCGATCTTGGCGGCGTTGGAATAAGTGACGTAGCCGGCCTCGAAGACGTCCGACGCACCCGGGATTTCAGTCAAGGCCGCGCAGACGAGGCCGCCGGTGCAGCTTTCGGCGACCGCGACAGTCCGTCCCAGCTTGCGGTTGGCGGCGATGACCTCGCTCGCTTTGTCGTACAGAACCTGGGGCAGGAGCTTGTCGGTCATCCCAAATTCTCCAAACGAATATTCGCGACCGCCTGCGCGGCAATGCCTTCACGGCGGCCGGTAAAGCCGAGGCCTTCGGTCGTCGTCGCCTTGATGCTGACCTGGCCTTCGCCGAGCCCCAGCACCGCCGCGACCTTGCTCCTCATCTCCAAGCGATGGGGGCCGACTTTCGGTTCCTCGCAGATGATTGTGCAGTCGACATGGTCGATGACCCCGCCGCGCTCGCGGATGAGGTTTGCGGCGTGGATCAGAAAGCGGTCGGACGACGCGCCTTTCCACTGCGGGTCCGATGGCGGAAAATGTTCGCCGATATCGCCGAGACCCGCCGCTCCGAGCAAAGCGTCGGTAATCGCGTGGAGGACGACGTCGGCGTCGCTGTGGCCCGCAAGTCCGCGGCTGTGCGGGATTGCGATTCCGCCCATCATGATCGGGCCTTCGCCAGCAAAGGCGTGGACGTCGAAACCGATTCCGGCGCGGGGAATGAGACGCGCGGCAAGCCACTCCTCAGCTCGGGCGAAATCAGCGGGCGTCGTGATCTTCTCCAGCGCTGCATCGCCTTCCACTGCAGCGACTTTCAGTCCGGCCGCGCGGGCCACTGTCGTCTCGTCGGTCGGCGCGTCGCCGCTCCAGCGGTCGTAAGCGGAACGGATTGCTCCGAGCCGGAAGGCCTGCGGAGTTTGCACCCGAACCATTCCGCGCCGGTCGATCGCCTCCTCCAGCCGGTCCGAGGCGCGGGCGAGCGTGTCACCGACGGCAAGGACGGGCGCTGCGCCGTCGAAAAATTCCAGCGGGGCCAGCAGCCTATCGAGGAGCGCTGGCGGGCAGAAGGGCCGTGCAGCGTCGTGGACCAGCACTGCATCGGCCTCGACCTGCGCAAGCCCCGCGCGCACGGAATCCGCCCGCTGCGCTCCGCCTTCGATCAGTTCGCCGACGTCGAGACCGGCGAGAGCCGCGCTGGCGAGGTCCCGCTGGCCGGCGCCGATCACCACCCGCACGGCTGCGATGGCCGGGTGACTGGCGAGTGCTTCCACTGCGCGACGAAGCACGGGCTTGCCCCCAAGCAGCCGATATTGCTTGGGCAAGCCGCCGATACGTTCGCCTTTTCCGGCTGCGACGATGAGGGCGGTGGTGGTCATCCGCGCGGCGCTCTAGGCGCGCCCGCCTTGTCCGCCAAGGCCTGTTCCACTATCTGCGACGCTTCCATGAGCATGTTGAAGCCAATCCAGATCGGTCCGGTGCGGATCGAAGCGCCGGTCATCCTGGCGCCGATGACGGCCGTTACCGACCTGCCGTTCCGCCGCGCCGTCAAACGTTTCGGAGCGGGCCTTACGGTCACGGAGATGATCGCCAGCCAGGCGATGATCCGCGAAACCCGCCAGTCGCTTCAGAAATGCCTGTGGGACCCGTCGGAAGAGCCGGTGTCGATGCAACTCGCCGGCTGCGAGCCGGGCGTGATGGCCGAGGCCGCCAAGCTCAACGAGCAGCGCGGCGCGGCGATCATCGACATCAACATGGGCTGTCCGGTTCGAAAGGTCGTCAACGGCTGGGCCGGATCGGCTCTGATGCGCGATCTGAACGTCGCTGCCGCGATCATCGAGGCGACGGTGAAGGCGGTTAAGGTCCCTGTCACACTAAAGACGCGGATGGGCTGGGATCACGATAGTCTCAACGCTCCGGAACTCGCGCGGATCGCCGAAGACCTCGGTGTGCAGATGATCACCATCCACGGCCGCACCCGCTGCCAGATGTACAAGGGCGACGCGAACTGGGCGTTCGTCCGAAACGTCAAGGAAGCCGTGTCCGTGCCGGTGATCGTCAACGGCGACATCAATTCGCTCGACGACGCCCGCGAGGCCCTCCGTCAGTCCGGAGCCGACGGCGTGATGATCGGCCGCGGTGCTTACGGCCGACCGTGGTTCGTCGCGCAGGCGATGCGCGATCTTTGCGACGGTTCGGGCGTGCCCGATCCCGGCCTCGATGAACAGCTCGACACGATGCTGTCCCAGTATGACGAGATGCTGTCGCTCTACGGCACCCAGACCGGAGTCAATCTCGCCCGCAAGCATATCGGCTGGTACACCAAGGGTCTTCCCGGCTCGGCGGAGCTTCGAAACGCGGTGAACCAGCAGGACGATCCGGCCGTTGTCGTCGCGATGCTTCGCGAATTCTATGCGCCGTGGCTGACTCGCAAGGCGGCATAGACGAAAGGCGAGAGGGGAAGGTCGAAATGGCCACTTGTCTGAAGCTCGCCTGCCTCGCTTCATTCGCGTTCGCCTTTGCCGCGCCCGCACACTCGCAGAGCCTCGATCCAATCTCGGTCCGCTTGCTCGCCGCTCAGAATGCCGCCCGGGCGAGCGCTGGAGTCCCGCCGCTCGTCTGGGACCCCGCTCTCGCGGCATCGGCAGCCACCTACGGGCCGGTTCTCGAAGCGATCGGGCGGCTCCAGCACTCGCCCAAGGACACGCGCCCGGGCCAGCGCGAGAATCTCTGGATGGGGACTCGAGGTGCCTTCAGCCCCGAGCAAATGGTGTCGACCTGGACCGCCGAGCGGAGCTTCTTCCGCCCGGGCATTTTTCCCAACGTGAGCACGACTCGAAACTGGTTCGACGTCGCCCACTACACGACGCTCATCTGGCCGGCGACGACACGCGTAGGCTGCGCGATCCATCGCACGCCCGACTGGGATTTCCTGATCTGCCGCTATTCGCCGCCGGGGAACATCGACGGCAAGCCCGTTCCGTAAACAGCAGTGGCTTTCGCGTCGCGAATGGCTAAGCCTCCGCACAGGTTAAGCGGGGGCGGTTGATGGCAATTCCGAAGATATTGGAGGGACTGCGCCTGCCGGTGATCGGGGCACCTTTGTTCATTATCTCCAACCCCAAGCTGGTGATCGCTCAGTGCACCGCCGGGATCGTCGGAAGCTTCCCGGCGCTCAATGCCCGGCCCGCCTCTCAGCTCGACGAGTGGCTTCACGAAATCACCGAAGCGCTTGCCGCCTTCGACCGGGAGCATCCCGACCGGCCCTCGGCGCCGTTCGCTGTGAACCAGATCGTCCATCGCTCGAACGACCGGTTCGAGGCCGACATGGCGGTTTGCGCGAAATGGAAGGTGCCGATCGTCATCACTTCGCTCGGAGCGCGCGAGGAGCTGAACCACGCGGTGCACGGCTGGGGCGGGATTACGCTTCATGACGTCATCGATGACCGATTCGCCAGGAAAGCGATCAACAAGGGCGCGAACGGGCTGATCGCGGTCGCGGCCGGGGCAGGGGGGCACGCCGGCCGCTGGTCGCCGTTCGCTCTGGTGCAGGAAATCCGCTCCTGGTTCGACGGGCCGCTCGCCTTGTCGGGAGCGATCGCAACCGGATCGGCGGTGCTCGCGGCCGAAGCGATGGGCGCCGACTTCGCTTATGTCGGCTCCCCGTTTATCGCGACCCCGGAAGCGCGATGTTCCGACGAATATCGCCAGGCGATCCTCGATGGGGGCGCCGCCGACATCGTCAACAGCGCGCTCTTCACCGGGATTCCGGGCAATTACCTGCGCTCGTCGATCGTCGCGTCCGGCCTCGATCCCGAGGCGCTCGACAAGATGGAATCGCTGCCGACCGGTTTCGGGTCAGACGGATCGACCCGAAGCAAGGCCTGGCGCGACATCTGGGGATCGGGGCAGGGGATCGGAGCCGTGGACAGGGTCCAGCCGGCGACGGATTATATCGCCCAGCTCGATCGGCAGTACGCGCAAGCGCGCGAGCGCCTGTGCGGCGCTACTGGCCGCTGAGGCCGCGCTCCAGCCGTCCCATCAGCGCTCTTGCGGGACTGAGCGGCGGTTCGTCGGCGAAACTGCCCTCGTCGAGGCGCTTCACCCGGATGTAGAGGTCGGAGCTTGCGCCAACGAGGCGCTGCGCCTCTTGCGGAAGGCGGGCAACGACCGCGGGATCGCTCTCCTGCGCATGGCCGAGGCGCCGTTCCGGACGGCGGCCTTCGCGGAATGGAATCTCCCCCGTCTCGATCGCGCGCTGGGTCAGAAGCCAGGCGACAATGTGCATGATCCGGGTCGTGACCTTGAGCGATTCGCAAGCGAAGCTGACCCGGACGAAGGGGTCGAGAAGCGCCCGGTCGTCGCGCCCTGCCTCGTCGAAATAAGCGCGCGCCTCGTCCGCCAGAAGCATCGCTTCGGTATAGAAGGAATCCACCAGCCGCGGAGTGATCCGGGCTTCGGGAACGGGCGCTTCGTTCGAGTCGTCCATGATTTTCAAAATGCCACTTTAAGGTGCCCGGGAAAACGCGAAAGAGTGCGCTCGGGTGCCATTTTGTCCCGAAGCGGGAATTTCAATGTGGTCGACGGCGGGGCGACGGGTTGCCCGTTCGGGAGGGCGGACGGATGCCCGTGAGGCGAGACAAACGGCGGGAAAAGTGTTTTATTGGGGCAGTCTGTTCACTCGCTATGAAAGGAACTGGCACCGATGGACAAGGTACAGGCCGATTCTCTCGCATCCAAGCATGCGGCGCTCCACTCGATGATCGACGAAGAGGAGCATCGGACCCACCCAAACGAAGATCTTCTCCATCAGCTCAAAAAGGAAAAACTCAGGCTCAAGGACGAACTGGCCGGCCACGTCGGCTATTAGCGCGCCGGCAAGCGCGGTTCGCTTGTCGATTTGCCGCCAGGCGACCCGCGCGTAATCGTTCGTCCGTTTTGCTCTCCGGATTGAGCGCCCGTGCTCAGTCGTCGCGGGAAATTTTCTCGATCCGCTCGTGGTGCTCCTGCGCCTCAAGCGTCATCGTCGCGATCGGCCGGGCTTCCAGGCGGGCCAGCGAAATCGGGTCGCCGGTCACATCGCAATAGCCATATTCGCCTTCGT
>Ga0207705_10003896_pt1 | contig 11355 bp, 6 predicted proteins | sample KBSC13metaG_FD_184314 | JGI IMG/M metagenome (GOLD analysis project Ga0207705, IMG submission 184314) | Corn rhizosphere microbial communities from Kellogg Biological Station, Michigan, USA - KBS C1-3 metaG (SPAdes) (version 2) | ecosystem: Host-associated > Plants > Roots > Rhizosphere > Soil ...
CTGACTGTTCCACCGAGAGTAGTGATTGTCCAACTGCCTGCGTCCGTGGGATCAAGGTAGCTGAGCGTTGTGGCTATTCTGACCTGGCTTCCGTCGCCGAAGAATACGTTCAGGCCGTCCGGAGTTACCGCGACCGCATTGATTGACGATATCTTCGCGGTGGTGCCCGATCCGTCGGCCGGCGCAGCAACGTTTCCAGGGCCGCCCGCGATCGTTGTTACCAAGCCGGCAGGTGTTATCCGTCGAAGTGCGTTGTTGCTGAGGTCCGTAAAGTAGACGTTGCCGTAGGCATCGATGTCATCGTATTTGATCAGGCCCATGCGGGCTTCTGCTCCGGTGCCGTCGAGGAAGCCGTTGTTGTTGGTGACACCCGCCAGTGTGCGGACCGCGGCCGTGGCTGAACCGCCACCGCTCGAACTCGTCGGCGGCTCAAGGCCAGGTGTGAGCGCCTCTACACTGACCGTGAACTCGAAGGCGGTGACGCCGTTCGGGACCACGAACCACCATTGCTTAGGACTGGACACCTGGCCGGGATTCAATCCGCCCGGATAGTTGATGTACGGGGTGTTGAGGCCGTAGCCAGTACTGGGGAGAATGCCGTCAGGATTGGAGAGTTGTACGGGCACCGTGGAAAGCGATCCGCCTTGCGGCGTGCCGACCGGGAAGAAGCCGCTCTTTGGGCTAATCTCGCGGATCTTGTTGCCGCCAAAGTCCGCTTCAATGATGCTGCCGGTGCTGTCCGCTGCGAGCAACTGGGGGCGGTTGAAAGTGGCGACCGTTCCGTCGCCATTGGTCGAGCCGGTGGCGCCGGTGCCGGCGAGTGTCTGGACGACCCAGCTATGCGGGTCGCCGATCGCGCCGCCCGCCGTTAGAGTTAGCTGGCGAATGCGTTTGCCGGTGTCCTCCGCTACAAAGAGGGCGCCATTGAGGTAGACGATGCCGCTGGGCAGGTTAAATGTGGCTGTGTCGCCAGTGCCGTCCAGGGACGATCCCGAACCGGTGCCGGCGATGGTGGTCACCGCGCCGCCCGCGTCAATATGGCGGATCTTGTTCGCGCCGCGGTCAACCATGAACAGGTCGCTGTTGCCGCCGACGGTGATTCCGAGCGGAGCCGTAAACGTCGCTCCCGTCCCAATACCGTCTGTTGCCCCGCTCACGCCGCTGCCCGCAAGCGTCGATACCGTGTAGCTCGTCGCCAAGGCCGCGTTGCCGCCGTTGAACACAATCTTGCGGATTCGCAGTCCAACGTTCTCGGCAACATAGATCACGCCGTTGCTGTCGATTGCAGCAGAAATCGGTGCGGAAAAAGTGGCCACATTTCCCGCGCCGTTAGCGCCGCCGGCCGCCCCCGTCCCTGCGATTGTGGTGACGCTTCCGTTTTGGGTGACCCGTCGGATTTTGTTTCCGGAGAAGTCCGTCACGATCAGAGTACTGTCGGTGGGGTTTAGCGTGACACTGGTTGGTCCGTTGAACGATGCCGCGGCTCCAAAGCCGTCCGTCGATGCCGCCGTTCCGCTGCCAGCCAGCGTCGATACGTTTCCGGACGCGATTTTACGCACGCTGTTGTTGCCGAAGTCCGCAACGTAAGTGATAGGGCCGTCCGCCGCGACACCATACGGAGACGTGAATTTCGCTGATCCGACCGGACCATCGGTGTTTCCCGCACTGCCCGTGCCGGCAACTGTCGACACGGTCGACCTGGTCCGCGGGTCCGATCCGGCCGCGACGTTATTGAACGCGCTAAAGAGCACAAGCATCGGTGCCGCGATACCCGACTGCGACTGGCCGATCGGCAGGTCGAAGTGGTTGGTCATGGAGACGCTCAGGACCTTGACGCCCGTATCGCCCGCTTGATCGGAGAGTACGCTGCTGTCGAAGGTGACCGATGATCCGCTGAAGACCACGTGTGACTTAAGCGCGCCGCTGGTCTGGGTGGGATTGTTCGGCGTCACCGTGACCTGGCCGCTAGCGACGTCGACATGGAACTTTGCCGTCGCGATTCCCGGCGTGGGTGTTGTCGATGTCGGCGGCGGTGACGTCGATGACGATCCTCCTCCGCCTCCTCCACACCCTGCGAGTGCTATCGATGTGATCGTCGCTAATACGCCCACCGCTGGCCGTATCGCGCGCTTCAGTGTTCTCAGCATAACTAACTCCTTCCACTGAGCCTCGTTCATAACTTGCAGCCGCTTACGTTTACTCAATACCTAACCAATATCCTGCATTGTTGTAATGTGAATGATTACGTGTGTAAATAAATTGCCTGATAGATCGAAACCTTTACGGAACTGGTCCGTTTAGTCAACCAAAGGCGAAGTCAAAGCCTTTTGGAGGACGGCAATGAGGAAATATCTCGCGGTTTGCATTGGTTTACTCGGCGTTCTCGTCGCCAACCCGGCGGTGCTTCAAGCCGCGTCAGTGGACGTTCACCAGCAATACGTACAAGCGGTTGACGATCTGCACGCCGATGGCATCGCGACGACACTCGCCGACATCTGGCCTGCCTCCGCCCAAGACGATCAGAACGCTGCCCCGCTCTATGTAAAGCTTGCCTTGAGTGAATATGCCGGGGGACAGCTGGAAACCGATGCCCAGGCGGTGATGGGATCGTCGCCAAACGATTCGGACTGGGTGAAGGCGCGCGCGTTCATCGACGGTAATCCCAAGCTCCTCGGCCTCGTACACAAGATCGCATCGATGCCTGAATGCATCGTTCCCGGACGCGCCGATGCTCCGGACCCGGCCGCCATCCTCTTTCCCGAGCTAGCCCAGATTCGCCGTGCCGCGCGAATCATAGCGATCGAAAGCGCCGTGATTGCGCACGACGGCGACGGCGTCGCCGCTCTTAAGAACGCCGCTCTTGGTTTCGAGCTAGCCAAGCACGGATATCAGGAACCGATTCTCATCGGTTATCTGGTCGCCATTGCCGTCGATGCCATTACGATCAACAGCGTCGATCGCATCATGGTCGCCAACCGCGCCAATCCCCAGGTGGTGGCGGCGGCTGCGGGAGCGCTGGCAACATGGCAACCGCACAGCTTGCGATTCGCAATGAGCGGGGAGGTCGTCTGCGCCGTGACCGAACTTTCGATCATCCGGGCCGGCGATCCTAGCAAGTTCGCAGACCTTACCGGGTCCGAGGAAAATCTCCCGGCTACGTTCAAGCTGGCCACGAAATCTCCACAGTCCTGGCATGACTTCGTCGACACTAACGGGCTCGTGGTAGTCGGCTATGAGAGGGGCGTCATGGACGCCTGCGATGATTCCCTTCCGACGGCCTCGAAAAAGCTGGCCGACCTCGAAACTGGGATTGACAAGCTGCACGGCGACCAGTATCCGCTTGTTCATGTTTTGTGCCCGGTGTTTTCGAAATGTGCCGATAAAAAGGCGATGATCGAAGTCCGAGTCGCCCTGGCACAGGCGTGTGCCGCCGTGTTGGCCTATAAGTCGACCCACGGCGACTATCCCGGCGAACTCAACCAGGCGATGCCGACAGTGCCGGTCGACCCCTTCGATCAGCAGCCAATCCGGTATCGACCCGACGGCGGTGGCTTCGTTCTCTTCAGTGTCGGTGAAACCGGCAAATATGCGGGCGGCACGTCGACGGCGAGCGAGAATGTGCTGCGGGTTTCGGTGAATGGGAATATCGCGTTCAAGTAAAGGGGAAACCATCTTGGCCGACCCGGAGGTATGGTATAATTGGTATGGCAGTCGGCGTCGCCCGCTGTATGCAAAGTGAGTGTCAAGTAGTGCCCGCCGCTCGACGATGGTGTCGAGCGGCGGTTTGTGGTCTAAGGAAACGGTACGCTTTCGATGCCAAATTACCGAGCTGCATTCACGTTGATTGAGCTTCTTGTGGTGATCGCCATCATCTCGATCATTGCCGCCATTCTGTTCCCCGCCTTTGCGTCGGCACGTGAGAAGGCTCGGCGAACGATGTGCCTATCCAATCAGCGCCAGATCGGCCTTGGCATCATGCAGTATGTCGAGGATAACGACGAGGCCATGCCCAACGCCTCCCACGGAGCTATCGGCGCGGGGACGACCGGTGTTTGGATGCCATACACAACCTATCCCGCGAGCGCGACGGGTTCGCCTCCGGTGGCGCACGATTTCAACATTGCGGGCAGTGGCATCTATCCCTATATCAAGAACGTACAGGTCTTCACGTGCCCCGACGATAGCCAGGGGCAGGTCACCGGAGACAGCTATGCCTACAACTCCTGCCTGACGACGCCCGACCAGGCGATCCCGCTATGGCCCGGCAAAGACCTCGCCGCCATCGACAAGCCGTCCGACACGCTCCTCATTACCGAAGAAGGGAACGCTCCCGGAATATCGACCAACGACGGCGTCCTCAACATGAATAACACGGGTGGGACGACTCCCGGCTTCGACTACAACGGCTACACGCAACGCCACGACGCCGGTGCGTGTGTCCTACTCGTCGACGGCCACGCGAAGTACTACCAGTACAGCAAACTGCTCAACCTGCACCTGCCCAGCGGCGGCGGCCCGGATTACTGCACAAGCTAGCGGCCAGGTATCTGGAGGAGTTAGGATGCCTTCTGCGGTACTGATAGATTCTCGCGAATATGTTGTATTCGAGTCTGCTAATGGTGTGGTGGTTCAGCCTAAGATTGGCGCTTTAAGAAAACGTGGATGGTTACTTGTTGTTAAGGGCGCGACTGTTGGCTTTATCGGGTGGTGGTTAAGGACCTTAGGGTTACCGCACGCAGGAGCCGTCGTATCGATTGCTGGATATTTCGTCATTTTCATCGGCCTGTTCGTGTGCAGTGGGCTATACACAGTACGGTGGCACGCCAGTCTTAACAACGTGGAACGTGAGCAGACTTGTGGTCCAATCAAGCAGGTGAAGCGTGCGCTTGGAACCACCTTAGAACTTCAGTATTGGTCCAGTACACCGAACGGAAATCTATTCATCACAAATAATCCAAGCAGTTTCTATTTCGAATTCAAAGTTGCGGTTTCAAAGGAAATCGTGGAACTTCAACGGCTTGCTGAATTGCTCTCACAAGTTACTGGCTACCCTGTCGTGGCAACCGAAAGAACGAGTGCAGGAGATGGTGGCGGACACGGCAGCACCTGAAAGTCAGCTATCTCATTGTCACGAATGGTGTGTCTTACGTTTTCACAATCATTGCTTCACTCAATCAGCCTCTCGCGAATATCATAAGTCCCGGTTGACGTTCGACCAAGTGCCAGTCCGAACTAGGTTTACCGTGGGATTCGAGTATACGACCGACAAACGAAATGCCGGCTCGTGCGTCCTACTCGTCGACAGCCACGCGAAGTACTACCAGTACAGCAAACTGCTCAACCTGCACCTGCCCAGCGGCGGCGGCCCGGATTACTGCACAAGCTAGCGGCCGGTAGGTATAATCGGAGCATGCCCGAACGTCGACGTGAAGTTACGCTCCGATTCCTCGCCGAGCCCACCGACATCAACTTCGGCGGGAAGGTCCACGGCGGCACGGTCATGAAGTGGATCGACCAGGCCGGCTATGCGTGCGCTGTCGGCTGGAGCGGCCAGTATTGTGTCACCGTCTACGTCGGCGGGATACGCTTCTACAAGCCGATCCATATCGGTCACATGGTCGAGGTCCGCGCCAGGGTTATCTACACGGGCCGTACCAGCATGCACGTCGCCGTCGACGTCAGCGCGGGTGATCCTCGCGGCCTCGACATCCAGCAAACCACCCACTGCATCATTATCTTCGTCGCCGTCGACGACGCCGGGAAACCGGTCGACGTCATCCCCTGGGTCGCCGAAACCGTCGAGGATAAGCAACTCTCCGCCTACGCCGTCAAGCTCATGGAACTTCGACAGTCGATCGAAGACCAGATGAGGGAGCATTTGCCCAGTTAGGAAGCCTTGCATCCGCGAACAAAAAAAATACCCCCGGATTTCTCCGGGGGCTCACGTCGAATGCTAGGAAGATTTAACAGCAGGAATTTACCCCCGCATCCAAAACTTCCAAACCTGAAATTAAATTTACTTTTAGGCAGCCTTTTGCAGGGTCGCCGGCTCATTGTTGAAAGTGGCGAGGATCTGGTCGAGGGCAGCCTGATATTCGTCGTGGCTGACCTGACAGGTGCCCGCTACTCGATGGCCGCCGCCGCCGAGGGCTCGCATGGCGTCGCCGATATTGCACGTAGCCGTCTTATTCAAGATGCTGTGTCCGCAGGCGAACACACAGTTCTGATTGCGGAAGCCGTTGACGATCCAGATCGAGCAGTTCTGTTCCGGATACAGGGCATATACCATGAACCGGTTGCTGCAGAAGATCGGGTCGACATTGCGCAGGTCTGTGACAATGACGCTGCCGACAGTCCGGGTGTGATCGGCAATCATCTTGCGGAACAGGGGATCCTGCTCGAAATAGCGCACCACACGCTCCTTGACATCGGGGAGCTCAAGGATCTCGTCGATGTCCATGTGGGTGCAAGCGTCGATCAAGTCGTACATCAGCTGATAGTTGCTGATGCGGTAGTCGCGGAACCGGCCGAGACCGGTACGGGCGTCCATGATGAACGAGAGCAGCGGCCAGCCCTTGGCATTGAGGATCTCGTCTCGGCTGAAAGCCGCGGAGTCCGCCTTGTCAACTTCGGTCATCATGATATCGATGCCGGGGAACTTCTTGTCGCCGCCATAGTACTCGAAGACGACGCGGGCCGCGCTCGGCGCAAGTCGGCATTCGCCTTTGAACTCGACCTTGCCGACGATCCTGTCGATCTCCGTCTGATGGTGGTCAAACCACAGCCCGCATCCTGGAACGTACGGGACGTTGGCCAGGATGTCCTGGTCCGTCACCTCGAACTTGCCATCCTGCAAATCCTTGGGGTGGACGAACTGAATTGAATCTATTGTTTCGACCTGCTTGAGCAACACGGCACAAATCAGGCCGTCGAAATCCGAACGCGTTACGAGGCGCATTAGTCTCTCTCCTAATATGCGATCTTTCGATAATGTTATCGGCATGACAGCGGAGAATATTCAGGGTCGATTTGTGGGGCGGCTTTCAACAAGTCAAAGAAAAGCCCGCCCCGAATTATCGGAACGGGCTCGAACGGTATGAAACCTCACCCCAACCCTCTGCGAGTCAAGGGGAGGGAGAAATCCCTCTTTAGTCCGGATGGACGTTTCGGCAAAGCCGGCATAACCATGACGTTTTTCGTCGTGACGTCCGTGGGGCCGGAATCTCAGTAGCTGAAGGCCGTCGTCTTCGATGTCGTGCCAGCCGAGTTGACCACCTCATACACGACGTTCATGTGCGACGGCGACCCGATCGCCGCCAGCGGGAACGTGAAGGTGGCCACTCCGCCGGTGGCCGAGAAGGTGACCGCTCCGGCCGACGCCCAGCTCCAACTTGTGCCGCTGCCGCCAGTGTAGCCGTAGAGGCCGGCGTTCTCAACGAGGTCATCGCCGCCGATGCCCCCGATCGTGAACCCGGTTGCCGGGTTGCGGTCGGTGTCGAGGTAGAGGTGGTAGTAGAGCCACGACCCCGTGTAGTTGAACTTGAACGTGACGTTCGCTCCGTTGATCGTCATGGTCTCGCCCGAGATCGATCCACTCGATGATGTAGGCCTGGCGTTCACCTCGGCCGACTTGGCCCCGGTGCCGGCGCTGTCGACCCCCGCGACTTTATAGTAGTACCTCGTGTTGTTGGACAGGCCTGTGTTGGTGTAGACGGTCGTTGTGATGCCGGTGGCGACCGGCGTCGACGCCTCGCTGCCCGCCGATGTCCCGCGGTACAGGTTGTAGCTGGTCGCGTTGAAGGCGGGCGACCACGACAGCCCCACCTGACCATTTCCAGGGACAGCGGTCAGCCCGGTTGGGGCAGGCGGTACGGTGACCGTCGTCGACGGTGTCGCGCTCGCCTCGTTGGACAGGGCGCTTGTCCCCGCGCTATTGACGGCTGCGACCTTGTAGTAGTATTTCGTCCCATTCGTGAGGCCGGTATTGATATAGGTCGTGCCGGTGACGCCGGTGGCGATCGCCGTCGACCCCTCGCCTCCCGCCGAAGTTCCGCGATAGACGTTGTAGCTGGCCGCGCCGGTGCTGCCGGTCCAGGCGAGTGACACCTGGGTGTTGCCGGCGGTCGCGCCAAGGTTCGTCGGCGCGGCGGGGATCGTCGTGCCAGGGCCGGTGGCGTCGGCGACTTCGCGGTTCCACACCGTCGAGTTCGGCAGGCTGCCATAGGTGTTGACACTGCTGGAGAGATCGGTGACGAAGAGGTAACCCGCGTTATTGGCGGCCGCCGTTGCAAAGCAAGCGTCGACGGCGGCCGTGGTCTTAGGCGTGCTCAGCGAGGCGTTCCAGAAGCGCGTCGAGGGATAGTTGAACACCCAACTCGGGCTAAAGACGCCGTTATAGCTGGAGTAAGACGATTCGTAGTCCATCACGATATCGCATGCCGACATCCAGTTCGGTCCATCGGGAATCGCTCCGGGATTGATACAGACGAGCGTACCGGGATGGTGGGTTGTAATGTAGGTGTACAGCGGCAGATAGTAAGAAGAGCCGGTGTTGGTCCACGATGTGTCCGTCTCGTCGATGAAGATGCCGTCGACGGGAATGCCGTTGCTGAAGTAAGCGTCAACGTCGCCCTCGACGAGGGAGATCGACCGCGCGCCGTAGCTGGAGTGAACGTATGCGAATACCTTCGTATCCGCGGTGTGCAGCTGCTGTGCCTGCGTCACCCAGGGACCGAGCGGCTCCGAGTCGTATCCGGCGCCGTCGTTCGGGTTGATCTCGCCGTTGCCGGGATTGATCATTGCGATTCCGCACTTGGACCCGACGCCCTCGATGGTTGTGAATCCCGGATCGCCGGGGCTGAAGTACGACGGAACGCCGAGCTGTATGGCAACAGCGGCATTACAAACCGCAAACGCGGCAATTACCGAAAGAATGAGCGTTTTCGTCGTGACGTTTCCCATGTTCCCTCCGCAGTTTGTAGAATCCGATCCACGCTGCATGTCGATTTATTACGGCTAACGAGGTCAGTACGGACAATGAACCGTCTTCCTGCACACGTGTGTCTGTATTATACACATATGTTGTTAAATTTGTCGTCAGTCTGGGATTAAACTTGGGTGGAATGCGTGGAGTAGTAGGTCGATGGTGGTAAGACCGTCGCGTTGACCCTCGTCCGGCGCGACGGGTATAATAGCGGCCAGAAGGTTTACTATGTCCGAACTTATTCAGATAGACTCCGTGACGTCCGCCGGCCTGCCGGGCGACGTGCCCGCGCCGGTAGGCAACCGCCGTATCCCCGAGTGGTTGACGATTAAGCTGCCTAAGCGCCGTGATATCGACGACGTCACCAATCTCATGCGGTCGGCAAAGCTGCACACGGTTTGTGAAGAAGCCAGGTGTCCGAATTTGGGGGAATGCTGGTCGAAGAAGACCGCCACCTTCATGATCCTTGGCGACATCTGCACACGCTCCTGTCGATTCTGCGCGGTGAAGACCGGCCGCGGCGGGGCTCTCGACCCGGATGAGCCGCGCCGAGTCGCCGAGAGCGCGGCGGCGCTGGGCCTCAAGCACACCGTCGTCACGAGTGTCAACCGTGACGAGCTCGCCGACGGCGGCGCGCACCACTTTGCTGAGACGATCGCCTGGCTGCGCAAGCTGCTACCGGAGACGATCGTAGAGGTCCTTACACCCGACTTCCTCGGCAAGCAGGACATCATCAAGATCGTTGTCGACGCGCGCCCGGACATCTTCAACCACAACATTGAGACCGTCCCACGCCTCTATCGCAAGGTCCGGCCGCAGGCGCGGTACGCGAGGTCGCTTCAGTTTCTCCAGTACGTAAAGCAGACCGATCCATCCATCTACACGAAGTCCGGCCTCATGGTTGGCCTTGGTGAGACGAAGGACGAAGTGGTTGAACTCCTGCGAGATTTGAAGGCGCACGACGTCGACGCCGTCACAATAGGTCAGTATCTCAAACCCGGCAAGAACTACCTCGACGTCGTCGAGTACGTCCATCCCGACATCTTCGCCGAGTACAAGGCGATCGGTGAGGAGATCGGCTTCCTGTTCGTCGCCAGCGGTCCGTTCATTCGTTCGTCGTACAACGCGAAGGACTTTAGCGACATGTTCCTTGCCAAGCGAGCTGCCGGCAATTAGCATTGCGGCGTAATCCCTGTGGGTCGGGGTGACGTTAACGGTATTCTCGGAGATTGCGTCCAATGCCGGCCAAGGCTATCTGCCCGGAATCGTGCTGGGAACTCTAGGCATGGCATTGGCATATGAACCACCTGACACTTTGTTGCGTCTAGCCCGATTATGATGAGAACCGCCGCGCGCAATCGACGCCCCGGTCAAGATCCGCTCTCCCCACGTGCGCGTGCCCTGGTTCGGCTGTTCGTTATGGCCCCGATCCTGGCGTTCTTTGTCGCGTCGGTACTTCAACTCGTCAAAGTCGTCAAGATTATTAACGGCGACATCAGCAATATCGTCGCGTCCGTCCTCCATCAGACCCTCAACCACGAATTCAAGATCGGACGGATCAGCTACTACAAGCCGGGCCTCCTCAGCATCGATAATGTAGCGGTATCCTCCAAGAACACCTGGAAAGCGAGCCACGGCGAGGCCGGCTTGAGCGTTCGACAGGTCGTTATTAAGTACGATTTTAGCAGCCTTATCGCCGACCCTTCCAGCGCTGGGCACTACATTCAGACGATCACCCTCGACCATCCCACGGCCCTGATCGAGCGGCTGACGGCGAAGACGTTCAACTTCACCGACCTGATCTCAACCAAGAAGAAAAAGCACAACAAACCGTTTATTGCCAAGATCAACGTCGTCCAAGCGGCAGTCTACTTCCGCGACTTCACCTCGCCCCTCGATCCTAACGGCAAGGTGTCGATGAACTCGGTCTATCAGTTGAACGGCATGGTCGACTGTGACTCCGATGAACTGATCACCTTCAAGGGCGGCGGTGTCGGCACCGATCGATTTTCCGCCATCAGTGCGACTGGCAACGTTTCTCGCCGCAAGCCGCTGCAATATAATCTGACCGCCGACATCACCAACGGCGATGCTGCTTACTGGGTCCGCTTCCTGAAGCTGGTGCCGCAAGCTCATGTGCTGAGTGGACGCGTTGACTTACGCCTCTCCGTTCTCGTCCCGCCCGCTAGGACCCCAGCCCCCACGATGGCCAAAGTCGGTACCGACGTCATCCTTTTGGGCGACGGGGCTGTGCGCGGAGGCAATGTCGACTGGCTCGACAAGAAGTACCTGCTGGAGCCGGTCCACGACATCGCCGGCCGCTTTAGTTTTACGGACACCGAGGTCAACGTCAATGGCGCAGTTTCCATCGC
>Ga0207705_10003904_pt1 | contig 11337 bp, 6 predicted proteins | sample KBSC13metaG_FD_184314 | JGI IMG/M metagenome (GOLD analysis project Ga0207705, IMG submission 184314) | Corn rhizosphere microbial communities from Kellogg Biological Station, Michigan, USA - KBS C1-3 metaG (SPAdes) (version 2) | ecosystem: Host-associated > Plants > Roots > Rhizosphere > Soil ...
CCGTCGACCAGGACCGAGGTTATGTCGTCTGGGTCGGCACCTATGATGGTCTCTATTGTCTTCGACCTCTACCGGCTACGACAATCGCCACCAGTTCGATCCTTCAGCGCGACGACATAACCTCGGTCCTGGTCGACGGCGCGTCGTCCACTTCGAGTGTGCGCGGCAGTCGATCAGTGTGGATAGGCTCGTCGTCGCATGGCGTCGGACGATTGGTCGACGATAAGTTTGTCCCGCTGGCGTCCCCACTCCTCCAATCCGGACGCGTTGGGGCGATCGCGAAGGACGGCATGGGGCGACTGTGGGTATCGATCCCCGGCAAGGGTGTCTATCGGTACTCGAACGGTCACGTCGAGGTCCTGGACAAGCTCTTCCCGCCCGAGGACAACTGGTATTCCGATTTCTATAGCAGTCCCTCGGGGCCGGTCTGGATGCGGGGAAGTTACCTCTACCGTGTCGTTGGCGGCCAGATCAAGTCGACGTACGTCGACCACGCGTTACCGAATCATCAACGAGTGCTTGCGTTCGCGGAGAACCGGGGCGATATGTGGGTCGCCCTCGAGGACTCGGTCGGTCACATTCACGACGGCAAAACGGACTGGTTCGGCGCTGGAAACGGACTTCATTCCGCCTGCATTATCGACATCTTACCGTGTCCGGATGGCACTGCATGGTTCGCCTCCTGGGGTTGGGGTCTGTTTCGGTATGCCAACGGCAAGTTCCAATCCATTACCGCTAAAGATGGACTGTACGCCGACTCGATCCATCAAATCGTGCGCGATCGACATGGAATGTTGTGGTTCGGTAGCTCGAAGGGGCTATTTACGGTCAATGAACGGAGCCTGGCGGACTATTTTGACCACAAGTCGAGCCACTTTACATGCATCCCGATGAACGGCGACCTCGGCGCCGACGGCGGTCCAAGCGTGGCCGCGACCTACCCAGGCGCAGCCGACGACGGCGACGGCGGTATCTGGTTTGCGGGACTGCGGGGATTAGTCCATGTGGACACGAACCCTTTTACGATCAAGCGGCCCGTTGTGCTGGAGGACGTGCTCGTAAATGGAAAGTCACTTTCTCCGGCTCGGCCCGCTACCCTCAAACCCGGCCCCGGAAGCGCGTGGTTTCGATTCGCATGTCTTTCATATCTATCGCCCGGGAAGATTCAATACCAATATCGTCTAATCGGCCAAGATAGATCCTGGTCGCTTCCGACATCCGAACCAACCATACGGTATACGAACTTACCTCCGGGCGACTACGATTTTGTGGTAAAGGCAATCAACAGCGTCGACGGTTCGGTGGTCGGGACGGCAAGCTTCGCCTTTGTCCTCCAGCCGCACTTCTATCAGACTTTGTGGTTCAGAGGCGTATTGGTCACTCTGTTTTGCCTAACCCCTCTGGTTATTATTGCGATCAGAAATCGGAGACTACAGCGCTACAATCGGATACTCGAAGGGCACGTCGCCGATCGAACAGCCGAGGTGGCCGCGCAGTACGTGGAGCTGCGTGATCTGCACTCGGTACTGGAATCCAAGCACGTCGAACTTCAAGAGATGCAGTCGGAACTCGAATGTCAGAACGACGAGCTCCGAGATATCCGCCATACACTCGAAAGCCAAAACTCCCAACTGGAACTGCTGGCTATCACGGACGGTCTCACAGGCCTCAAGAATCGCCGACGCCTGGATGAGCGGTTGTCCGAGGAGTGGCGTCGATCTCGCCGGTACGGATCCACCTTCTCGGTTATTCTGCTCGACGTAGACCGGTTCAAGCAATACAACGATACATACGGGCACCAGGCGGGCGACCGAGTCCTCTCCTCCGTTGCCGGCATCCTGCAGAGTCAGGTCAAAGATACCGACTTCGTTGCACGGTACGGCGGCGAGGAGTTCGCGATCCTAATGCCGGAGTCGAATGCCGAGGTCGCCGTCAAAGTGGCCGAACGGGTACGAGCCGCTGTCGAACAATTCCAGTGGGTAGAACGTGCGGTGACGATTAGCCTGGGTGTCGCGCTGTCGTCGGATGAGGACGAGGGCGTTGAGTCGATCCTCAAGAGGTCGGACCAGGCCCTCTATGCCTCAAAGGAAGCCGGGCGCAACCGCGTAACGTTGTCGGAGCTCGACAGCGTCAAACGCGCCGCCTGAGATAGTGTCCGTTCCATTGGTCGGTGGGCCGATGGAACGGACGATTGACGAATCTACCTACCTTCTAGTGACCGGTGACCTGAACCTAGTTCACCGTCCATCCAAAGGACGTTCCTCCAAGCTGTTACGGACTGTAGGAGAAGTCCTGCACAACCGCGTCCACGGGTTGCGTTGGGGCAATCCCATAAGTCCAAATATTGAACAGGAACGGGCATGCAGACTGAGGGATCGTCACCCCATCCGTGTTGTTGTATGTCCACGTATTCGCGGCCGTGCTCGTGGATGCCGTTGGAGAAACAACTCCCGACCAGAGGCTCTCGGTTATGCTGGTGGCGCTCCAGTCGATACGACAGGTAACGAGATTGGTGCCCCGGTACGCGAAATCAGTTTCGACGTGCCCCGCCTTTCCCTTCTTCTGTGGTGATGGGTAAATGGCGAAATCGCAGTTGTCAGCAACCGGCCACCAGGATGCGTTATTCCAATGGGAAAACTCAACGTCAATCTCATTCTGTCCGGATTTTCCGAGACCGTTCTGCGGACCGTAGGTGAAGCCGGCCAGAACATCCTGATGCTCCATGGTTTGGATAGGTGCGTTGAAGACCCAGTAGAAATGCCCAAATCCAAAATTGTTGACCGTGGCAACCTCCCCACCGTACCACTTCCCACCGATGTTGGCCAGTTCCAGATGAAGATAACCGCTGGAATCGACGAAGGCGTCCGCTGTGTTGCCACTTACGATCCCGGAGCCTATAGCGTAGGGAGAAATAGTCCAGGTGTAGCCTTTCCAATTGAGGCTTGTTGCGTGAACCGATGTACCGGCCGCCAAGAGCGCGATGGCGCCGGCTAGAGGCGCGAACAAATGACGAATTGCTTTCATATCCACTCCTTAGTACAGATGACGTCTTACTTATCTCTTCTCTTTCACCAGGGTGAAAGTAAGGCTGCTATAGCAGTTAAGATCTGTATTACGATAATAACCCTTGGCTTTCTATCACCTCCTCCATTCGAAACCTGATTATCAATAATAGCATTAGAATCAAATGTAGTTCGAGTAAAACCCTTTATCCCTCAACAAGGCCGGGTACGCGAATCCGCGAGCTTCCAATAACAATAAGGTTATACGTCAGCGGCCCTCACGTAATTTTCAGAACTCATCGATTTCCGTGTACAACTGCGAAAACTAGCGGTATACTATACGTATAGTAACATTGATTATGCCAACTTGTCAATAATGATCAGCAGAAAAATTGTGGGTAGTTCAAGTACTCATGTATATTCGCAGGTGTGGTAGTGCCACGGCATTGCCAACAATAACCTTGTTCACTAGAGGAGAATAAAAATTGATGTGTCGTTTATTCGGAAGATCTCTTGCGGGAATTGCCGTCCTCGCCGCGCTTGCCGCGCCCAGTCACGGTCAGACAATCGACTGGCAGGGATACACCTGGAACGTCAATCAGGGTGATAAGATCGGTCAAGGTCTGGTCCGTGGCGATGCGAGCACTGTATCTATCGATGCCGAGGGATATCTTCATCTTAAGCTGAGCAACCTGGAAGGCAAGTGGGCGGGAGCTGAGCTTGCCACCGTCAAGAACTTAGGTTTCGGTCACTTCTACTGGGTGTTTTCAGGCCCCCTCACTGCAATGGAACCGCAAGATGTTTTGGCTGGATTTACGTACGGTCCGCAAAATCATATCGGCATTGACGGCCAGAACGAGATCGACGTTGAATTCTCGAAGTGGAACGCCAGCACCAATGCCAACAACTGTGACTTTGACATCTATCCGCCGCCGGGCGCGAAAAAGGGTGCAAACGTCGAGTATGATTGGAATTACACCGGGAGCGATGTCGCGACCGTTCGTATCGACTGGACCGCATCCCAAGTTACGGAGACCGTCTGGGACGGGGTTGTCCCAGAGAATGCTCCCACCAACACTGCGGCGAAAACCTGGACCTACGACGGAACCAAGGCCACCATCCCACAGGTGCCCTGCCCGTTTATGTTCAATTTCTGGGTATTCAAAGCCCTCCCGACAGTTCCTGTGGATGCGATAGTCAGGACATTTAAATATATCCCAGACGTTCCTTCTGCCAAGCTTACGATCCGCCACTAATGCCCGCGCCTAATCACGAGCATGGGCTTTGAAGCCGACACGTCCGGCTGGCTATTTCGCCACGTGTACTGGTATCGATCACCGACTCTGACCGGATTGGAGGTCGACTATTCGTCGATCTTGGCAATCAAGGTCAATCTCCAGTCTATTCAAACGTGAACGTCACTTTGCCTCTCGCCTATGCAGGGTGGCCTCAACACACAGAGTCCTGCCGCCGCCCTCAGCCCGTGCGAACGATTGACCTGCATTAACCGTTATACTGGTAGAAAGCGGATCAACTGGAGGCTATCTATGGGGGATTTGAAAGACAAGAGCGAGGAGCAGTGGAAAGAGGATCTCACGGCGGAGCAGTTTCATATACTTCGACAAAAGGGCACAGAGAGGCCTTTCACCGGCAAGTATTGGAACACGAAGGACGACGGTACGTACGTTTGCGCTGCCTGCGGAAACGTGCTGTTCCAGTCGGAAACCAAGTTCGACTCGGGGTGCGGATGGCCGAGCTTTTATGACGCGGTTCCTGGCTCGGTGGAGATGACGGACGACCATACTCATGGAATGCATCGTATAGAGGTGACTTGCGCCAACTGCGGGGGGCATCTCGGTCACGTCTTTCCAGACGGTCCTGAGCCGACGGGGGAACGTTATTGTATCAACTCGGTGAGCATTGATTTGAAGCAAGCCTGAATCGAAGAGCGCCATGCTGCCGTGCATGGCGCTCTTCTCATTTTACCAACGCCCCCTCGCAAGAGGTTCCATTCGCCGGTCACGAGAGAGCCGACAGGTCGCGCACACCGGAACGAAACAGTTGGTCGACCGCGTCGCCGCCGACGGGGCGCGAGATCAAGAAGCCCTGGCCGAAGTCGACATCGACGGCGGTGATGGCGCTAAGCTGGGCGGGCGTCTCGATGCCCTCGCACGTTACCGTCTTGCCGAGCGACTTGGCCATCCCTACGATCGATCGGATCACAACTTCATCTTCGGGGCGGTGGCCGATCTGGCTGACGAAGAAGCGGTCTATCTTGAGAGTGTCGATCGGCAGGCGGAGCAGGTACGCCATCGACGAGTAGCCCGTGCCGAAGTCATCAACCGCGATGCTCACACCGAGCTTCTTGAGAGCCAATGACTTCTCGATCATGGCGTCGACATCAAACATCATCACGGTTTCAGTGATCTCGACCTTCAGATGGCGCGGATGCGTGCCAGTCTCGTCGAGGATGGCGCGGACGCCGTCGATGAAGTCGGGATGCCGCAACTGGTTGAGGCTGACATTAACGGCAATGGTGAGCTCCGGATTGGCGCCGCATTCGGTAACCCATCGAGCACGCTCACGGCAGGCTTCGCGGATGACCCAAAAGCCGAGCGGGACAATGAGGCCTGTCTCTTCGGCGATTGGAATGAACTTCGATGGCGGAATCAGACCGAGTCGCGGGTGGTCCCACCGGGCAAGCGCTTCCATCTCGGCAATCTCCGACGTGCTCAGATTGACGATCGGTTGATAGTTCAATTTCAACCGGTCGCCCGCCAGCGCTGCCCGCAGCTCGGTCTCGATGTCGAGCCTCTCCACGGCCTGGGTCGACATCGACGGGTCGAAGAGTACGTACCCTTCCTTGCCGCTGATCTTGACACGGTACAACGCCGTATCCGCATTGCGAACAAGTTCCTCCGGCGTGTCTTGCTTGCTATGGCCGATGGCGATGCCAAGACTTACACTGGGAATGACTTCCCGTCCCGAGAGGTGCGTGGCCTGCTGTAGACTTTCGAGGATTCGATGGGCGACGGTAACGGCGTCGCGCTCGTCGACCAGCTCTTCCAAAAGCACGGCAAACTCGTCGCCGCCGAACCGAGCGACGGTGTCGCCGGGCCGGACACAGCCAAGAAGCCGATCGGCCAGTTCGATCAGCAACCGATCGCCTGCGCCGTGCCCCATGGCGTCGTTGATGACCTTGAAATTGTCGACGTCGAGCATGATAACGGCATTCGATCGTTTGCTCCGCCTCATGGCGGCTAACGCTCGCTCCAGCCGGTCCATAAACAGCGTTCGGTTCGGCAGAGAGGTCAGCGTGTCATGGAGTGCCTGATGAGCTAGCTCTTGCTCAAGACGCTTGCGATCGGTGACGTCAGTGGCGATACCGAGCACGGCGCCGATCGGCGGGACACCGAGGGCATGCCCGCATAGAGCTGCCGGCATGGCACCGGATTCACATTGCGTATCGGCCTCAGCCGCGGGATGAATGGTCTTCCTGACGAGTTGGAGCCAGCGTTGACGGCCCAGGCTATCGGTCATTTTGACGTCGGTGACGGCGCCGTCGACAACGGTGGACAAGTCGCCCTCGCCGACGATCTCGTGGTCGGTTAGTTCGCTGGCGCGCTTCCCGATCATGTCCTCAGGTGCGATTCCGAAGAACTCCGCCGCGGCGCGGTTGACAAGGCGAAATCGGCCTTCGTCATCCCGGACATAGATCAGGCTCGGGTCGGCGTCGATAATGCTCCGCAAAAAGGCGTGCTGGGCGGCAAGATTCTCCGCCGCGAGTTTTCGCTCCGTCACATCGCACAGCGTCCCAATAAATCCGTTGTCGAGCCGTCTGGCGCGGACTTCGACAATGCGGCTTTCATCGGACTTCGTCCGAATCCGCACTTCGTACTTCTCCTCGAAGGTATCGGCCTTGACGGCGTCGCCGAAGATCCGTAGCGTGCACGCGCGGTCTTCCGGCTCGACGACTTCGAGGAAACTGCGCTGCAGGCAATCGTCCACGGAGTAGCCGGTGATCAGTGTCCAGGCCGGATTGAGGAAGGTCCAGCAGCCCTCAAGGTCAACTTGAAAGATCACCTCGCGAACCTGCTCGACGACGTGTCGGTACCGGGTCTCACTCTCGCGCAGAGCGCGACGGCCACGTTCGCGGCTGGTGACGTCGAGGACCGTCGACGTCACTTTGACATCGACGCCGTCGATCGTAGGCGTCATAAACCAATCGCAGATGAGCACGCGGCCCGAGCGTGAAATTGTCTCGATCGTAAGGGCAGTTGCGCCGACGGCGGCTTTGCAAACGCTATCGTGAAAGATGCCACGGGATGCCTCGGGGATGAGCAGATCCAGCAAGCTGGTCTTGCCGATGACATCGTTGCGATCATAGCCAAACAGCCGGCTAGCCGCGCCATGCCACTCCGTGATGGTTAAATCGCTATTCCATCCGATGTAGGCGACCGGCGAGAGCCCCTCGCCAGCCCCCAACGGAGCGTCGCCCCTACCTCCGCCGGCATCACCCGTTCGGTGCTCTCGCCGTATGCCACGGATTGCCTTGGCGCCGGAGGCAGGATGCGCCAGCTCTGCTGCCTTGGCCGCAGACCGCGCCTGTTTGGGGTATTGCGTCTTCAGATCTAATGGTGTCATCGACAAAAGCTCCAGTTTTAGGCACTCTTTAACAAGATCAGTCCACGTACGGCTTCCGCAAAGCGACCGAACATGGTAGGATCAACATGGTGATTATCTGGAATTTCGACCTTTCGCGCATCGCCTCAATGGGTGACATTGACAGCAAGCGAGGGTGATCTTGGCAATTTCGGACAGTAACGTCGATGGCGACGATGGTTGCACCGGTTTGTGACTCCATAATTAGCCTCGAGAACCCACAGCGGCACAGGATTCCTCGCCCGTTGTGACGAACGATCGTAAGTGGCATGAACGTCGTCTGTTCGTGGAGCCGGATTTGCTCGCGGTAAGCCGGCGTCTTGCGTGCAACTCAGCATTAACATGTTCCAGCCAACTTGCGCTCGAAGCGCCTGATCGACTAATTGACCGGTCTTCTCGCGCAACGCCCCCAACCAACCGGGAAGGTTGCCAGCTTGTTGCAGTTGTTACGGCCCGCAGCCGCATTCATGAACCGGCTTCGGTATGCCGCAAAGTTTTCCTTGATCGGCCTGATGTTTTTGCTGCCGCTCTGCGTCGTCATGGCGTATTTCCTCAGGGAAGTGAACCGGACGATCTCGGTCACGGAGGTCGAGCGGCAAGGGCTCGTCGTTAACGCACGGCTGGCGCGCGTGATGGGGCTCGTTATCGGCAACTCCGATGCCATCCGGCGCACTCCGTCGATGCCGACACCGGAAATCGACAGCGCGATTAGGGACGTGGACGCGGCCTTTCCGAAGGAACCGCGCTACGCTCAGTCGTTGTCGGATTGGCGATCGATCGAGCGAGACTGGCATGGTCGCGGGGTACTGCCCGCAGAGCTTTCCAAGCGAGTCTTCAATGTGGTAGGTCGAGTTGGGATCGCCTCAAACCTCGTCCTCGACTCCGAACCGGCGAGTTACTATCTAATGGATACCATCGTCGGTCAGACGCCGACGGTGCTTGCAAATCTGGGTGACGGAGTGGCCGCCAACGCTCAATTCCCCGCGGGGAAAACACCAGGAATCGGGGCTCTGTTGACCTTTGCCGACAAGCGCTCCCGCGTATCGATGGCGAGCGATACGGTGACGGTAGACCTGAACGAAGCCTGGAGATCCGACCCGAGCACCAAGCCGGCCCTCGCTGCTCCTGCGCTAAGACTCGAGGAGGCCGAGAAGCGCTACGCGGTCGCGGTCAACATGCGGATTTCAGACCCCACTGACTCCACCGCGGTGAATAAAGCGAGTCTGGAACTGCTCTCGGCTGCGCTTGAGTATCACGCGGCCGCAACGCGCGAATTGGATAGGCTCTTTCAAGAACGACTGCAGGCTGTCACACTGAGACGGTTGACGGTTACGGGGCTTGCGGCATTCTCGCTCGTGCTTGCCTTTTACTTTTTTGGCGGATTCTATATCGGCACTCTCGACGGTCTTCGCCGACTGTTTCGAACCGCTCAACGGATCGCTCACGGCGACGTAAACGATGTAACGACGACCACCAAGCCCGATGAAGTAGGCCGTCTCGCCGCCGATCTTGAGTCACTTGTACGGCGCCGCACGCACGAACTCATCGAGGCCAGAAATGCGGCACAGTCCGCGAACATCGCCAAGAGCCACTTCCTGGCCAACATGAGCCATGAGCTCAGGACTCCGCTCAACGCCGTGCTCGGTTTCTCGAGTCTCATGCGCACCGATCCTTCTATCTCCGGACCGAACCGCGAAACACTCGACATTATCAACCGGAGCGGCGAGCATCTCCTCAGCCTCATCAATGATGTCCTCGACGTTGCCCGCATCGAGGCGGGCCGGGCTACCGCCACCATCGAGCCGTTCGACTTGTCTCGCCTTGTGCGCGATATTACGGATATGATGCGCGGCAAAGCGGACGAGAAGGAGTTGACGCTGACCTGCGATCTATCGTCCGACTGTCCGCGATTCATCTGCTCGGACGCCGCTAAGATCCGGCAGATCCTGATCAACCTTGTCGGTAACGCCGTCCGCTACACAGAGCGCGGGTCCGTCACCATCAAGTTGACCTCGGAAACTCTGGAGATTGGAAGGGCGATGTTGACCATTGACATATCGGACACTGGAATCGGCATCGCCCGGGAAGACCAGGCGCGGATGTACGAACCGTTCGTGCAGCTTAGCACGTCGGCCTCGCGCAAGGGGACCGGCCTGGGACTGGCGATCACCAGGCAGTATGTCGACCTGCTGGACGGCAGCATCGACGTCCACAGCGAAGTTGGTCGCGGGACGCAGGTTGCTGTGCGGCTGCCCGTCAATATCGCCGACGAAGGCGACATTGAGCTAGAACCGGATGAACACCGTATTCCGATCGGACTGGCCAGCGTGGACGAAGTACGAGTGCTGATCGTCGAGGATCAGCCGGAAAACGTCATCCTGCTCGACCGTCTGCTGGCTCGCTGCGGGCTGACCGTGCAGGTGGCCGTCGACGGCCGCCAGGGAGTCGAGAAGTTTCAAGAATGGCGCCCGCACTTTATCTGGATGGACCGGCGCATGCCCGAGATGGATGGCCTTGAGGCCACACGACGAATTCGAGAACTTCCCGGCGGGCAGTCAGTCAAGATTGTTGGACTGTCCGCCTCCGCACTCGTCGATCAAAAGGCGGAATCGATCGACGCCGGCATGGACGATTTCGTCGGCAAGCCATACCGTCCTGGGGAAATCTTTAACTGCATGGCAAGGCATCTGGGCATCGAGTTCGTCTACCCGGAAACATCAGTATCGTGCCAGCCCCTCGTCGAACTGACACCGGAGCTTATGCGGTCGGTCCCGGAAGGACTGCGAGCCAGGCTCTCGAGTTCGGTGATCAACCTCGATTCGTCCAAGGTCGATGAGGTGATCGCGGTGATCGCGGCGACCCATCCGCAAATCGCGGCGACGCTGGCCGTATACGCCGGAGATTACGCGTATACGGCCATCATGAACCTGCTGACGTCAGCGAGTGGACGTCAACCAAGTGCGACTTAGAGGTAATGCGGCGGTCCCTTCGACAGGGTCGAGACAAGCTCGACGCCCTGTAAATGACCGTTGCATGTAAGTTATCCAAGGCGCGACCAGTTCGCAATCGTCATTTTGCAATTGGCTCTTAAAGGGATTGGACCGTAGGCGGAACGATGAATAAAGGCGTCATACTCGCGATAGACGACTCGGCCGAGTCCCTCAAACTGCTGGCGCAAATCCTCGGACGGGAAGAGTACACATTCCGGGCCGCCGACAGCGGCGAACTGGGTTTGGCGTCCGCGACCTCCAATCCGCCGGACCTGATTATTCTCGATATTCGCATGGCTTCGTCGCCGAGCCGGGAAAGCATCGCCAGGTTGACCGGAATGTCATTCCCAACCCTCGACAAAGGCGTGGCGCGGGACAGACCGACTGCCGCGATGGACGGATTCGCGGTCTGCCACCAACTTCGAATGCGCCCCGAAACTCGCGATATTCCCGTGATCTTTCTCAGCGCTACTACGGACAACGACGAACGTGTGGAAGCCCTGCGCCTCGGCGCTGTCGACTTCATATCGAAGCCGTACCGAGCGGATGAACTACTCGCTCGCGTGCAGACACATCTCGAACTCGGCCGCACGCGCCGAGGGCTGAAGAAGACAGTGGGCGACCGGGCGATGAAGCTCCGGCTGGCCAACGAAGCCATCGATGTCCCTCTCAACGAAGCCGTG
>Ga0207705_10003906_pt1 | contig 11333 bp, 10 predicted proteins | sample KBSC13metaG_FD_184314 | JGI IMG/M metagenome (GOLD analysis project Ga0207705, IMG submission 184314) | Corn rhizosphere microbial communities from Kellogg Biological Station, Michigan, USA - KBS C1-3 metaG (SPAdes) (version 2) | ecosystem: Host-associated > Plants > Roots > Rhizosphere > Soil ...
CGTCATTCATCGCTCGGCTTCACGTCGCCAACTCAGTTCATGCAAGACTGGCTTGCGGCTCAGCGGACAAAGGATACGGCTGCATAACCCCGGGGCCTCTGGAAGGCGAAAAACCGAGGGAAGCTCAGGCCTGCCCGCCCTCTTCAACAAAGGGCGACGACAGTCGCCGCACAGACATAGCCGAGTAGTGTCGCCACACTGGCTGGTCGGCATCGGTAAAATTCCGGTTGCCAAGCACGAACCAATACCAATAGAGCAACAGGCGATGCGAGCGGTCAAAGGCTCGTCGTCGACCCGATGAAGCCATCCGCTTAGCGCGTACGCTCGATCCGCTCAGGGAATACCGGCGTTCACGGAACAACGACCAACCCGGGACGGTTATCCGGCTTCGGCCTCTTCTTTCGCCGTCACCATTGATATCGGTGCGATAAAAATATGGTCCCGTTCTGCCGGCGTAAACCAGCCACGTCGTTCGGAACCGTGTACGTCAACTGTCGGCGGATCGACGGCGTAAATGAAGCAGTGAACACGCTGACGTTCGGACGCAGCCTTTTTCAGTATCTCCGCGAGTTGCCGGTCATCCGCATCAATCGTCCGTTTGACGAACTTGACCTTGGCAACCGTATCGCGTGCATTTCTGTTTCCGGACGGAGCGAATTTCGATCTGCCGGCAAAGGTCAGAATGAACACGTTGTCGAGCTCGGCGATCGAGGCCACGCCGTGGTAAATGCGCGCGTCCTGGAATGTCGGGTGGAAGCTGAAGATCGGCAGACACGTATCGTGGAACGTGCGTTCTCCTCCTTTGCGACCAATACGTAATGGCATCGCCTTCCGCTGTTCTACCGTCATACTCACATAGTTCATTGCAACCGTTGCCAGGAACCTGGTCGAGTCGGGACGCTGCGGTTTAGCGTCTGGCTCTTCATCGCCGTCATCATCTTCATCGTCAAGTTCGCCGGCATCGCCATCCTTGCCGGTATCCTTGCGTTCGCGCTTCTTTGCCGGTTCCGGTAGCCAGATGAGCCCAAGCTCTACCCGGTTGACTGTGCTGTCCGTGTTCTCCGGCTCATCGGAATCGGTCCCTTCCGGCGCCTGCTCGTGCCACGTGCAGTCGTCGATGTGAGGAAAGTGCACGTGACTGCGAAAGTAGGGAGCCCGATGCCGGCCGCTCGCAATGGCTGCCTCGTCGAATGCGTCCGCACGATGGTAGACGGCACCGACGACTTTCGCGCGGGCAACTGCACGGCACTTCGGATCGCCGCACATGAACCTGAATTTCTTGCGCTCGCCTTCGGGTTGCTCAAAATACTTTTCATGAGCCTCCCGCAAGGAAACGTCCGTTTCCAGTTCAATACAATACGCCTTTGCGCGCGCCATCATTGCCTCCAGGTTTCGTCACGTCCCACCGATTATTCCAGTGCATGACAACAGTGACTAATTGCTATCAAGCGAGCTTTCGTGTACTCCGCGAAAGCTACTACGACGCTCTCTTCACGCTGCCTCACTGAAGCTCGACTGGTCTAGGACGCCGCTGTTCAGCAGACCATTGACATCTTTCAGACCGCTCCCTGTAATCAGGATTACGGTCGTTTCGTCTCGCTCCGCGACGCGAAATTTCTCGGCTGCAGCGTAAGCCGCCGCCGCACCGGGTTCGGCGAATACTCCAGAAACGCGAGCGAGTTTAATCTGACTTTGATAGATCTCAGCATCGCTCACGCGAATGAACTGACCGTCAGTTGACTCAACGGCACGTAGAGCTTTGATCCGATCGCGTGGGAGTGCGACGTTAATACTGCTGGCCGACGTCCTCGCCGGCTTGCGTTCCGCATAGTGAGGACCAGCGGCTTCCTCCCAGGCCCGAAACATGTAGTCGCTACCATCAGCCTGGGCGCCCATGATACGTGGCATGCGATCGGTTAAGCCCACGCGCCGCAGCTCGTCGAATCCTTTATAGACCGAACCAATGATGCAGCCATTGCCGACAGGTACAAAGATTCGATCAGGAACTGCCCACCCCATCTGCTCGGATATTTCGAACGCAACCGTCTTCTTTCCCTCGGTCATGTAGGAATTGATACCGGTGCTGCGGTTGTACCAGCCGTACTTATCACAAGCGTCCAGGCAAGCTGAAAACGCTTCGTCATATCCGCCGTTGATCTGAACGACCTCTGCGCCGTACGCCATGATCTGAACCAGCTTCTCACGGGCAGCATTCGTAGGAGCGAAGATTACGCAACGCAGATTACTTCCTGCAGTCATGCAGGCAAGCGCTGCCGCCGCGTTCCCGGTACTCGCTGCCGCTATCGTTTTCATGTTCTGCTGCCGTGCCAGGGCGACGGCCAACGCACTTGCCCGGTCCTTCAGCGAACCACTGGGATTCCGGCTGTCGTCCTTAACGAACACCAGACCATCTCCATGAACCGGTAGTTGATATAGTGGCGTTCCACCAGTGTGCAGTGTTGGAGCATATTCGAGACCTACCGGCAACAGTGCGCGATAGCGCCACATATCAATGGCACGCGCCTTCTCACTCATCGCTCTGACAAACGCCGGTGCCGCAGCAGTATAGTCATACTCGACATCGAGCGCACCATCCAGCTTGCAACCCGGACAAAAGTAACCAATGTCCTCCACCGAATATTCTGCGTCGCAATGCAGGCATCTTAGTGTCGTTGAAAATCCATAGCCCATTGTTATCCCCGTCTGAATGAGTCGGGCCAACGGCACATGCCCCTGGCTCTGTCCGTCGTGGTCAGTTGCGTTAAACTCAATCGGGTAGTACAAGGATGGCGTCAATTGCCACCAATGTTCCGCGCGCGAGGCTTGCTGCGCCCACCGTCGTGCGGGCGGGATAAGGCTTTGGAAAATACTCCGCCATGATCGAATTCATGATCTGGAATTTCGAGATGTCTGTGATATACACCGTAACCTGAACGACGTTGGCAAGCGTGCACTCACAAGCTTCCGCCATCGCGCGCAAATTCCTGAACGTCTGATGAAGCTGCCCCTCGAAGCCGCCTTCCGCAATCTCGTTCGTCTCGGGAACAACAGGCGTTTGTGCAGCAAGGTACACGGTGTTACCGACCCGAACGCCTTGCGAATAGGTCCCGAGAGGAGCGGGAGCCTTATCAGTAAGAATTATATTACTATTGTTGTTCATATAGTACATCTTAGGATGTGGTTCAATAAAAATTGATAAACTCGATTTGTTACATTTACTTCAGGTTTTCTACGGGAACAACTGCCTGCGCGCCCACCGCCTGCAATCGAGACGGCGAGGCCTCCATCACCGCAATATCTCCCAGATCGTTCGCGATGGTTTCGTGACAAGCCAGAGCGGCACAGAGCTGCGCCATAGCAGGCGCGGTCTGGATGCCGTAGCCGCCCAACGCGGCACACCAGGTGAATCCTTCGATTGATGGATCCGGACCAATCACCGGTGAGCGATCTGGCGCAAACACCCGCAGTCCCGCCCAACGATTCAGAACCCGCCTGGGTCGCAGCGTCGTGGCATGCTCTAGCCGGTCCATTGTGATCGCGACGCCAAGTTCATCTGGCGTGGCATCGCAAGGAGGACTCAGTGTTTCGTCGCAAGGCGATACCATGAGGCGACCGACATCTGGTTTGATAAAAATCTGCTCGTCGACCGTTCCAATGTAGGGACAACGACTGACGTCCTGCTCAGGATCGACGACGACAACTGTCCGCAGTAACGGTTGAATTCCCAGGGGCGTTACGCCGCACGCCTGGGCCACCTCATCAGCCCAGGCACCGGATGCATTGAAAATCGTGTGCGCCTCGATAAGGTCATTGCGCGTGGTCTCGATGTTCCAGATACCATTTACGCGATGTGCCCGACGAAGCTCCGTGCCTGGGCTCACCGCGCCGCCGCCTTTGCGCACTCCGCGAAGGAAGGCCGTGTGAATGGCATGCACATCCAGGTCAAAGGCGTTCGGCTCGAAGATGCCCCCAATCCATTTCTCCGACAGGAAAGGGACCATTGCTGAAATTGAACTCCGGTCCAGCCATTCAGCAGAAGGCACCTGGGGAAGTATCGACTGGTAGCGCGACTGCAGCTTTCCCCAGTGCTCTTCATCTCCGACAATGAGCGCACCACGGGGTGCGCATAGCGGATGATCAGTCAGATCTCCTGGTGGCTCCTGGTAGAAGTTTCGGGACGCACAGGTCAGCTTGCGAATGATGGCGTTGCCGTAGCTTTCCATCGAGATCGCCGCGGAGCGCCCTGTCGTGTGGTACGCAAGGCTTTCCTCACGCTCCAGAATGAGCACGCTGCCGCGCTTCACCAGTTCGGCGCCCACAGCGACACCGGCAATACCTCCGCCGACAACTACGAAATCAAAGTGATGCTTTTGCATGATTCATTCCCGTCTTTTCTGGGTCAGATCTTGTTCATAAACGGTGCCTTGTCTGCCCGGATCTGCCAGGTCCGATGCAGGATCGCGTATGCAATAGCGCCGATTGCGAGTCCCCAGAAGGCAGAGCCGAGACCGAGAAAGCTCATGCCTGACGCGGTAACCAGAAACGTGATGATGCTTGCATCGCGATGCTTCTCATCCTGAGCGATGCCAACCACTCCGGTTGTAATTGCTCCAATAAGCGCCAACCCCGCAAGAGCGGCAATCAGTTCGGTTGGCAATGCCCGGAAGAGAAGCGCCAGAGTTCCACCGAAAACACCAATTGCGATATAGATCAGTCCACATGCAATACCGGCTATATATCGGCGGCTTGCGTCTTCATGAGCTTCCTTGCCAGTGCAGATTGCCGCCGTGATTGCCGCAAGGTTCACACCGTGTGAACCAAAGGGGGCAAGCAGGAGAGACAGTATGCCGGTCGTGCCGATAATGCCGCCGGCGGGCACCTGATAGCCGGATGTGCGAAGTACAGCCATCCCCGGAACGTATTGACCCGTGAGTGTAACGAGGGCAAGCGGCACGCCCAATCCCAGCAGGACGTGCCAGTTCCATGCCGGCACAGTGAATACAGGTGCAACCGGCGCGAGTCTCAGCTGGGACAAATGCGTGGTACCTGATGCAACTGCGATTGCGATGCCAACCACCATCACCGCGGCGATCGCATACCGTGGCCGCGCTCGCTTGATCGCGAGAAAGGTAAGCAGCATTGCGAAGACGAGAACGGGGCTTGCACTGATGGATGCGAACACCTTCATTCCAAAATGCAGCAAGATACCCGCCAGCATCGCGGCAGCGATCCCCTTGGGGATACGCTCGATGAGTCGGTCGAACAACCCGGAAACGCCGACTATCGTGACAATTGCGGCGCTAACCAGGTAAGCGCCGATGGCCTCCGGTAACGGTATCCCTGGCAACATGCCGACCAGCAGCGCCGCCCCTGGAGTCGACCAGGCCGTAATGACAGGTGTACGCAATTTCCAGCTGAGGATGAGACCGGAAATGCCGCTGCCGATAGAAATCGCCCAGATCCACGAGGACGTGATTTCCGTGGAAAGGTGAGCCTGGTTCGCGGCCTGAAAAACAATGACAAGCGGACCTGCGTATGAAATCAGTACGGCGAGAAATCCCGCAACCAATGCGGACAGCGATGCGTCAGCGTGCCATTGAGTCAATGTGCGATTCACGATTACCTCAGTTGTATACGGGGAAGCGCTTGCATAGCGCACGCACCTGCTCCAGCACGGACGATCGAACTGCCGGGTCGTGAGGCTCAAAAATAATGTCAGCCACCAGATTTGCGACCTGGCGCGATTCGTCGCGACCGAAACCCCTGGTTGTAATGGCCGGTGTACCGACGCGGATGCCGCTGGTCACCACTGGCTTTCGCGGGTCATTGGGAACGGCATTTTTGTTACAGGTGATGCATACGTCTCCGAGCGCCTGCTCAGCGTCTCGCCCGGAAATATCGTGCGAACGCAGATCGACCAGCATCATGTGACTTTCGGTTCGCCCGGAAACGATGCTCAACCCTCTGGACTGGAGCACTTCGGCCATTGCCTGGGCGTTCTCGAGAACGAGACGCTGATATCGTGCAAACTCGGGCGTAGCTGCCAATTTGAAAGCGACGGCCTTGCCAGCAATGACGTGCACGAGAGGACCGCCCTGAATACCGGGAAAGATAGCGGAGTTGATACTTTTTTCGTGTTCCGCCTTCATCAGAATGACACCGCCTCTCGGCCCCCTGAGCCCCTTGTGCGTCGTGGTGGTTACGAAGTCGGCGTGCGGTACTGGATTGGGATACACGCCGCCCGCGATCAAGCCGGAATAGTGCGCCATGTCGACCATGAAAAGAGCACCTACCTCGCGAGCAACCCGGGCAAAACGCTCAAAGTTGATGCGCAGCGAGTACGCCGAAGCCCCCGCAATGATCAACTTTGGCTTGATCTCCCGCGCCTGCCGCTCCATCACTTCGTAGTCGATCTCCCCGGCCTCGGTTAGTCCGTAGCTTGCGACCTTGAACCACTTACCACTGATGTTCAGCGGCATGCCGTGGGTCAGGTGACCGCCTTCAGCCAGACTCATGCCGAGAATCGTGTCGCCGGGCTGCAGCGCGGCGAAAAACACCGCCTGATTGGCCTGCGAGCCCGAGTGAGGCTGTACGTTAGCCGCCTCCGCGCCAAACAGCGCCTTCACGCGATCGATGGCGAGCTGCTCCGCCTCATCGATGACTTCGCAACCGCCGTAATAGCGCTTGCCGGGGTACCCCTCGGCATACTTGTTCGTGAGCTGCGAGCCCACCGCTGCCAACACCGCAGGCGAGGTGTAGTTTTCCGACGCAATGAGCTCAATGTGTTCTTCCTGCCGCCGGTTCTCACGGCAAATTACGTCCCAGATGGCGGGATCGACGTGTTGCAGGAGGTGCTTTTGGGTGTCAAACATTCTATCCTCTTGGTCAGATCGATTGGGTCAATATACATCGATTTAATCGCGATGATGTGTAAACTAATTGAGTTGATTCAATCCGTCAACAACCTTGTGCACTTGGGGTAAACGTGATCGAAGTATGTGATAGCCCTTTTGCACACAACCTTTGGTTCGACAAAGGGTTATGAGTCGATTACACTACTGTTTTACATTCATTGCACCGATTCAAGGAGATTCGTCCCCATGTGGGCACCGGACCTGAAGGAATACGGCGGGGCGATCTATGAAAGGATTGCGGCAGCCCTGGAGGGCGACATTCACGCTGGTCGTTTGACGCCGGGCTCGCGGCTACCAACCCTGAAAGAACTGGCAGCGCGAATCGGGGTGACACCCGGTACCGTCAACCGGGCCTACGAACTCGCGCAGCGGCGTGGATTAGTCGAGGGGGAAGTGGGACGTGGCACCTTCGTGCTTCGTCGCGCCGAGCTTTCGGTGAATCGCCCATTGAATCCAACAATCGCCCAGGACTCCGGCAACGACATCATCGATCTGTCGATTGTCAAACCAAACCTCCTGCTCCAGGAGCCGTACATACGCACGGCCCTGGCAGAACTGGCGCAATCGAGCTCGTTGCCGGATATGCTCGATTACACACCGGACGGTGGCTATCCTTTGCATCGTCAGGCAGGCGCAATCTGGATGCAGCGCGGTGGCTTTCCTGCGCGGACGGAACAGGTGCTTCTGACGGCCGGAGCACAACACGGACTTTGGGTGGCGGTGAATGCGCTCACCAAACCGGGCGATCTCATCTGCTGCGAGTCGCTTTGCTATCCTGGCGTGGCTTCTGTCGTATTGAGTCTGGGGCGCCGCGTTCGTGGCGTCCGTCAGGATCAGGAGGGCATGGAGCCCGGTAGTCTGCGGGACATCTGCCGGGAGGAGAAGCCTGCAATGGTGATCTGCATTGCGACCTGCCAGAATCCGACCACTGCCGTGATGTCAGAGGGTCGGCGCCGTGAGATCGCCGAGATTGCACGAGCCCAGGATTTCATACTGCTCGACGACGACCTGTACGGCTTTCTTGCACCAACGCCGATCGCTCCGCTTGCAACCTTTGCACCGGAGCGGACGGTCTATCTGACCAGCCTGTCAAAATCCGTCGCCTCGACCATTCGACTTGGTTATATACATTGCCCGCCCGAGTGGCTAGCCCGGATGACGGCGAGCGTACGAACAAGCGTCTGGATGGTGTCGCCGCTAGCCGCACAGATCGCAACTAATCTGATCACAAGTGGTCAAGCAGCGGAAATGGCAAACAACCAGTGCCAGGAAGCACGCGCGCGGCAACTTATGGCTCGTGAATTACTCGGGAGATACGAGTACAAGGCACAACCAACTTCATTTCACATCTGGCTCAAACTGCCGCCCCGCTGGCCGAGCGGAGAGCACTTTGCCGTTCTGGCCAGAGGGCATCAGTTAATGATTGCTGGCGGCGATACCTTTTCGGTCAACCGGGATGAAGAAGGACGGCAGTGGGTACGAATCGCAATAATGGCCTCGACGCAAGATCGAATGCGTTTCGTACTGACAAAATTGGCAGGATTGGTAAATACGCCGGACTCAGTCTGGTTATAACGCGGCTCAACCGAGGAATTCAGGTTCGCCAGGCGATGACACCCATTCGCGGACCTTTGGCAAGCCAGCAACCTGACGAGTACCACGAGCGGCTAAAACTTCAGTGCAGCCTCAGCAAAACAGTATGCGCAGCAATGACTCGGCCCGGAGAAGCGACCAAAGAGCCGCAACGAAATTCGAACGTGCGTGAGCACTGGGTGGTATCGGCGGCGCGGTTTCTCAGAGAAGCCGGAGATCACGGATTTTGCCGATTCCCGGCGAGCGCTTCAGAATTAGGTCAGTGACGAATTCCGGCACCAGCGCACGAGGGATGTTGGCTGGCACATCGTCCACGACTTGAGACGGGACCTGGGCGATAAAATCGTCCGGCGCATTCGCGAAGCTGTGCTCGTAACTGACGCGGTATTCCATGACGGCCCAGCCTCTGTGTAGTGTCTGTTCATGGACCATTCTATCAGCGCCATCGAGTGCCCCTGGCTGGCTCACGCCGTCGCATGAACTGGTTATGAAGCATGATGGTGCGTTAGCACAGAAACCTCGTTTCCAACTGTGGGCGACGACAGTCGCCGTACGACCTGGCCTTTACACCGAGCTAAGACCCCGGCTGTTGCCTGCAGCGGTTTCGTTTGTATCGCTTTCAATCTCATCCACGAGCGCGGTCAGCCGTTCCAGTTCTACTTCGCCTGCGATCAGTTTCAATAACGCTTGTGCGCACTCCATACACGCAAGATAGACCGCCTCAGCCTTTCGTGAATCGGAATCGTAGCCGCGTGTTCGGCGGCCCACGCCTCAAAGTTGTCAAAATGCCGCGCGCCAGCATCCTGCACCAGACACCACAGCACCTCATCAAATGTCGGATCAGGAAACGGCACATCGCCATCGACAACGACACCGTGGCCTTCCAGACGGATATCGGGAGCACAGCCTGTCTCGGCCGCTTCCTTCAGCGCAGCCTGGGTGGCCGTCTTCTGCTGTGCATTCACGACCGCATAGGGCGAGTTCCACTCATAACGCAAGTGACCGATGCCCTTGTGAAATTCGGTTTCGTATGTCGTCCTGCCATTCGTCACCGTGACGATCCAGTTCAGGGTCAAGGTATCGGCGCTTGCATTGCATGACTCGCTGTGCGGGACGAACCGGTATGAATACGTGATGCCGTGCTTCGCAAGCAAAGCATCCCGTCGCTCGCGTGGACTCTGCTTCAAGTGACTGAATGTCTCCACCCTCATGGTCGCGATGCGATCCACAACATTGCGCTCTTTATATGATCCGTTTTTCTGTTCGCCCATTCTTATTCTCCTTGTTGTTGGGCCTCGTTTAATCGTAGCGTGAAAAATCGAAAGTGCAAGGCCGCCTCGCTTTCGCGTATGAATTCAAGGAGTATGAGTTCTCCACATGCCGGCGATCCCTCCTGCCGTTCGTCGGAAATATTTTGCCGGATATTGACATCAACCGCCTTTCTGTTATCTGTATTACATATCCATATTGGAGATGGACATGGCAAAACGAAGCACGACTTCCGGCAATTCGGTTGATGGAAAAAAGAGAAAGGTGACTGTGAGGATTGACGAGGATCTGGCGCTGGTTACGAAGCTTTACTGCGAACTCAGAGGCGAGACTCTTGAAGATCGGGTGAACCTGATGTTCAAGGCATTCTGTCAGCAGATTGAACGCGATCAGACAGTCACGAAATGGTTTTCCAATGTGCAGAAGACGAAAAGCTGGCGAACAGGCGTCGAGGATACCTTGCCGACAAGGCAAGCCGAATCACCGACCGACCACACTGTCGACAAGCCGGTTGATGGCGGTTCGAATGACGGCACGCCATACGATGGCTCTATGCCGTTTCCAGTGGAAATTGACAGATCAACAAACATGGCGATCGGTGGTTCAATACCGCTTCGCTGACCCCTCGAACACGCCTTCAGCAATGTTGATCTTGAGAAGTTCCCTGATCTTGCCAAGGTTGATCGGCTTGCTCATTTCGATCCCGTAGTTAAGCATCGCCGCCATCGCGCGCGCTTGTTTGTTGTTTCTGGTCCGAAGGGAAGTATAAATGCTCGTCTGGTTGGCTTGAATAGCCAGTTGACGGGGCAGGTGTAGCGGAAATAGAAGATGCCTGTCTTGTTGTCGCGGACGAGGCGGGGGACTTTGATCGGCACTGGACGGGCTCCAGGCGCCTATTTATTGAGCAAACTGTGGGTGCTACGTGTGGGTGGGATTCTCCATCACCATGCTCAGAGCCTTATCTGGCGGGCCTGAGAGGGGTTTGGAGCGGGCGATGGGAATCGAACCCACGTCTCTAGCTTGGGAAGCTAGGGTAATAACCATTATACGACGCCCGCGGAGACCGGGATTCTACAGGGTTTTGGGTGGGTTGGGGAGTGGCATCGATTTGTGGGTGCGGGCATCGAAACTGGCATGGCTCGAAGGGGGAGCGGCGGCGTCGCTGAGGGTGGTGAACGGCCGTCCGGGCTCGGCCAGATTTGGCCATTGGGCAGCGCTGTCGCTCGGCCGTTCGTATGTCGTTTAAACCTCCATACCGGTCGCTCAAGAAGTGCTTAAGCGGACCGTCTTCACTCGGTTTCAGCAAAGCATCGAGGCAGGCCCACGTCACGCATGATGAGGTGGACGTGAGTCGCACGCATTCGAGGCAACGCGGGTCACCTGCACGGTGGTTTGCCCGAGCTTCGGCTTCCGCGTGTTTGTTTTGCTCCGTCATCAACAGCGTCTGATTCGGATCTGCTGGCAGGCCTAAGTCAGGCTCGTGAAATTGCGAATCAGGTAGTCATTGAACATCGGCACAGTAAACGCTATGTCTCCATGCGAGGGACTGTAAATCAT
>Ga0207705_10003907_pt1 | contig 11330 bp, 10 predicted proteins | sample KBSC13metaG_FD_184314 | JGI IMG/M metagenome (GOLD analysis project Ga0207705, IMG submission 184314) | Corn rhizosphere microbial communities from Kellogg Biological Station, Michigan, USA - KBS C1-3 metaG (SPAdes) (version 2) | ecosystem: Host-associated > Plants > Roots > Rhizosphere > Soil ...
GGAACGCCGGATAGCTTTGCAGGTACTTGATTTCCGCCGCTTGGAGGAGGAAATCCTCCCAAACACGCAGAACGCCCGAGCTTTGCGCATCGCTAACTGCACCCAGTGCGTCGCGCGTCCAGATCGTTACCAAAGCGGAGACGGCGAGCAGGATGGCGACATCGAGTGCCAGGCCGGCAATAGTGCGAGACGCTGCGGCGTCGCTCCGCCTGCGCCGATTGCAGGCGTACGCAGCTACTGACGCCCCTGCGACGACGAGCATATCCACCGCAAGTGCCGAGGTTGCGGACAAGTCGAGTGCAACGGTGGCTAGCCAATGGACGAGGCTCGCCACGCTGAAGCCGACGACAATATCAAAAGCTGCCGCGCCCCCAGCACACGGGGGCACGCGCAAACATAGCCTGACCGCTCGACCGGTCACGACCGAAAGCAGCGCGACAACAAGTACGGCTAATCCGCGACGGGCTGAAAAATTCGCACTGCCGACGATGACCGGGATCAGCAGCGCGAACCACAAGCCGAGCGTCAGCGCGCCTGTCTCGTAGAGCTCAGACAACGCCTTGCTATGGGGAGCCATGACGCCATCGGACGGTGTCATGCGGCCGACATCGGCGCTTGCATCGAATTTCATTGCTCTTGCTTCAATGCCTTATGACGGGAGCCGGGTCGCGGCATTACCGAACCGCCTGCTGCGCGTCGCATCCGCATTCCTGATCGACGATGTAAAGCGGTCGTCCCTTGGACATCTCGAAGATGCGCGAAATGTAAAGGCCAACCGCGCCGACGCTCGCGAGGATCATCCCGGTCGAGAAAAGGATGGCCACAACGAGGCTGGTCCACCCCGGCAACGATCCTACAACGAAATGCCGATAGATGAAGTAAGCACCGCCGGCAAAGCTCGCAATAGTAAAAAACAGCCCGGCGTACATAATCCAGTTCAGAAATGCGCTGGTTTGGAAGAACATCCCGCCGAGCGCGTGGCGAATGAGCTTGCCGACGCCATAGGCGCTGTGTCCGGCTTCGCGCTCTGCATGTGCATATTCGATCGTGCCGCGATTGAACCCGAGCCATCGCAGAATGAAGATGTAATGGCGCTCGCGCTCTTGAAAAAGCAAGAATGCCTCCACGACCTTGCGCGAGAGAATGCTGAAAGAGCCGTACGCGCCGTCCATCGTCTCGCCTGTGAGCCAATGCACGAGCCAATAGTATGCCTTGGCCGCGAAGACCCGTAATCCCGGATGGCTACGCTCTACGCGCTTGGCCATGACGAGGTCGTAGCCTTTCTGCAGCTCACGATAGAGATCGGGGATGAGTTCTGGCGGATCTTGAAGGTCGCAATCCATGACCACGACATAGCCACCCAGCGCGGCCCTGAGGCCTGCCGTCATTGCGATTTGCTGCCCAAAATTGCGGCTCAACCGAATGCCGCGCACGGCTGGATAGCGCTGCGCGAGTGCTTCAACGACAGGCCAGGAATTGTCAGGACTGCGGTCGTCGACGATGACGATTTCGAACGACGGCACGAGTTGGCGTAACACATTGTCGAGCCGCTCGCACAGTGCGGTCAGGCACTCCCTGCAACCGTAGGAAGGAACGACCACGCTGATTTCTGGCGCTGACTGTGCGCCGTCTTTGGGCAAAGCCATCCCTGTGCCGCCCAGGGTGGCCATCGTATTCTTGTTCTGCTCGTCTTGCTTCACTGTCATTGCTTCATTTTTCAAATATGGCTAAGCCGAACCCGGTGTCGCCATATCGCCCACCGTTGTACAGCATGTAGCGCTCGCCTTTGTGATCAAAGACGCAGGGATAACAGATTGCACCTGCATCCCAGCCGTCGCTCGACGGCGTGATACCGACGAGTTCGTCGCGCCGTGTCCACGTCGTGCCGTCGGGCGATTCGGCATATCCAATGCGGTAGGCGCCACCTCGATACGAGTACCACATGCGATACCGGTCCGGATCGCGTACGACGGTGGGCTTCGACATTGCGTATTCGCTGTCATCCTTGAAGTGCAGCGCGATAGCTCCCTCGCGCCGCCAGTCGAGGCCGTCAGTGGATTCGGCGTACTTGAACAGATGTGCCATCTCCTCTTGCTTGGCCCCCGTTCCCCACGACAGATTGGATCCGTACCACATTCGCCAGAGACCGTCGTCGAGAAGAACCCACGGGTACGATATCGAAAACGGATCGATATCGCTGCGATCTATGATCGGCGCGCGCGACACTTTCACGAAGGGCGCATCGGGACCTTCGCTGATCGCAAGGCCGATTGAATTGCGCCAAGGCACCGTGACGCCGAGATTCCACCCAAGGTAAAAGAGGTATCGTTGCCCGTTCTGCTGCACGAGGCATCCCATCGACGTGCCGCTGTCGTCGAACAGCCCCGCTTCGCCCGGCGCGACGACGGGCGTGTCGGACAAGGCCAGCACCTGTTGTGGCGCCTTCAGATCGACGTCGATATAAGCGATATGCGCACGCCGATGCTCATCGCGTGCGCTGAAGTAGATGCGAAAGACGTCACCGTGCCGCCATTCGGCCACGGGGTTCGCCGCGTGCGTGAGCATCCAAGGGAACTGCCCTTGTGTACAAAAGATATTGCCCAGTTTGTGCCAGCGCATGGTTCTCGCCCTCGTCAGATATTGCGTAATCGCGAGCTCGGCACTCGCGAACGCTCCGACGCAGGCGCGGAGTAGACGCCTTCGTCGGCAGCATCGGCGACGAGTAAAGACCCTGCGCCTATCACACAACGCTCACCGATCGAGACGTGATCTCGGATAGTCGAGTTCACGCCGATAAACGTGCCGCGGCCGACGCGCACGCCGCCGGAAATTACGACGTGCGAACTGATGAAGCAGTCATCTTCGATCACCGAGTGGTGGCCGATGTGATTGCCGCTCCACAGCGTCACATTGTTGCCAATCCGCGCGAATGGCTGGATCGTGTTGTCTTCGAGGATGAAGCAGTTGTCGCCGGCGACGAAGTCAGCGAATATCGTCGCTTTGCTGCTGATGTAACTCGCGCATCGATAGCCGGCTCGACGGACCTCCTCGAACTTGCGTGCGCGAATGGCGTTGACCTTTGCGTAGCTCAGGGCGACGAAGACATGCACGTCCTGCGGGCCGTACCGGCTCGGCAGTTCGTCGAACGCAATCACGGGCAGGCCGTGAAACGTCTCGTCTTCAATATAAGCGCGATCGACGGTGAACGCGACGGGGCGATAGGCGGAATCGTGCGTGAAATAAAACCACGCGAGTTCGGAGATTTGGCCGGTACCGAAAATGACGAGCGGGACATTGGCTTCGGTCATCGGTTATTTCCTCACGAGGATCGTGAATTCGTAAAGTCCATAGTCGTGCAGCAGCGCGACGTTGCGGGAGAATTTTCGCTTACAAAGATCGAAGAGCTCGCACGGGTCCGCGTAGTGCAAGTCGGGGCGCATCTTGTCTGCGTCGGAATAAGACGTCAAACAGTTGAACGCGAAGCCCTTCGTCGTTGCGGTGTGCATCGCGTCAAGCGTAGTGCCGATGTACGTGCGCCAGGTACTCTCGGTCTGGCCCAGTTTGACATTGAAGATTCCGCTCGCCACAGCGAAATCGGTCTGCCCTGGCGCTTGCGTGCCTTGTATAAAGCGTGCGTATTGCTTGCTCGCGTGGCGTCGCGCCGCGGCGGCGACCATGGCTTCGGAGATGTCGACGCCCGTGTAGTCGAAATCGGCGAACTGCAACTCGAGGAAGTCAAGCAACGCGCCATACCCACATCCGATGTCCGCGACGGAAAACGACGTGCCGTGATCAAGCACTTGACACAGCTGTGCGAAGCGCAGGACTTGGCCTTCGCTTCCGTTCCAATCGACGCCGCGCGGATCGCTGCCGAAGCGCTGAAGCTTGTCGGTGTAGTACTGCGCAATGGGGGCCAGCAGGTCGTTCATAACGTACTTACGGAATCAGGTGGTGAGCCCAATGCAGGAAATTTCATATATCGGGTTGCGTCGGCGCCGCAGTTGAAGAGCAAGTCCAGGACGGTCACCCCGTGCTGGAACTCGCCCCATAGTTGCGGGTATTCGGGATACCCCGAGTAGTCGAAGTACTGAAGCTCGATGCCGACCGCCTCGAACAGTTCGGACTGAATGTAGTCACGCGCTGCCGGACCGGAAATGTAGATGTGTGCATTGGCTTGTCGGCACAAATCCACGAGGCGCTCAGTCTTGCCGTCGGCAAGGGTGTAATCCGAGCTCCACTTCAGCGTGGTGGTGATGCCAAGCAAGCTGCAGATCGCTTCCGTGAGTGCGCGATTGAGATCGGACAAATGTGTGTATTCGCGCTCGATGTAATACGGCTCAAGAATCGCAGCGATCTCATCAAAGTGGGGCGCACGCCGGTAGTTCTGCAGCAGCGCTTTCCAATGATCCGTTCGCCAGCGCTGGTCTTCGATCTCCGTTTCACGAACCGTCTGGAAGTAGCGGCCCTTGACCTTGACCGGCACGGTCAGCCATTGCAGGCCCTGCGGTGTCTTTATCTGGTTACGGTTGCGCCAATCTCGACGTGTGTATTGCATGTCATCGTAAAAAATAAATTCGTCGACCGAACCGATAAGGTCGAAATAGCCCTTCCACGGGATGTAGCAGGATTGAACGATTGCTACGCGGCGCTGAGAATCTTTCACTTGGGACGAAATAGGTCTGGGTCGTCGTGCCGGTTGCGGCCGAAAAACGCGCGACGCGGTTCAAGCCGCGCGATCGCATTGTTTGTTAACAGGTAAGGCATTAGATTATAACCCGTCTGGTGACCCGGGCCGCTGGATCGCAACACAGGCGAACCATGCTACAGCAGATGCAGCGCAGCGTACTGCAGCAGCATGATGGTCTTGCCGTCCCGAATCTCCCCGCGCCGGACCATCGCTACGGCATCGTCGATCGGCAACTCGACCACTTCAATGTCCTCGCCCTCCGAGGCGAGACCGCCCCCATGCCCGATCCGGTCCGCCGGAGTGTATTTGCCGACGAAGCAATGCACAGCGTGGGTGACGCATCCCGGCACCATGAGCGCCTCAAACACTTTTTCAAGTGAGTTGATCCTGTAACCGGTCTCTTCCTCGATTTCCTCCTTCATACGCGCGTGCGGGTCAGCGCCATCGAGGAAACCCGCGGGCGTTTCCAGCAGACGGCTACCATTGCCCCGCAGATAGGCGGGCAGGCGGAACTGCCGCACCAGGATAACGGTGCGGCGCATTTCATCGTATAAGAGCGCAGTGGCACCGTCGTCGACACGGTAGATCTCGCGTGTGAGTGACTGCACGCTTCCGTCCGTGCGGAGATAGTCGAAGGTGATGTTTTCGAGTACATGCCAGTTCGTGGCGAGGCAATGTACGGCGGTTACTCGGATTTCGTCGTCACTATGCATGGGTGGTATTGATTAAAAGGGTATGAGTGCTGCGCCGCAGCAATGCCTGGCCAAAGAGCGATTCGGAACGATTGCGCGGAAGGAGCGGCCTCGGCGCAGCAAAGCAGTTGTAATATGCTTACGGGCCCGTCCGCGTTGCGGACTGCTTTCTCTGCCGTTGCGTTGGGAAACGATTTTCTTGCGACACGAGGAGAGCATGAGAGCGTTTCGATACCGGGCATTTTGGCTTTCGGCCAGCGCTTACGCCTTCGACCTATGCGCCGTCGCCTGCACGTGGATGGCATCCTACCTAATCCGCTTCAACGGCGCGTTGCCACCCGAATTTCGGTCGGGTGCGCTAACCGCGCTGATCTGGGTGGTGCCGCTCTACGGTCTCGTGTTCCGCGTGTTCCGTTTGTATCGCAGCATCTGGGTTTTTGCCAGTTTGCCGGATTTGATGCGCATAGGGAAGGCGGTGGCGTGCGGGTTTGTGCTCGTAGTTATCGCCTCTGTGATGGTGCAGCCCATTCCGATCGTTCCGCGCTCGGTGATCGTCGTGTCGCCGTTGCTGTTGTTCCTTGCAATGGGCGGCTCGAGGGCGCTGTATCGGGCTGCGAAAGAGTTCCGTCTGTATGGCGGGCTGATCGGACAAGGCAAGCCCGTCATTATTCTTGGCGCCGGCCGCGCGGGCGCCAACCTTGCGCGTGAGCTAGCCCGCTCTCGAGAGTGGCGCCTTGTAGGGTTGCTCGATGACGACGTGGCCAAGCAGGGCCGCGAGATGTACGGTCATAAAATCCTCGGTTCTCTGAGCGAGCTGACTCGCTGGGCCCCGGCGCTCAATGCGAGTCATGCAATCATCGCCATTCCTTCGGCTTGCGTGGACGTTCAACGCCGCGTTACCACGCTGTGTTTGCGAGCTGGCGTGCATGCGATGGTGCTGCCGGCACTGACCGCATTAACGCCGGGGCAAGCCTTCCTCTCGCAAGTGCGCGACATCAACGTCGAAGATCTGTTGGGGCGAGACCCCGTCCGTATTGATACCCCGAACGTCAGAGCCTTGCTGAACCAGCGAGTAGTGATGGTCACAGGCGCTGGCGGTTCTATCGGCGCAGAGCTGTGCAGACAGATACTGCGCTTCGTTCCAGCCCAACTGATCGCGTTCGATGTCTCGGAATACGCGATATATCGGTTGACGGAGGAACTGCGCGAAAATGAGGCCGACGTGCCGTTGATATCGATCGTCGGCGACGTCAAGGATACGCTACGTGTCGAGGACGTAATGGCGCGATACTCTCCGCATATCGTTTTTCACGCGGCGGCCTACAAGCACGTGCCGCTGATGGAAGAGCTTAACGCGTGGCAGGCGGTGCGCAACAACGTGCTCGGCACATATCGAGTCGCACGCGCGGCGGTGAGTTACAACGTCAAGCATTTTGTCTTAGTCTCGACGGACAAAGCAGTGAATTCGACGAGCGTAATGGGTGCAACCAAGCGCCTCGCGGAAATGGTGTGTCAGGCGCTGCAGCAGACGTGCACACATACACAGTTCGAAACGGTGCGTTTCGGCAACGTGCTCGGCAGCGCGGGTAGCGTGATTCCGAAGTTTCGCGAGCAAATCGCCAAAGGCGGGCCACTTACGATAACGCATCCGGAGATCACGCGGTTCTTCATGACGATCAGCGAGGCGTCGCAGCTCGTGCTGCAAGCGTCCAGCATGGGGCGCGGGGGCGAGATCTTCGTGCTCGACATGGGTCAACCGGTGCGCATCGTCGATCTGGCGCGCGTTCTCATCCGCCTGTGCGGCTGCACTGAGGAGCAGATCGGCATCGTCTACACTGGCCTGCGACCCGGAGAGAAGCTCTATGAGGAGTTGCTTGCTTGCGATGAGACCACGACGCGCACGCCACACGAGAAGCTGCGTATCGCGCAAGCAAGGGAAGTGCCCAGGCATTTGCTTGAACATCTGTTGCAGTGGCTGTTGCAGCGCCGCGTGTTGACCGACGAGCAGGTGCGGCGCGATTTGCGGCGCTGGGTGCCCGAGTATCAGTCGCTGCAGACAACTGCCTTGAAGACCGTTGCGTCCGCTGGGCCGAGCACGATGAGCGACGCGTGACAGAGCGTGAGTTCAGTTTTCGCGATGCTTGTGAAGCACAAACCGTTTCTGCGCCCTTAGAGGGACGATGCGCACATAGAATTAGACGTGCGTCGGTCGGAACATGCAGCCAATGACTTCGGCGCCCCCATTGCCGAGAAATGAGGCCTGCTAGCAGTATCCGAGTATGGCGCCAATCATCATCATCAGCGACGCAGGCAGAACGATCGGTCTGAAGCCTGGGGCATTATGTAGGCGACCGACGCGAGCGTCGTGACCGCGACTATCGAACCAAGGCTGTTAAAACCGGTGACGATGTTATCGGCGCTTGCGAGCACTTCCCCTGGCAAGCACCATTACTGTGAGCGAGATGCCCGGGCGCGTGCGACTACAGGAAGCCGAGGTCCAGTGCCGGGGGCGCGTGCCTATTGCAGCGCTTGCCGGATGCGATCGTTCAGTGAACTTGACAATGCCATCGAGAGGCTGCGGACATTCTCCTCGAGGTGCTCGATGCGCGTGGTGCTGAACATGGACACCGAGACGGACTTGTTCATTGCGATGAATGCCAGTGCCACCTGGGCAGGTGTCCAGTCCGAAAGATCGTTAAGAAACGGCACGCGCCGGGCCAGCCGATAATCATCCCGGTAATTCTTGAGTGCGCGAAGCAGATACCAGAAGTCGACCCGCGCTTTAGGCAATAAGAAACGCGGGGCGTGGAGATGGTTCGCGAGCGCCGCGCCTGCCACAATGAACTTTCCGGCGCGATGCAACTGCTCGATCACGGGTTCGCGGCGAATTCGCAGCAAGTTGTAGTCGAGCATCACCACGTCGAACGTCGGCATCGTCGCTAGCCGTGGGAGGACGTCATCGTCGAAGCTGTTCACGCCAAACAGCCTCACCATGCCCTTGCTTCTGACTTCCTCGAGCGTATCGAATAGCCCCGCGGTGAGATCGCCGACTTTGGGGCCGTGCAGGTAAATCAAAGGAATGCAGTCGAGCCCCAGGCGCGAGCGGCTCGCATCTATGCTGCGAAGGACAGCGTCTTTAGACCAGTCCTTATAAAGATGTCCCTGGCTGCTCGAATGCGTGCCGATCTTCGTCGACACCAGCAGCCGACTCGTATCTTTGCCTCGCAATGCTTTGCCTAGCCTTGGTTCGGCGTTTCCGCCCGAGTACGTCGGACCTGTGTCGAATACTGTGATGCCCAACTCGAGCGCTCGCTCTACCAGGGCGATCGCGCGCCGCTCCTCGTACCAAGCCTGGCCCCAAGCGCTCGCGCACCCGAGTCCAAGAGACGAGGGTCGATAGCCCGCACGTTCGACACAGTTCTCATCGATTGCTGCTTGCCACATACGAGCAACGTTTTGAAATCCCATGCATTGTTCCGGTTCTAGATAGGCGGCGCTCGGTTTGCTTTCGTACGGTTAGAAAGGCGCGAACCGTGCGGGGCTCAACTCACGCACGCACAACTGACTCTCCTTTCGAAGGGTCGAAAGCGAAGCGAGCTTTGGCTACGTCCTTTCGAGAGTCACGAATACATGAGCGTGAGAGATTCGGCGCGTCGGCAGTATTGCGCGGCGATTTACAGAAGATCTGGGATTTGGCGCGCAGTGACCGGACTTCGTCTGAAAACGCCGAGTTTGTATGCATGGAGCGGACTAAGAGGGCCGAACCCTTTCGCCGGTTAGACGCAATTTCCGGCGTCACCCGCGGCGTCTAACGCTCGTAGGATTCGGGTTGCAACATGAACTTTGCAGCCCACGCCAGATGCTTTCGTGCGGGGTCTGCCATTAGGTTTGCGAATAAGGACGCCGCCCAGTTAATCAACGTACTACCGCAGTATGCGTGGGCCTGGGCGGTTGCTTAGCCTTGGTGAGCAAATAGGCGCCGTGAATCTCGTCGGCATTGAAGAAGGGGCTCGGCGAGGCAACCGTTCTACAGAACATTGACGCGGAGCAGGATCTCGATTTCTCAGGGGCTCTTGAGCCGCGCAACTAGCGGCAGGAAGAATTCCTTAGCCTCGTTCGGGCCGCTAAAAGTGACTCCTGCCGCATAGCTGTATTGGGTGACGAAGCCAATCACGAGAAAAAAAATGCCCATTCTCAGCAACTGCATCGCAGCAGTGGTGCAGTACGGAGAGTTGTACCAGCAACCTGATCAGGGCGAACCGCCGGGCAACGACCAACGCCGCGGCGAATCTATGAAATCCGGTTAAAGCTTTGATTTGGGGCGTGGGAAAGTCAAATGAAGGGTACCGTTTTATTGGCGCCTGACCTTCCATTCGTGAGGCGACGGGCATGATTCCGGTGGGCTCGGCTCAGCGCTTGCGTCCTCTGCGAACCACCAACCACCGCGGCGCCTTAAATCTCACGATGCTCACGTAAAGCCACACGTAGGTAAGTGCGAACAAAACGACGAAAGCAAACAAGTGCACCGTATGCCCCCAAAACAGCGTCGCCGGTATCACTCCGATCAGGCATAGCATCCACAAATAAGGCGACGTCAATGAATTGCGCCGCGTAATCTCATGCGCCGTCTTCGTCCCCACTGCCCATCGCATTAGACGCTTATAAACGAGCATGTGAAGATGCACGCCATCGGGCATCCCCGGCGACATCCCTCGCACGAATTTCTTCCGATAGATCGAGAAGCAGGTCTCGAAGATGGGGTAGACGAATAGTAGAACGGGGTACCAGGCGGAGACTTCGCGGTGCCGCATGACTAACGAAATGGCGAGTTCTGCCAGCATGAAGCCGATGAAATAGGCACCGCCATCCCCCAGAAAAATCAACCCGGCCGGGAAGTTCCAAATGAAGAAACCGAGCACGGCGCCCATCATGATCAGTGACGCCGACAGCACGATCGGGTCGCCCAGCCGAAAGGAGACGTACGCAAGCGACGCAAACATCATCAACGCGACCATGGACGCGAGACCGTTGAAGCCGTCGATGATATTGACTGCGTTCGCGAGTGCAGCGACGGCCAACACCGTAACCACGAACGAAACGGCAGCGTACGAGAGTAGGAAGTCGAGTGGCGGCACGCTGATGCGGATCACGGCCACGTGCAGCACGAAATACGTGATCGCCGCGGCTGCCATCGTCGCCAATAGCCGAGCTGATGGCGAGACTCGCTTCGTTAGATCTTCGATCAGTCCGGACGCGAACGCGGGGAGGCCGCAAGCTACCAGCGCTAGAATGCCGACGGCGACGTCGGGATAAGGGCCGAACAGCTGTAGCGTCGCCCCCACGAGACCGATCAAAATGCCGACGCCGCCGATTCGAGGCACTGGCCGCACATGAAATTTTTGAACGCCAGCCAAATCGCTATCGATCGAAAATTTCCCATGCAAATGCGCATAGCGCACGATCAAGAGCGTCACGATAAGCGAGACGAGAAAGCCGAGGGCGAAACTGAGCATGGTCGTGGCAAGTGGACAAACCGGTGAATTATACCGGCTGCACCTTTGGGCTCACTGCGCCGTGGCCGGCACTATAGGGCATCCGCGCGAAGACCGCTTGAATGAAGAGGTGTAGCGGTGCTCGCTCGCTGCGCTCGTCGGATCGATGACCGCAGACTGATCACGGGGGCAGTGCCGCTGCTTTGCAGCGGACGCCCAAGGGGCGACGCTCCGGTATCTGATCTGCCGAAGCTCCGCGTTAATCGGGATGTGAGCGAAATTAACTTTGCTGCAGTTTTTTGCATTGTCCATGAACTCTGTGTGACTCCAGAACTGGATCGATGCTAGCCCGAGTAGCCATAAGCTCCGGGCATTCGCTTTCGTACAAAACGAAGCGGTGTCCTAGAGAACAAACGTAAGCGCCTCACAACGACCGTCGTAGACGGCGGCGAGAACCGA
>Ga0207705_10003908_pt1 | contig 11330 bp, 9 predicted proteins | sample KBSC13metaG_FD_184314 | JGI IMG/M metagenome (GOLD analysis project Ga0207705, IMG submission 184314) | Corn rhizosphere microbial communities from Kellogg Biological Station, Michigan, USA - KBS C1-3 metaG (SPAdes) (version 2) | ecosystem: Host-associated > Plants > Roots > Rhizosphere > Soil ...
ACACCGACAGTTCCACGCCTTCCCGGTCCAACGCCTCCTTCCACGCCAGTACGTGCTGGTAGACGCTGTCGATCAGGGTGCCGTCGAGGTCGAACAGGAAGGCGGTGTCGTGGCGGGGCATGGGGTTTCTCCTGCGTCGGCCCGACGACGGAGGACCGTCATCAGGTGATGATGATGACGCATCGGACGGAGGGATGTCGTTGGATGCAATCCGCCGATTTCATGCGGGTCCCGATGCGCCGCGATGGGTTACCGTTCGCCCTGAGCGTAGCAGCGCAGTGGCGAAATCGAGGGTGCTCGCGGGGCTTCGACTCTGCGCCTTTGGCGCCACGCCTGTCCTGAGCTCGCCGAAAGGCTCAGCCCGAGCGGCATGGGAAGAGGGAAGCCCAGCGAGACGTTCGGGACTGCCTCAACGTTGTGGCAGCAAGGACCGCCCCGACTCCAGCACCGCCAGCGCCGCCGCGCCCAGCAGCCCCGGCTCGGGATTCATGATCGCCTGGGTCGGCACTTTTTCCATGATGTCGCGGAAGCGGCCCTTGGCTTCGAAGCGTTCGCGGAAGCGGCCGCGTTCCAGCCACGGCAGCAGGATCGGAATCAGGCCGCCGGTGAGATACACGCCGTTCCAGGCGCCGAGCGTGAGCACGAGGTCGCCGGCGACGCTGCCGAAGATGCCGGCGAAGGTTTCCACGGTGCGGGTGCACAGCGGGCAACTGTCGTCCTTGGCGCGGGCGGTGATGTCTTCGGGCTTGAGGTCCTCGGGCCGGGCGCCGACGATGTGGCAGATCGCGTCGTAGAGGTTCACCAGGCCCTGGCCGCAGATCAGCCGCTCGTTGGAGACGCGCCCGTACTTATGGTTGAGGTAGTCGAGGATGGCGATGTCCTCCGGCGAATGGGCGGCGAAGCCGGCGTGGCCGCCCTCGGTCTGCAGCACGCTGCAATGGCCGCCGCGCACCAGCAGGCCGCCGACGCCCAGGCCGGTGCCCGGCCCGACGATGGCAAAGGTCTGCTCGGCCTCGGCGCCGATGACCGGCCGCGCCAGCTTGCCGACGTCGATCAGGTCATCGCCCTGCAGCAAGGTCACCGCCATGCTCTGCGCCGCGAAATCGTTCACCAGATGCACGTATTCCAGATCGAGTGCGGCGGCGGTCTGGTGCGCCGAGATCGCCCAGGGATTGTTGGTGACCTTGACCGTCTCGCCGTCGACGATGCGGCCGGCGGCGGCCACGATGGCACGGCGCACTTCCAGCCCGGTGTCGGCGAGATACTGCTTCGCGGTGGCGACCAGCGAGTCGTGCTCGGCCACGCGGTAGCGCCGGATGCTGTCGGTGAGCAGGGGCTTGTCGCGTGCAGGATCGGCCACCCCGAAACGGACGTTGGTGCCGCCGAGATCGACGAGCAAGGTGGGGGCGCTGCTGGACTGGCTCATGTAACTTCCTGGCGACGTGAAGCGCCAAGCCTGCCGACGTAACGGCGGTTAGTCCAGTGTTTTGCTGACCGTACGGCGCGGAATGTGCCGCGGTATCCATCGGTGGCCGGCCGCCAGACCGTGGCAAAGTGTCCGGCAGCGACGGGTGCGGCACGCAGCGGCGTAAAATGTCCCGATATCGCCCCACGAGATTCCGCCATGAGCTTCCCCGCCACCCGCATGCGCCGCATGCGCCGCGACGCCTTCTCCCGCGCCCTGATGCGCGAGCACACCCTGCTGCCGAGCGACCTGATCATGGTCGCGTTCGTGATCGAGGGCGAAGGCCAGCGCGAGCCGGTGCCGTCGATGCCGGGCGTGGACCGGCTGTCGATCGACGAGCTCCTGAAGCTGGCCGGCGAGTGCGTGCGCCTGGGCATCCCGGCGCTGGCGCTGTTCCCGTCGCCCGGTGCCGACGTGAAGTCGCTCGATGCCGCCGAGGCCTGGAATCCCGACAACCTGATGCACCGGGCCACCCGCGCGCTGAAGGCGAAGCACCCCGAGCTGGGCCTGATCGGCGACGTGGCGCTGGACCCGTACACCACGCATGGCCAGGACGGCCTGATCGACGGCGACGGCTACGTGATGAACGAGCCCACCGTCGAAGCGCTGATCAGGATGTCACTGGCCCAGGCCGAAGCCGGCATGGATTTCGTGGCGCCGTCGGACATGATGGACGGCCGCATCGGCGCCATCCGCGACGCGCTGGAAGAGGCCGGCCACATCCATACGCGCATCCTCGCCTATTCCGCAAAGTACGCCTCCGCGTTTTACGGCCCATTCCGCGACGCGGTCGGTTCGTCGGCGAACCTCGGCAAGGGCAACAAGCACACCTACCAGATGGACGTCGGCAACAGCGACGAGGCACTGCGCGAGATCGAGCTGGACCTGCTCGAAGGCGCCGACGTGGTGATGGTGAAGCCCGGCATGCCGTACCTCGACGTGCTGCGGCGGGTGAAAGACACCTTCGGCGCGCCGACCTTCGTCTACCAGGTCAGCGGCGAGTACGCGATGCTGAAGGCCGCCTCGCAGAACGGCTGGCTGGACGAGAAGGCCGTGGTGCTGGAATCGCTCACCGCGTTCAAGCGCGCCGGCGCCGATGCCATCCTCACCTACTACGCGATCGACGCCGCACGGTGGTTGCGCGGGGAATAGGCCACTGGCTTTTGGCATCGGCTTTCGGTTGAAAGCCGATGCCGTTGATGGCCGAGCTGCACATCACGCGTATTGCGCGATACCGTTGCCGAACGACCAGTTCTCCTTCGCCACCTCGACCAGGTTGATGAACACATCTTCGGTACGCAGGCCCGGATCGTTGGAGAAATTCTCCGCGATGCGTCGGTACAGCGCCTGCTTCTGTTCCACCGTGCGGCCGCTGTTGCAGGTGATCTGCACGATCACCAGATCGTCGCTGCGGGCGATGCCGAGATAGTTCGGGTCGTAGTCGAACTCGGCGTCGTCGTGCTGGCTGACCAGGATGAAGCGGTCGTTCTCCGGCACGTTGAAGGTTTCGCGCATGGCCTGGTAGATGCCGTGGCGCAGAGCGGCGATGTGGCCGGGCGACTTGCCGCGGCGGAGCGAGATGCGAACCAATGGCATGGCGACTCTCCACGAGAATGGAACAGGGTAGATGGGGGCGAACGGTGCGCGCCCAACTCCCATCGGTTTCTGAGGTTGGGGCGTGCGCGCAGCCGAAACCCGAAACGCCATTCCAGCGCGATTGTGACGGGTACGGCAACAACGCCGAGAGCGAAACGCACGGACGCTGCGGACCGTGGCCGAAACAAACCGGGGCAGCCGCGCGATACCATGTGCCATTGGCGGCCGTGCCAAGACGCATCCGGCATGCGTCCGCCACGCGAATAACCGCGGCATCCGCTGTGCCCTTGTTTCTCGATCCGCCATCCCGAGTCCGCCAGCCATGACACCCACGCGTCTTGAAATCACCCGTCCCGACGACTGGCACCTGCACCTGCGCGATGGGGATGCGCTGGCCTCGGTGGTCGCCCACACCGCGCGGCGTTTTGCGCGAGCCATCGTGATGCCGAACCTGAAGCCACCGGTGACGACGGTCGCGCAGGCTGAGGACTATCGCCGGCGGATTCTTGCGAGCCTGCCGGCGGGCTCGCGTTTCCAGCCGCTGATGACGCTGTACCTCACCGAGGAAACGCCAGCCGACGAGATCGCCCGCGCGAAGGACAGCGACAGCGTGTTTGCGGTGAAGTACTACCCCGCCGGCGCCACCACCAACTCGCAGTCCGGCGTGCGCGAGCTGTCGCGGGTGTACCGCGTGATTGAAGCGATGGAGAAGCACGAACTGCCTTTGCTGCTGCATGGCGAGGTCACCGATCCGGCCATCGACATCTTCGATCGCGAACGGGTTTTCATCGAGCGCCATCTGATGCCGCTGCAGGCGCGGTTTCCGGGTTTGCGCATGGTGCTGGAACACATCACCACGCGCGATGCGGCCGAGTTCGTCCGCGGCGCGCCGGCCAACCTGGCGGCCACCATCACCGCGCATCATCTGCTGCTCAACCGCAACGCGCTGTTCGAGGGCGGCATCCGCCCGCACAATTACTGCGCCCCGATCCTCAAGCGGGAGACGCATCGCGCCGCCCTGCTGCAGGCGGCGACCAGCGGCGATGCGCATTTCTTCCTTGGCACGGACAGCGCGCCGCATCCGCGCGAAGCGAAGGAATCGGCCTGCGGGTGTGCAGGTCTGTACACGGCCCACGCGGCGCTGGAGCTGTATGCCGAAGCGTTCGAGCAGGCCGGCCGGCTGGATCGGCTTGAGGCGTTCGCGAGCTTCCATGGCCCGGACTTCTACCGGCTACCGCGCAACCAGGAGCGCATCGCGCTCGAGCGCACGCCATGGGTCGTACCGGACGAGTATCCCCTGGCCGGATCCACCTGCAAGCCCATGCGCGCCGGCGAGTCGGTAGCGTGGTCGCTGGTGGAAACGGCTGCGTCCTGACGACCTTCCTCAGTACGCAAACTCGCGGAACACCGGATCGACGCTGCCGTTCCACGTGCCGTGGAACAGCTCCAGCTTGCGTTCGGCCGGGGTCTGGTTGGCCTGCACGATCTCGATCATCGGTTCGAGGAAGATGCTCTCGTCGGCGCCGTTCCGGTTGAGTTTCGCGCGGCGCTTGAGGCCGTGGCCGGCGATCTTCAACGCCTCCTCGGCGAGGTCGCGTACCGTGCCGCCGCGGAACGGCAGCTTCAGCGCGTGCTTCGGCACGCCGTCGCGCAAGGCATGGCGTTCCTCGCGGCTGAAGTCCTTGACCAGGTCCCATGCCGCGTCGAGCGCCTCGTCGTCGTACAGCAGGCCGACCCAGAACGCGGGCAGCGCGCACAGCCGGTTCCACGGGCCGCCGTCGGCGCCGCGCATCTCTAGGTACTGCTTCAGGCGCACCTCGGGGAAGGCGGTAGTGAGGTGGTCGGCAAAGTCCTTCATGGTGGCGTGGACGCCCGGCAGCGTGGGCAGCTCGCCGGCGAGGAAACGCTTGAAGTCCTGCCCGGCAAGATCGATGTACTTGCCGTCCTGGTAGCTGAAGTACATCGGCACGTCGAGGATGTAGTCGACGTAGCGCTCGTAGCCGAAGCCGTCGGCGAACACGAAGTCGAGCATGCCGGTGCGGTCCGGATCGGTGTCGGTCCAGATGTGCGAGCGGTACGACAGATAGCCGTTTGGACGTCCTTCGGTGAACGGCGAGTCGGCGAACAGCGCGGTGGCGATCGGCTGCAGCGCGAGGCCGACGCGGAACTTCTTGATCATGTCCGCTTCGGACGAGAAATCCAGGTTCACCTGCACCGTGCAGGTGCGCGTCATCATGTCCAGGCCGAGCGAGCCGACCTTGGGCATGTACTCGCGCATGATCTTGTAGCGGCCCTTCGGCATCCACGGCATCTCGTCGCGGCGCCACTTCGGCTGGAAACCCATGCCGAGGAAGCCCAGGCCCATGCCGTCGGCGACCGAGCGCACTTCCTCCAGGTGCGAGTTCACCTCGCAGCAAGTCTGGTGGATGGTTTCCAGCGGTGCGCCGGACAGCTCCAGCTGGCCGGCCGGCTCCAGCGTGATCGAGGCCTTGTCGCGCGACAGGGCTACCGGATTCTCGCCTTCGCGCGCCACGTCCCAGCCGTAACGGGTGGCGATGGTTTCCAGCAGCAGCTTGATGCCGCGTTCGCCCTCGAACGTGGGCGGGCGCAAGTCATCGGTGCGGAAGCCGAACTTCTCGTGCTCGGTGCCGATGCGCCACGCTTCGCGCGGCTTCTCGCCGGCGGCGAGGTAGTCGGCAAGCTGCTGGCGACCCTGGATCGGGGTGCTCTTGACGGCACTGGGTATGGACACGGGCAAAGCCTCGCTGGGGGAGCCGACACTATGGGGGCGGCGCAAGGCGACGAAAAGGGGTGTCGTGAGATGCGGGACCGGAACCTCATTGGAGCAGCATCGTCCGGAGAGTGCCTTGAGCTGGATCAGGCGTGCCGCTCGGCGATCGGGCATCGCCTCCGGCTGCGTCAGTGGGCGAAGTCCGGGAACCAGCCGCGAAGCCGTCGCTTCAGCGACAGCGCCGGCGCCTCCACCGCATTCCATGAGCACCAGGCGAGCAGGAGGGTGGCGATGCCCGCGACGCTCGCCGTCGCCAGGTAGGAGGGCGTCGCCGGCCACAGGCGAACCGTCAACTGCTGCACGAAGTACGCGTAGAGATAGGTGCTGTAGGACAGGTCGCCGAAGCGGGCCGCGGAACGCAGCCCCGGGGTACTTTGCCGTCCGAACCACAGGGTCAATGGCACCATCACGGCCCACTGCGCCAGTCGCGCGTGTTGCAGCAGTGCGGCGGCAAGCAGGCAGGCCGCTACGGCACCGGCCATGAGCAGGCGCCAACCACCGATTTCGGCGGCGAACTGGCGCGAGCCGACACCGGCCAGGAAGAAGGCCGTGTAGAAGTAGCAGAGGTTGTCGAAGGCGTCGTCCCGGGAATGTCCGGGCAGCGTCTTGGCGTACATCACGGCGACCACGGCCAGTGCCAGCAGGGTGAACACCCGCCGCCGCAGGCCGATGGCGCCGAGCACGGCCACGTACGCGTAGCACTTCGCCTCGAGCGGAATCGTCCACCAGCTGCCGTTGACCGCCGACAGGCTGGCGTTGGCCGGTATCGTGCCGAACACGCCGGGCAGCGTGTAGTACGGGCGCAGCTGGGCGTTGAAGGTGATGAAGCGACGTGTCTCGCGGCCGAAGTATTCATGCAGCGGCAGTGAAGTGACCGCCGCACCGGCGACCGCTATCACGATAGTGGCGACGATCAGCGCCGGCCAGATGCGCAGGAACCGGCGCATGGCAAAGCGCATGACGTGCGGGTCGTGGTACCAGCTCTCGGCCACCAGGTAACCGCTCATGATGAAGAACATCGCCACCGCGATGGAGCCGAGCGTCATGCCGTCCGCCAGCGTGGATTCGTGCATGCCCAGAAGCACGAACTGGTGGGAAACCAGCACCATCAGCGAAGCGACGAGTCGCAGCCCGTCGAAATTGTTGGCGTGGTCGCCGCCGGACGGCGAAGGACGGGAAGTGTCCATGACGAAGATCCTTTTCGCTGGCGAATACCCGAGGGTTGCCGATGCCGGATGGCGGAAAGAAACAGGGCCGGCGTGGCCGGCCCTGCTCTCAGCGCTTCATCGAGTTGAAGAACTCGTCGTTGGACTTGGTGTTCTTCATCTTGTCGAGCATGAACTCCATCGCGGAGAGCTCGTCCATCGGGTGCAGCAGTTTGCGCAGGATCCAGATCTTGGCCAGCATGTCCGGATCGATCAGCAGGTCCTCGCGGCGGGTGCCGGAGCGGTTGATGTCGATGGCCGGGTAGACGCGCTTCTCGGAGATGCGGCGGGAGAGGTGCACTTCCATGTTGCCGGTGCCCTTGAACTCCTCGTAGATCACCTCGTCCATCTTGCTGCCGGTTTCGGTCAGCGCGGTGGCGATGATGGTGAGGCTGCCGCCTTCCTCGACGTTGCGGGCTGCGCCGAAGAAGCGCTTCGGGCGTTGCAGCGCGTTCGCGTCGACACCGCCGGTGAGCACCTTGCCGGAGCTCGGCACCACGGTGTTGTAGGCGCGGGCGAGGCGGGTGATCGAATCGAGCAGGATCACCACGTCCTTCTTGTGTTCGACCAGGCGCTTGGCGCGCTCGATCACCATCTCGGCGACCTGCACGTGGCGCACGGCCGGCTCGTCGAAGGTCGAGGAGATCACTTCGGCGCGCACGGTGCGGGCGATTTCGGTCACTTCCTCCGGGCGCTCGTCGATCAACAGCATGATCAGGTGCGCTTCGGGATGGTTGTAGGTGATCGCCTGGGCCACGTTTTGCAGCATCATCGTCTTGCCGGATTTCGGCTGGGAGACGATCAGGCCGCGCTGGCCCTTGCCGATCGGCGCGATGAGATCAAGGATGCGCCCGGTGATGTCCTCGCTCGAACCGTTGCCGCGCTCCAGCTTGAAGGCCTTGCGCGGGAACAGCGGGGTGAGGTTCTCGAACAGCATCTTGTTCTTCGACGCCTCCGGCGGATCGCCGTTGATGTCGTCGACGCGCAGCATCGCGAAGTAGCGCTCGCCTTCCTTCGGGTGGCGCACGCGGCCGGTGATGTAGTCGCCGGTGCGCAGGTTGAAGCGGCGGATCTGGCTGGGCGACACGTAGATGTCGTCCGGGCCGGCCAGGTACGACTCGTCGGCCGAGCGCAGGAAGCCGAAGCCGTCCTGCAGGATTTCCAGCACGCCCTCGGCCCAGATGCCGCCGCCGGAGCGGGCATGCGCCTTGAGCACGTTGAAGATCACGTCCTGCTTGCGCGCACGGGCGACGCCTTCGTGCACGCCCAGCGACTCGGCGAACTCCAGCAACTGGATCGCGTTCTTGCGCTTCAACTCGGTGAGGTTGATCACCCGGTCGTTGCTGCCCGGATCGGCGTTGTCGTCGTCCACCGGCAGGCCGTTCGGGTTGGGCCGCGGATGGCCGCCCTGCGGGCGACCCTGCTGCTGGTTCGGGTTGCCGCCGCGCTCGTTGCGGCGCCGGCGGCCACGGCCTTCGCGACCTTCGCGGCCGGCGTTGTTGTTCGGGTTCTGGCCCTGGTTCGGGTTCTGCGCTTGCGGCTGACCCTGGCCTTGGCCCTGATCCTGGTTCTGGCCTGGCTGGGAGGCGGATTCGCGCGGCTCCTGCGCGGCACGCGGTGCGGGCGAATCGCTGGCCGGCGCGGGCGTTACCGGCAGGCTGGCCTGTACCGGGGCGGGCGCCGGCGGCATGGCACGTTCGGTTGCCGCGGGGGCCGGCGCCGGTGCCGCGGAAGCAGGGTTCTCGGCATGGGCCGCCGCGATCGCTGCGGCCGTGCGGCGCGGCGCGCGGGGGCGCGGCTCGGGCTTGCCTTCGGCAACAGGCTTGGTATCGGCGCTCTTGGCGTCGTTCGGAATGTTGTTATCGGTATCGGACACGGGCAATCCTCGCAGGGCGCCGTTGAATTACAGGAGGGAGGGTGTGCGTCGCGCGGAAGGCGCAAGGGGACAGGACTGTCCCGACGGACGCGTTGAATCTAGCACCCGCTGCGCATCGGCGTAAAGCCTCGTGAGCCGGCCGTACTCAGCCGAGCCGGCTCCGTGCAGCGGGTTTGCCTCGGGTGGATCAGATGGCCTTGTCGATCATCTGGGTCAGCTGGCCCTTGCTGACGGCGCCGATCTGGGTCGCTTCGACCTTGCCGTTCTTGAACACCATCAGGGTCGGGATGCCGCGCACGCCATAGGCTCGCGGGGTCTGCTGGTTCTGGTCGATGTTGACCTTGACGATGCGCAGCTTGCCTTCGTACTGCTGGGCGATCTCGTCCAGCATCGGCGCGATGGCCTTGCACGGGCCGCACCATTCCGCCCAGAAATCCAGCAATACAGGGGTTTCGGATTTGAGCACCTGCTCGTCGAAGGCGTCGTCGTTCACATGGGTAATCAGGTCGCTCACCGGGGATCTCCGTGGCTGGGGGCGCAAAACTGGCAGGTGCAGAACAATGGGGTGACCGCGGCGGAAAAACAAGGAGTGACGACGGGCGGGCCCGTCATCGGCTACACTCAGGCGCCCACGAAGCGCGGGTTGGGCAGGAGGAGGGCGGCAAGCCTTCATTCCAGCGCAACTCCGGGCACGATTCAAGGGCGGCTTGCACAGCCGCCCGTCAGACCGCCGGCAACTACGGCGTCGCCAGCCGCGGCGCGACCTTGTTGACCCTGACATTGAGCCGCTTCGCCGCGCATAGCGCACCCGTCCTGCACCGCTTTCGCGCCGATATCCGGCGCCTGGAGCCAGGTGCAGCGCATCACGCCGCCGTCAGGCAAGGTCAACCATCCGCATATGTCACAAACCGTACTCACCGACACTTTCTTCGCCAACTTCGATCTTCATCCGCTGCTGCAGCAGGGCCTGGACGACAGCGGCTTCACCCGCTGCACGCCGATCCAGGAAATGACCCTGCCGCTGGCGCTGTCCGGGCGCGACGTCGCCGGCCAGGCGCAGACCGGCACCGGCAAGACCTGCGCCTTCCTGGTCGCGCTGATGAACCGCCTGCTGACCACCCCGGCGGTGGCCGACCGCAAGGATTCGGACCCGCGCGCGCTGGTGATCGCGCCGACCCGCGAACTGGCCATCCAGATCGAGAAGGACGCCAAGGCGATCGGCCGCCACACCGGCCTGCGCAGCGCGCTGATCTACGGCGGCGTCGACTACGACAAGCAGCGCCAGCAGCTGAAGGACGGCTGCGACATCATCATCGCCACCCCCGGCCGCCTGCTCGACTACCACAAGCAGGGGGTTTTCAGCCTCAACAGCGTCGAGGTGATGGTGATCGACGAGGCCGACCGCATGTTCGACCTCGGCTTCATCAAGGACGTGCGCTTCATCTTCCGCAAGCTGCCGCCGCGCGAACAGCGCCAGGTGCTGCTGTTCTCCGCCACGCTGAGCCATCGCGTGCTGGAGCTGGCCTACGAGCACATGCACGAGGCCGAGAAGCTGGTGGTGGAGAGCGACAACGTCACCGCCGACAAGGTGCGCCAGCTGGTCTACTTCCCGGCCAAGGAAGAGAAGATGCCGCTGCTGCTGAACCTGATCGACCGGCACAAGCCGAGCCGCAGCATCATCTTCGTCAATACCAAGGCCGCCGCCGAGCGCATCACCGAGCGCGTCAAGCGCCATGGCTGCCGCGTCGGCGCGATCTCCGGCGACGTGCCGCAGCTGAAGCGGCAGAAGCTGCTGCAGCGTTTCCAGGACGGCCAGCTGGACATCCTGGTGGCCACCGACGTGGCCGCGCGCGGCCTGCACATCCCGGCGGTCAGCCATGTCTTCAACTACGACCTGCCGCACGAGGCCGAGGATTACGTGCACCGCATCGGCCGCACTGCGCGGCTTGGCGCCGAGGGCGACGCGATCAGCTTCGCCTGCGACCTGTACGCGATGTCGCTGCCGGACATCGAGACCTATATCGGCCAGAGCATCCCGGTCGCGCAGATGGATCCGGAGCTGCTGGTGATGCCGAAGCCGCGCGAGGTCGATCCCGAATTCGCCGCGAACGCCGCCGCCGACAGCGCCGCGTTCGGCGACGTGGTGCCGCCGCGTCCCGGCGAGAAGCCGCGGCGCAGCGGTGGTCCGGGCCGCAGCGGCGAGCGCAGCGGCAGTAGCAGCCGCGGCGCCGCGCGTCCGCCGCGCGAACGCAAGCCGGCCGCGGCCGACGGCGGTGCCGTCGCCGCGACCGAGCAGCCGGTCGCCGTGGCCGTGCACAAGACCGACGCGGCGCCGTCGACGGATGGCGGCACGGCCGGCGAAGGCGCGCGCAAGCCGCGGCGCCGTCGTGGCGGTCG